>Ga0105055_10010703_pt1 | contig 11435 bp, 10 predicted proteins | sample BON03_FD_78090 | JGI IMG/M metagenome (GOLD analysis project Ga0105055, IMG submission 78090) | Freshwater microbial communities from Lake Bonney liftoff mats and glacier meltwater in Antarctica - BON-03 | ecosystem: Environmental > Aquatic > Freshwater > Ice > Glacier meltwater | place: Lake... | reverse complement strand
CTGGTAAAGAAAAACTGCAGCGCACGCCCAATCTCCTGGGCCATGCTTTCGACAAAAGGCTTTAGCACGCTAGAGGCGTAGTCCTCAGGCAAATCACCGCTGCATTTCTTACTTTCGGCTTCTTCCGGGGAAAAACCATATTGCCGCACGATCAGTTGCGTCAGTTGCGCTCCGCCAAACGCTTGGTCGCGCTCATAAAGGACTTCATCATCCTGGATGACCTGCATACTGGTGGTCAGCGCACCAACCTCAAACAGCGCCACTATGATGTCCACGCCCTGGTTGGGCAAATTTTCAATCAGGCGCGCAGTCGCCAGCCTGGATGCATAGGACTCAACGTCGACAACAATGAGTTTGAGGCCAGCGGCCTCCGCCAGACCTTGACGATCCTGCACTTTTTCCTTGCGGGAAGCGGCAATCAGCACCTCCACATCGCCGCCTGAAGTAGCGCTAGTGCCGACCACGCAAAAGTCAAGACTTACCTCGTCAAGTGAGAACGGAATGTACTGGTTGGCTTCGGATTCAACTTGGATTTCGAGTTCAGACTCGGTCAATCCACCCGGCAAAACTATTTTTTTGGTAATCACAGCAGAGGCTGGCAATGCCATGGCGACCTGCTTGGTGCGCGTTCCGCTCTTTTTGACCAGGCGCCTGACGGCCTCGGCCACCGCATCGAATTTTTCGACATTGCCGTCAGTGATCCAACCCCGCTCCAGCGGCTCGATGGCGCAGCGATCGAGCACCAGCTTACCGGCCTTGTCCCGACTCAGCTCCACCAGCTTTACGCTGGATGACGAGATGTCAAGCCCCAGCAAAGGTGGCTCTTGACGGTTGAATAACGACCCCAGTGAGATCAAGACTGCCCCAAATGGCGGCTAATGAGTAGCCTTGCATACTTAAGAAATGACTTGAATATTATCAGCAAGCTCCTTTACGATTGCACCTATGCCGCCAAACTCCTCTTCGCCAGCCACGCCTGACTCAAGCCCCAAGCCAACAGCAGGCTCACAACGCCCCTCTCGCCCTATGTGGCAGCGCCTGCTTCTCAAAATGTTTTTTTGGGCTGCCGGGCTGGCGCTGGCCGGGGCCTTGAGCGTCCTGATGATAGGCGCGGTGGCACTTTCAGCGGCCTACCCCAACCTGCCGGATATCTCCGACCTGTCGGATTACCGGCCCAAGTTGCCGATGCGGATTTACTCGGCTGATGGCGTGATGATTGGTGAGTTTGGTCAAGAACGCCGCAGCCTGACCCCGATCAAAGACATTCCGCAAGTTATGAAAAATGCCGTACTGGCGATTGAAGATGCGCGCTTTTTTTCGCACAGCGGTGTTGACTACCTTGGCGTTATTCGCGCCGGCCTGGCCAATGTGGGGCGAGCCAAAAGCCAGGGAGCATCGACCATCACCATGCAGGTAGCCCGCAATGTCTACCTGTCTTCAGAGAAGACTTACAAGCGCAAGCTCTACGAAATTTTGCTCACCTTCAAGCTCGAACACCTGCTCACCAAAGACCAGATTCTCGAAATCTACATGAACCAAATTTTTCTGGGCAACCGGGCTTATGGTTTCGCCGCGGCATCCGAGACCTATTTTGGCAAGCCGCTCAAAGATATCACGATAGCCGAGGCAGCCATGCTGGCGGGCCTGCCCAAGGCGCCGTCTGCCTATAACCCCATCATCAACCCGAAACGCGCCAAGGCGCGGCAGCTCCACATTATTGAGCGTATGCAGGACAACGGTTTCATCACAAAAGAGCAGGAAATTGCGGCCAAAGCAGAAGTTCTCAATGTCAAAACCGGGCCAGACGCAGTCCGTGTACACGCCGAACACGTGGCAGAAACCGTGCGTCAACTGGTCTTCAACCAGTATGGTGACCAGACCTATACGCGCGGCCTGAACGTCTACACCACCTTGCTGGCGACAGACCAAGCAACGGCTTACAAGGCCCTGCGTAAGGGCATCATGGACTACGAGCGCCGCCAGCTATACCGCGGCCCCGAAAAATTTATTCAGCTGCCGGCTGACCCGCAGAAAGCAGAAGATGCGATTGACGACGCGCTGACAGACAGCCCGGACAACGACGACATCATGTCAGCAGTTGTGCTGGAGGCCAATCCCAGGCGCATTCTGGCGATGCGGCAAAACAGCGAAAGCATTGAAATCACAGGCGACGGGCTAAAACCTGCGCAGTCCGGGCTAGCCGACAAGGCCGCACCGAATATTCGCATTCGTAGAGGGTCCGTGATCCGGATTGCAAAAACACCCAAAAACACCTGGGAAATTACCCAGCTGCCTAAAGTTGAAGCTGCCTTTGTTGCGCTGGATCCCAGGGATGGTGCCATCAAGGCCCTGGTCGGTGGTTTTGATTTTGAGAAAAACAAATTCAACCACGTCACGCAAGCATGGCGGCAACCAGGCTCCAGTTTCAAGCCTTTTATCTACTCTGCTGCACTTGAAAAAGGCTTCACACCGGCCACTGTGGTCAATGATGCGCCGCTGTTTTTTGATGCCGGTGTCACAGGCGGTCAACCGTGGGAGCCGAAAAATTACGACGGCAAGTTTGAAGGCCCGATGACTTTACGCGACGCGCTGAAGAAATCAAAAAACATGGTTTCCATCCGCATCCTTCAGTCCATAAGTGCGTCCTATGCGCAGGACTGGATCACGAATTTCGGTTTTGAGGCCGAAAAACACCCCGCCTACCTGACAATGGCACTGGGCGCAGGCGCCGTCACACCCATGCAGATGGCCATAGGCTATTCAGTATTTGCAAACGGCGGCTACCGCGTCAATCCTTACCTCATCACCAAAATCACTGACCAAAAAGGCAAGCTACTGGTAGAGATCAAAAAGTCGCCGCTTGACGAATCCACACGCGGCATTGACGCGCGCAATGCGTTCATCATGTCCAGCCTGCTGCAAGAGGTCGCGCGATCAGGCACGGCTGCGAAAGCACAGGCGACGCTCAAACGGCCAGACCTCTACGGCAAAACCGGCACCACCAACGACTCGATAGACACTTGGTTTGTCGGCTTTCAACCCACCTTGGTGGCGGCAGTATGGATGGGCTTTGACACGCCCAAAACCCTCGGCGACCGCGAAACCGGTGGGGGTTTAAGTCTGCCGATCTGGATTGACTTCATGGCCTCAGCCCTGAAAGGCGTGCCCGTTAGCGAGCCTCCAGTGCCAGAAGGTGTCGTCAATATTGATGGCGAATGGTATTACGACGAATATACCAAAGGCTCAGGCGTGAGCAGCGTCGGACTGCAAGACCCAGCAGCACAGCAATCGGCTACGCCTGGCGCACCCGTAACACCGATTTCTGTGTTGCCGCCTGCTGATGAGAAAAAGCGGATTCTTGATCTGTTCAGGAACTAAACAGTAGAGCGCGCCCGGACTGTTCGCTGGCATAGCGCGAGAGCGCAGCGAAAAATTCACTGCCGTCTTTGGTATCGCGCCACTGGTTAGCGTGAAATTTATAGTGGAAACCGCCCGCCTTGGCCGCCATCCAGATTTCCTGCAACGGTTTTTGCAGGTTGATGATGATCTGGCTGCGGTTGGCAAAGCTCAAAGTGATCATGCCACCGGTTCGCTGGTTGTCGATGTCGGCATCGGTCTCATCGTTGATCCGATCGCACGCCAGTTCAACCGCCTTTAGCGCGGCTTCGGCGTGCGCCAGATATTCAAGCTCAGTCATTAGGGCCCTTTACAATCCAATGATGGTTTTTTTACTTCAAATTTTAAGCCTACCAGCCAAAACCACTTGCCGTTGTGGGTCTACGGCCTTCATGCTTGCAGTGTTGACTGCGCTATTTGCAGTGGTCGTGCTTGCCGGTTGTGGGCAAAAAGGCCCCTTGTTCATGCCGGTCATACCTGCCGCTCCGGCAGCTTCGTTGTTAGCGCCACCCGTACTGGTCAGTCCTGTGGCCAGTACTGCGGCCGCTCCAGCGCATCCAGCCTCAGCTTCAAAATGAACACGCCAGGCGATATGGAAAATGAGAAGCAGGCGATGCTGCCTGGCCACCCGTTTGTAGCCTATCGCGGCGATGCGCTTTATCTGGAAGATGTAGCCCTTGACGCCTTGGCTACTACCCATGGCACACCCCTGTTCGTGTACTCCAAAGCCGCCATGCTGGCCGCCCTTGCTGCCTATCAGCGTGGTTTTGCAGGCCGCAATGCGCAGATCTGCTACGCCATGAAAGCGAATTCTTCGCTCGCTGTGTTGCAGGTATTTGCCAGAGCAGGTTGCGGCTTTGACATCGTCTCTGGCGGTGAATTGGAGCGTGTGCTGGCTGCCGGTGGTATTGCTAAAAAAGTGATTTTCTCCGGTGTCGGAAAGACCCGCGCCGAGATCAGCCGGGCCTTGACAGTCGGCATTGGCTGCTTCAACGTCGAAAGCGAAGCCGAGCTGGATCTGCTGTCCGATGTTGCATGCACGCTGGGCTTACGCGCGCCAGTCAGCATTCGTGTCAATCCGAATGTAGACCCCAAGACCCATGCGTATATTTCTACTGGCCTCAAGGACAATAAATTCGGCGTGGCGCATGAAGATGCATTGCGTATTTACCAACATGCCGCGTCGCTCAAAGGCCTGAGTGTGGTGGGCATTGACTGCCACATCGGCTCGCAAATCACTAGTAGCACACCCTACCTTGATGCCATGGACCGAGTTCTTGAACTGGTAGTCGCGATTGAAGGCGCAGGCATCACCTTGCAACACATCGACTTTGGCGGCGGTCTGGGTATCAACTACAACCACGATACGCCACCGCAAGCAGACGATCTGTGGCGGCACCTACTCGCCAAAATCGACGCGCTAGGCTATGGCGATAAAAAACTGATGATTGAGCCCGGCCGTTCACTGGTCGGCAATGCCGGCGTCTGCCTGACCGAGGTGCTTTACCTCAAACCGGGTGAGCATAAAAACTTTTGCATCATTGACGCAGCGATGAACGACCTGCCCCGTCCGGCGCTGTACCAAGCCTTTCATGCCATTGTGCCGGTTACTGCAAACAGCCAAGGCATTGCGTCAGCGACCTATGACGTGGTGGGTCCGGTGTGCGAAAGCGGGGACTGGATAGGCCGCGACCGCGAACTGGCGCTCAAAGCTGGCGACAAGCTCGCGGTACTGTCAGCCGGCGCTTATTGCATGAGCATGGCCAGCAACTACAACACGCGCGGCCGGGCTGCCGAGTTGCTGGTCGATGGTGCCAAAGTGCATTTAATTCGCAACCGGGAAACCGCTGCCGACCAGATGCGTCATGAGCATCTGGTCTCGAGCTGATCAACCGTTTAGATCATTCGGCATCCAAGGGAACCGCATCAGCTATTATTTTAATAGCTGATGACGAGCATTCATAAACGGCTGTAGCCATTTTTTCTTGATAAATTGCTGCAAACGCCAGACCAGCAGGAGCGCGATGAACGCGGCATACATAAACACTTCGGCAAAATCGTTTTTACCGGCGCGCATCCAGAAAAAGTGCAGCAGCCCGAGGCCTGAGATCACATAAACCAGCTGGTGCAGCAGTCGCCAGCGCTTGAGCCCCATGGCCCTGATCGCCGTATTGAACGAGGTTGCCGCCAACGGCGTGAGCAGTACAAATGCTGCAAAACCAACCAGGATGAAGGTCCGCGTGGCAATGTCCTTGGCGATCTCTAGCACATCAAAGCCCATGTCAAACCAGCTGTAACTGAGCAGGTGAGTGACCACATAAAAATAAACAAACAGTCCCAGCATACGGCGAAAGCGCAGCAGCATCGGTGTGTTGCTGATAACCGTTAAAGGGGTCACTGCGAGCACGATGCAGATAAAGCGCAATGTCCATTCACCCGTTGTGCGAATCAGTGTCTCGGCCGGGTTAGCGCCTAGTTGATTGGCGAACACGCGGTAAACCAGCCACGCAAAGGGGAGCAGGCAAATCGCAAACAACACCGGTTTGGCTGCGGGGTGCAGCAGTAGCTTTTGGCGAAAGATCATTGAAAAATTCTTAAAAGAATTTTTTCAGATCCATGCCTGCGTACATCTGCCCGACTTGCGCCTCGTAGCCGTTGAACATCAGGGTCTTGCGTTTTTTCGCAAGCAAGCCGTCTTCACCAATCCGGCGCTCGGTCGCCTGGCTCCAGCGCGGGTGGTCAACGTTCGGGTTGACGTTGGAATAAAAGCCGTATTCGCTGGCGGCGGCCTTGACCCACGCAGTGCGCGGCTCTTTGTCGGTAAAGCGTATTTTGACAAGGCTCTTGCCGCTTTTGAAACCATATTTCCAAGGCACCACCAGGCGTACCGGCGCGCCGTTCTGGTTAGGCAGCACTTCGCCGTACATGCCGAACGTCAGCAGGGTCAGCGGGTGCATCGCTTCGTCCATGCGCAGTGCCTCGACATACGGCCAGTCAATCACGCGTGACCCAAGAAAAGGCATAGTCTTAGGGTCGGCCTGGGTGATGAACTCGACATATTTGGCGTTGCCCAGCGGCTCCACCTTCTTGATCAGCTCGGCCAGGGAATAACCGACCCACGGGATCACCATCGACCAGCCTTCGACGCAGCGCATGCGGTAGATGCGCTCTTCCTGCGCGCTGAGTTTGATCAGGTCTTCGAAGGCCCAGGTTTTGGGCTGTTTGACCAGGCCCTCTATCACCACCGTCCATGGCTTGGTGACCAAAGTGTGGGCGTTTTTGGCCGGGTCCGATTTGTCGGTACCGAACTCATAAAAATTGTTGTATGTCGTCACGTCTTTGTAATCCGTGACTTTTTCCATCGTGACCGCACCGGCCACCGCCGACTTGGCGCCGGGCAGTGCCGCCAGTTTTCCGGGCTTGGTCACGCTTTGCGCCAGCGCCTCGCGACCGGCCCATGAAGCCACCGCCACACCGGCGGCGCCTGTCGCCATCAGTTTGATCAGCTCACGCCGACCTTGGTAGATGCCCTGCGGCGTGATGTCGCTGGAGCCAGGGTGGCCAAACCCGCTGGCATTGGGCTTGATGAGCATTGTGAAGTCCCTGAAAGATTTATGTCGTTAGCGTTACGTCGTTAGCCTGTATACGCAGTCTACTCTTACAGGGATTCAACACGCGCCTACAAGGTTCCGTAGTTGTGCAAACCCGACAGAAACATATTCACGCCCAGCCCCCAGAGATCTGAAAATAATGATCCTTGAGCGCGCCATGGGGATCGGCGAAGGCCGCATGCCTCTTTTTGTCCGCTGTGGCGCAAGGCATGGACGCCTCGCTGAGCTTCGCCTGTTGGCCTGCCCGCGTCCAGGCTAGGCTGTGTTAAATGTCGCGGTTTCGGATAAAATCCGGGTTGATGGTGCCAAATATGCTTTCTTCCCATGATCTGGCCTGCGAACGCGGCGAGCGTCTATTGTTCAAGAGTCTAAGTTTCGAGTTGGGGAATGGTGAGGCTTTATGGGTGCGGGGGGGCAATGGTCGCGGCAAGACCAGTCTGTTGCGACTCCTCTGCGGCCTGTCTGCACCTGCCGCCGGCGTGGTGCGCTGGCGTGGTGAGCCCATAGACCGCACGCGCGAACAATATGGCCGGGAGATGGCCTACATTGGCCATGCCAATGGCATCAAGGACGACCTCACGCCGATGGAAAATCTGCGGACCGCGGCCGCACTGGGCGGCCGGGGTTTGGATGACGCGACCGCCACGGCTGCGCTGGAGAAGGTGGGTCTGTCGCGCTGCTTGGATTTCCCCGCTCGCGTGTTGTCCTTTGGCCAACGCCGACGCGTTGCGCTGGCAGGGCTGATGACGGCTGGCGCCCTGCTGTGGATTCTCGACGAACCCTTGACCGGGCTGGATGTCGACGGGGTCGCGATGGTGGAGCAGATGATCCTCGATCACGTCACAGCAGGCGGGATGGCGGTCATGACCACCCATCAGCCGCTGGCGCTGGGCAAGCTGACGCCGCAAACCCTGTCGGTAGGGGGCTAGTGCTTAAATTCCTGTTCACCGTCATTCGCCGCGATGTGTTGCTGGCGGCCAGGCGCCGTGGCGATTGGCTGACCGCGCAGTTCTTCTTTATCATGGTGGTCAGCATGTTTCCGATCGGTATCGGGCCGGAGCCGGAGATGCTGCGTACCATCGGGCCGGGGGTGGTGTGGGTGGCGGCGCTGCTGGCCTCGCTGCTGTCACTGGAGCGCTTGTTCGCCGACGATTATCGCGACGGCACCCTGGAACTAATGATGCTGTCCCCCTATCCTATCGCCTTGCTGACCTTGGGCAAGGCGATCGCGCACTGGATCATCAACGGGATTCCGTTGCTGCTGATTGCGCCGCTGCTGGGAATCCAGTTCAATATGTCGGCCGAGGCGGTGTGGATTCTGGTTCTGTCGCTGGCCATCGGGACGCCCATCCTGTATCTGCTGGGCAGCATCGGCGCCGCGCTGACGCTGGGCTTGCGTGGCGGCGGTGCGCTGGTCACCTTGCTGATCATGCCGCTTTATGTGCCGGCCTTGATCTTCGGTGCGGGCGCGGTGGAGGGCGTGCTCTCCGGCACCGGTTCGGAAGCGCATCTCTCGCTGCTCGGGGCGTTTCTGATGATGTCGCTGTTGCTGGCGCCCTGGGTGAGCGCAATGGCCCTTAAAGTTTCTGTGGATTAATCATTTGAATTTTTATAATTACGCTTCGCCGGCGACCTTTTATCCCCTGGCCGGGAAACTGATCCCGTGGTTTGCGGTCCTGGCGTTCATCCTGACGATTGTGGGTCTTTACATCGCTTTCTTTGTCGCGCCGACCGACTTCCAGCAGGGCGAGGGCTATCGCATCATTTTCATCCATGTGCCTGCTGCCTGGATGGGGATGCTCATCTTCGTCATCATGGCCTTTTGGTCGGCCATCGGCCTGGCCTGGAACACCCGTCTGTCATTCGTCATGGCGCGCGCGCTGGCGCCCACCGGCGCCATGTTCACCTTCGTCGCCCTGTGGACCGGCGCCTTCTGGGGCAAACCGATGTGGGGCGCCTGGTGGGTGTGGGATGCCCGTCTCACCTCGACGCTGATCCTGCTGTTTCTTTACGTCGGCTTCATGGCCCTGCAGGCCGCGATCGACGACACGCGCCGCGCTGACCGTGCTGGTGCGCTACTCAATCTGGTCGGTGTTATCAACGTGCCCATCATTTACTTCTCAGTTGTGTGGTGGAACACCCTGCACCAGGGCGCCTCGGTCAGCCTGACCCGCGCGCCTTCGATGGCGCAGGCCATGCTCTGGGGCATGCTGATCATGGCGCTGGCCGCCTGGATGTACACCATCGCCGTGGCCCTCGCTCGCGCCCGCACCCTGGTACTTGAGCGTGAGCGGCAGACCGAATGGGTGCGCGGCCATCTGGAGGGGCAACCATGAACTGGGACAGTTGGCAGGCCTTCTGGGCCATGGGCGGCTTCGGCCTTTATGTCTGGAGCTCGTTTGGCATGCTGCTGCTCTGCATTGCGGGTGAAATCGGGCTGCTGCGCCGCCATCGCCTGCAAGTTTGGCAACGGCTCAAGAGCATGAAATCTTGGGATATGCAATAAAATTCGGGAATGCCTATGAAACCACGTCACAGAAAACTCACTCTGATCGTCCTGGCCGTCGCAGCCCTTGGGGTTGCGGTGGCGCTGGTGCTTAATGCCTTCAGCAACAACTTGGTGTTCTTCTTCACGCCGACCCAGGTCGCCAATGGGGAGGCGCCGAGCAGCCGCGCTTTCCGCATCGGCGGGCTGGTCGAAGAGGGGAGCATCCGGCGCGAGGCGGACGGCCTCACCCTCCACTTTATCGTCACCGACATCGTCCGCAAAATCCCCGTGACCTACACCGGCCTCACGCCCGCCCTGTTCATGGAAGGCAAAGGCGTGGTGGCCGAAGGTCGGCTGGGCGCCGACGGCCTGTTTGCAGCCTCCCGGGTGCTGGCCAGGCACGACGAGAACTACATGGCGCCGGAAGCCGCGTACGCCATCGAACAGGCCGCCAAGGCGCAAAAAACCGTAGTGCGTTAGGTGGTACTGAATTGCCATGCTTCGTCGCAATGACAGGCTAATGGATAATTTGGGGAGCTACTCAGGTCTTGCTGATTCGTAGGGTGGGCACTGCCCACGCTGGCTTCATGAAGGGGGCCCACAGTCGGGAAAAAGCGTGGGCGATGCCCACCCTACAGGAACCTGAATAGTTACTAATTTGGACTGATGATTTCAAGGAGCCAAGCCGCTAGGCGGATGGTTCTCCAGGCGGTAAACAAGGAAAAAGTATGATCCCTGAAATCGGCAATTTCGCCGTGATACTTGCGTTGTTGCTGGCGCTCACCCAAGCCGTTCTGCCGCTCTATGGTGCGCAGCGCGGCAACCTCACGCTGATGGCGGTGGCGCGTCCCGCTGCGCAGGGGCAATTCGTGTTGATCGCCTTCGCTTTCGGCTGCTTGGCGTATTCATTTCTGGCCAGCGATTTCTCGGTGCAGAACGTGGCGAAAAACTCGTCTTCGCAGATGGCCTGGTTCTACAAATTCACCGCCACCTGGGGCTCGCATGAAGGCTCGATGTTGATGTGGGTGCTGATCCTCGCTTTCTGGAGCGCTGCGGTTTCGGTGTTCTCGCGCCACCTGCCAGAAGACATGGCGGCGCGCGTGCTCGGCGTCTTGGGGTTGATCTCGGTCGGCTTCCTCTCCTTTATGCTCTTCACTTCCAACCCGTTCGAGCGCCTGCTGCCCGCCGCCCTGGAAGGCAGCGACCTGAATCCGCTGCTGCAGGACTGGGGCATGATCATCCACCCGCCCATGCTGTACATGGGCTACGTCGGCTTTGCCGTCGCCTACGCCTTCGCCATGGCCGCGCTGCTCTCGGGCAAGATGGACGTCGCCTGGGCACGCTGGTCGCGACCCTGGACCACGGTGGCCTGGGCCTTCCTCACCTGTGGTGTCGCGCTCGGCAGCTGGTGGGCCTACCGCGAACTGGGCTGGGGCGGTTGGTGGTTCTGGGACCCGGTCGAGAACGCCTCGTTCATGCCGTGGCTGGCCGGCACCGCGCTGATGCACTCGCTCGCCGCCACCGAAAAGCGGGGCGTCTTCAAGGCCTGGACCGTGCTGCTGGCGCTGACTGTCTTCTCGCTCTCGCTGCTCGGCACCTTCCTGGTGCGCTCTGGCGTGCTGTCCTCGGTGCACTCCTTTGCCACCGACCCGGGGCGCGGCGCTTACCTCCTTGGTTTCTTCTTGGTAGTGATCGGCGGCTCGCTGGTGCTCTACGCCTGGCGCGCACCGAAGATGATCAGTGGCAGCAGCTTCGGCTGGTACTCGCGCGAGTCGCTGCTGCTGGCCAACAACGTGATCCTGATCGCAGCGCTGGCCTCGGTGCTGCTGGGCACGCTGTATCCGCTGTTCATCGACGCCATGGGGCTGGGCAAGCTCTCGGTCGGCCCGCCCTACTTCAATGCGGTGTTCGTGCCGCTGATAGCGCCCGCGCTGTTCTTG
>Ga0105055_10010700_pt1 | contig 11436 bp, 9 predicted proteins | sample BON03_FD_78090 | JGI IMG/M metagenome (GOLD analysis project Ga0105055, IMG submission 78090) | Freshwater microbial communities from Lake Bonney liftoff mats and glacier meltwater in Antarctica - BON-03 | ecosystem: Environmental > Aquatic > Freshwater > Ice > Glacier meltwater | place: Lake... | reverse complement strand
TGAAAGAAAAGAGCCTGATGGCAATCCGTGAGGTAATCAGAAGCAAGAACATTATGTGGAATCACTGAATTCGCATTGTATTTCTCCAGATGTAATTTAATTGCATCCCTCGACTTGACAGCTATGTCGCCTGCAAATCTTTTCGAATGTCATTTTGAAGTCGGTAGGGTCTACTACACCTGAGACTCATAACGATGAACAAAGTTGTAGTGGTTTTTGGGGGAACGGGGTTTGTTGGAAGTCAGGTAACGAATATATTATCCAAGTCATCCAACGTAGAGGCAATCAGCATATCGAGGAAAGGCATACCCCCTCCAAACACAAGCAACGCAGTTCAATGGAAACAAGGAGATGCACTTGAACCAGCATCCTACAATGACAGCTTGCAAAAAGCGCATGCTGTAGTTATTGCATGTGGGAGCTCCCCTTTGCCTACGTTTTCACAAGAGGCGTTTGACCAACAAGTGCTATTCAATGGAACAACTTGCGAGACTGTCATCAATTCTTGTTTGAAACAAAACGTCAAGCGAATTGTTTTGGTGGGAGCTACTGGTCCGGACTGGGTTCCTGCGGGATACAAGCAAGGAAAAGTAAGTATGTAGACTAAATACTCATCAGAAGACTTATCGACGTATAGAGCAACGCATTCTCTGCTGCCGAGGCTTTCGCCCGGGTACCAGGAAACACGGCAGTAGTTTTGAAACCATCTGCTATTTCAGGAACGAGATACTTGCAGTCGGGTATTGGTTTGCCTCTTTGGGTAATTTTAAAACCGTTTTCTTGGATCATGGGAGGCATGCAATTCGTCGGGTTATCTCAATTTCTCATTCGACAGTTCCCTTCAATTTTCAACGGCGTATTGGAAATTCCTGTCTCTGTTGAAAATGTAGCTGCTGCTGCCGTCGAAGGTGTTTTAGACCCCAAATACGAAGGTAAAGGTCTGGTGATAGTATCCAACCAAAACCTCGTTGCAATGAAATAAGTAACTTATTTTACTAAATTGATAATTTCTATTTTGGCTCCTTGTACTATCTCAGGGTTTTGAATTTCTTGTATACTTTGAATTAAGCGCAGTTCTTTTTCTGGATTAGAGCCGTCTAAAACAGACTGATAGGTTCGATGCACAACGGCATGCATCGTCGAACAAGCCTTCTGAAGCGCCAACTCTAAATCATTTGGTTCCCTGGTCATCCTACCGGCAAAATTAGACAATGAAAACCAACGGTGATATTTAGCAACTTACCATGCCAGAATTAGTGCGGCGATCAAATCGCCAGTTCCAGTGAAATGCATATTCTGCTTTTTCTGAGTGACTTTGATTCTTTTGAACGACGCAGCGTCGCTTGGCAACCTAGTGCTCGCAAACAAGCTAAGAGAATCAGAATCCACTTGCGAGAATTCACAAGAAGTTACTATGATAGTCTCGACACCAGCAGTATGTACTTTATCAAACGCTTTAACGAGGGATTCCAAGTCATGGATTTTCACTCCACTCAAAAGTTCTAGTTCAAACTGATTCGGAGTTAGAACCGAGACGAGAGGTAAAACCTCCAAAATATATATTTCTACTAGTTCTGATGGGACATACAAGACACCTTTATCGCCTAAAACAGGATCGCAGTAATATTTACATCCGTTCTCTCTTAGCAATATAGCCACGCCTACAACCTTACGCAGGAATGTAGCAGAGCCTATATAGCCCGTTAGCATGCGGGTGTATTGTTTGGTGATATCATTCTGTTGTAAACCTCGAACAAGTTCATCTAAATCATCCCCTTCCAATACCTGACCGGTGAACCCGTTGCCATAACCAGTGTGGTTCGAAAATTGGACACTATTAATGGGGTCGACTTCTAATCCCAACAATTGCATCGGAAGGACAGCACTCTTATTGCCAACATATCCATGCACAGTATGTGATTGAATGCTAAGAACGCGTCCTAAACTGCCAGTAAGCATGGGTTTTGAGAGTTGGTAGCTTCCTACTGCTTTGGATAGCCTTCTTCACTGAATAAGTCTGCTGTTAAGTGCGGTTGCTCCGGTTGCCGTAATATCAGTGATACAATAGTAGGTGCACAAATCCATGTTTACAGTATTGGGGACCGTACCGAATAGTTAGATGGAGGTCCGAGTTATCATCAATGGTGACGAGACATTAGTGCTCAATAAAACCTGCATTAATAAAGAAATCATTGCTAATACCATGGATGATCCATTCTCCTTCAAGTATTCTGGAAAACATGATCATGGTGCTCTGCCTACTTTGAAACAAGGGAATCAGTTTCATGATTTAGAACAGTTTTGTATCGTGGCTCGAGAGAAGATTGGCGAGTTATTGGAACCTCTTGTTGAAGTGAAACCGAATATGGTATCGAAGAAAAAGGCCAAGACGCAGGGTCCTAAAATGTCAAAAAAAACGAAACAATCCCAAGCTACACAGAATCAGGAATAACAAACTGTGAAGGCTACAACGCCCTCCTTTTAGAAAAATATATATGAAAAATATATATAAAAAATATATATGTCATTGGATATTTATAAGCGAAGGAACAGGATATTATATAGAGCTCATTAATAAAAAAGAGGAAGGATTTTTTTGCTGGAATCTCGAGTTCACACTTGATTTCTGAAACTACCGAAATCATTCAGCAAATCATCGTGCTTTTCAATTGTGTAACGTATTCTATGCTATCGCACAACGCCTTGCTTAATAGCTGGCCTCGCACATACTCCCTAAGTTTTAAATGTTTGTTTAAATTTCATAACTGTTTTTCTTTTGAGCGTGTAATTACGTGAGTATAGCAGTAGTTGGACCCTCGATAACTTTTATCCATAAGTTCATATTTCGGACCTAGCCACGTTGGGAACATATTTCCTCCAAGAATATTGAGCACATTCTCATATGTTTTCTTGAACTCTTATCAGTCCCTGGAGAGTAATCTGTATCGTGATGCCATAGTTCACGAAGTAACTTTCGATATATTCACGGAAGGTTCTGGGCCTATAAAATTTGAAATATCTAATTTCGAGTACACTTTAAAACGTCACGACAATGCTTCCTTTTTATCGCAATCAAGGAAAGTGCACGAACCGTTCATTGGTGTGAAGCGAATATTTGCATAATGTTCAATATGTAAATATAAGTTTCATCTAACTCAATACCCTTTATTTCTTCCAACATATATACCAGACTCGGTGTACACTATCATTGATTATCTCAATATTTCAGTCCATGCGCTGGTTTCCCACGTAGCAGTGGTGCATAAATTAATGTTGAGTTTGAATGTATTTCCGATATCGTAGCGGATTGTAACGGTAATAATCATCATTCAATATGAAAGAGCCCCAAGTGTCATCGGCGACCTCATTCGGTTCAAGCAGAACTTCATTGGTCATCAAACTTCCTCCTAAGAAGATTGTCACCAAACAGAAAAACAAAAAGGTCGCCAGAGCGGCTCCAGGTAAATCAGAATTAGCCAAGAACCGAGTGAATGGCAGACTGATACCAAAAAACTTGAAACTTTTAACCTCAGGGAACAAAATTCCAGTAATTAAGTTCGAACCTCCCACAAGTCTGAAAGTTACTCCAAACAAGGACTTGATCGAACTTGAAACAAGAGTGAATGAATCGACGCCGAACCATGTGGATTCTTGCACGTGTCCAGGTTGCAAAAAAGCCAAGTATGCAAAACAAAAATTTCCCATCGTTTTGAAATATAAAGCTGGGATAAAGCTAATTGAGAGCACAATGGAGTTCAATGGTTTTCTGAAAACGACCAAAGACGACTGGAATCTCATTTGGATTGCTGGATCTGCACCTGTAGGAGTATTTCAAACCCTTACAAGATTTCAAAAGATAAATCAGTTTCCAAGGACATATGAAATTACTAGAAAAGATACGCTCTGTAGAAATATAGTAAAAATGCAGCAACTACATGGCAAGCAAAACTTTGATTTCCTCCCAGAAAGCTTTGTGCTTCCAGCTGAACGTCCAATTTTCGAGGAGCATATAAGAAAACTATTACAGGACAAAGACAATGAAACTATGTATGAAAAACGCAAAAATGAAGGCGCTGATAGATCGCCATTGTGGATTGTAAAACCTGCTAATATGGCATGTGGTCGAGGCATATTCGTCACTTCAAATATCGGAGAGATACCAATGGGTGGCATTGATGACAGCAGTGTGTGCGTCTCCAGATACATTAACAATCCCATGCTTTTAGATGGTCGTAAGTTTGATCTTCGAATCTATGTATCAGTCACCTCATTTGTACCTTTGCGCATATTCATTCACGACGAAGGCTTGGTTCGATTAACCACGGAACAATATTCAAATGATCCAGAGGCATTGGCCAATAGATTTGTTCACTTAACCAATTACAGTGTCCAAAAAACAAGCCAGAAATTCGTGCAGAATAATGGGAACCAGGAACCGATGAGCCCGAATTCAAAGATAGAACAAGATGAAAAAAGTAGTAAATGGTCTCTTCAAATGTTTAGACAAAGGCTAGAACGTATGGGAGTTGATTCTACTGTTGTGTTTGGGGCGATTGAAGAAGTTGCTATCAAGACAATAATTTCTATTGAACCGCAGGTCGTCTCTGCTATTCGAATGAGTGTGCCGTTTCCTGAAAGTTGTTTTCAAATGTTTGGTTTTGACATTCTCCTGGTACGTTTGTTTGGTGTGATTTAAATTCACTTCTAATGTTAGAGCAGGATTCAGATTTTAAACCATGGTTGTTGGAAGTGAACTTGAGTCCATCTTTGTCTTGTGATAGTGCCTTGGATATGTCCATTAAATCTAAAGCGGTGACACAGCTATTGACTCTTGCTGGTGTTCATCCTTGTGAAGTATCCTCCAAGTCTCTCTCAGTGGTACAATCTAGTGCCAGAACAATATACGATGCAGACCAGAACACAACTGACGTGCAGCAAGGACGAGCTTCTCGAGATTTAGCAACCGAAAAGTTGAGATCGCAGGACTGGAAGTGCATTTATCCCAACAGCAAGAGTTTCATGTACTCCAAATTCTTTGCGGAGCCAAGAGCGATCAACGAGGCTCTTATAAAAAAGATGGACGCATCCAACAGCACTAAAACCAGATTGATGCGCAAATTCTCAAAGAAAAACAAGATAGCTCCTTTGATTCTAAAATAATGTATCGGACTGATGGGAAATGAAGTCGTACATGTGAGACTTATTATTCTTGCGTTACATTCCATTGATCTCTTTCATTATTCGCTCCTGGAACAGTCTTAAGGCATTTGGATAGCTGATCGATGTATCATTCTTAAATTTAAAATTTGTTAGTACCAGAATTGAAACTTTGATATTCCATATTCAACTGTGACATAAATCCAATATTAAAATAGCTTCATTGCCATAGAAACAAGAATCAAGAATCGATGGACTAATGAGAAATTGGAGTATGAATTTCTTCGTTGTCAGAGAACGGCAACTTCTCTCAAATAGAATATTAATTAAAATCGGGCTACAACGTACAAATCAGAATGCGCATGTCCAAAATGTGAGCAAATAAAATTGAATCTGCAAAGTTAAGAAGAAAGGTTTATGCATGGGATCGTCGTTCGTACATATGGTCTCCGAACTTGAACCTTTTGAAACAATTGGGCATATCACATAAGTGGACAGGTATGCCACGCAGCGTATCTCACCAAATCAACAGCTGAAAAATCTCAACCACGGCAATTCAATAACATTTTTCAATCTATAATTTCTAATAACTATCTTTCAAAAACAGTTACAATGGCTGTAGCAGCTCGTTCCTTTTTCTACGCCCTTGCCTAGATTGGCATCTGTCCCCGTAGGAAGGGATTTTCATAGGGTCTTCTTCCAAGGGTGCATCTTGAATAGGCCATTCATTAATTTCTGGTTTGCTTTTCATTCTGCTTTTCGGTCTGTCTTGTCCAGAATCTCGACTCTTTTTTCTGCTTTTCGGTCGATCCTCCAATTGGCTATTTCCTCTTATCTGTTCATCAAGTGACGTTTGCTTTTCTCGCTTTTCTTTTCGTGAAGATTTGGGTCGTCTTTCTTCCCGGGAATCATCCGCGTTGCTCTCCTCGTGCGGATGATGCCTTGGTTTTGACACGGACTTCTTTCTTCGGACTTCATCAACCTCCAATCCACCGTGCATCTCTCCATTTAATCCAGGCAAAGACAATGCTTGGATGCCACTCCTCGGCTTCAACTTGGGTAGTCTCCATTCTTCTTCTTCTTCATTCCATATCGACAGTTCCCACATCTTGGATCTTTCGGTGAATGGTAAGAATAGATCGACGACTTGGTCCAGACGCTTTAATTCGCGGGATTGCTCCCTTATTGTTTCTAGCAAACTCTCTCTCTCCTCTTGGAACTCGTGCTCCAATTCTCGCATTTCTCCTTTAACCTTGTCAATCTTGCCTGTCATTGACTTCTTAAGCGCCTTGAGGGCTTTTTCTTTAGTCTCAGCCACTCCATGCGCGTTCTTGCATTCTTCCTCTATCACTCGCTTTTCTTCTTCAGCTCTTTCTTTTGCAACAAGTAGTTCTGCTTCCTTGCGTTGCTGTTGCTTCAACTTGGCTTGAGCCTTTCGAATCTCTCTTTCCTTCTTGGCATCGTCTACATTTCCTGCTTTCCCGTGACCAAGAACCTGACTTTGCAACTTCTTTAACTTTGCTTCTAAATTTCGTTGTTCTTCATTTCTTTTTTCGATCTCTTGCTGCTTTCGATCAAGTTCTGCTCCCAATCGATTCCTTTGTTCTTCGATTGCTTGGCTATAATCTTGTAAGGCCCGATTCTCTGCAGCCACTTTTTGGTCCATCACTATCTCCTTCTCAACAACCTTTTCCACAACCTTCTCTTGTACTACAAGTGTATCCTTTCGGGATTCTGGTAAGGGAGTACTTCCTTGCTGAGCCAGTAATTTCTTCAAGTTTTCTATCTCATCTTTATACTCTCGAAGCATCGTATCTTTGGGGTCCTCGTTAATGACTGGTTTATTCTTGATGTTCTTAGCACGATTAGCATATCGAAGTGTTGACATCGTTTCTTCAAAATTGTAGTCTGCTGGACTGACAGCACTAATCATTACTGTTTTTGTATTCCCTCCTAGAGAGTCTTGAAGTAGCCGGGTCAGTTTAGAATCTCGATACGGAATGTGTTTATCCTTTCCATCCACCAAAGCCGAAATAACATTACCCAATGCAGACAATGATAAATTAATCTTACATCCTTCTTTTAATCTGTCTCCGGAAGAACCTGTCTTGCTTTGTCTTTCACTTCCTGCAAGATCTACTAAGTTGAGCTTCCCGGCTCTGAAATGATTTTTACCAGTATCATCTACTTCATTCACTTCAATCACAACTCCAAATATCGAATGAGAACGCGAAGAAACACTGTTCATTAATGTCTCTGCCACAGTTCTGTTATCAGTTCCCTTCTGCAAAACCCTGTTAATCTGATCTCTATTCTCCACCACTTCAAATTGCAAATCTTTCACAAATACTCCTTTATCAGGAGTTTCTTTGAGTTCCAATTTCTTTTTAGGATCCTCAGATAAAAGATCTCTTATTTCCTCATTGTAGATCTCCAAATACGACGCCCTGACAAGGAACTCACAATCCGCAGCTCCTTTATCTTTTAGCTCCGCACCTTTAAGCTTGATAGAGTTGAAAATGTGTTCAAAGGAGTTTGGGATAATTCCTCTATTTCTCCCTTGTTTTTCCAATGGTACAGTATCATCATCTTCCTCTCCCGACATGGTCCATGTTTTCCCGCAGCCCGTTTGTCCATAGGCAAATATAGTACCATTGAAACCATCTAAAACACTTTCGACTAGAGGAAATGCAGTCTCATCATATACCATTTTCTGTGTTGAATATTGATCGTAAACAGCATCAAACGTAAAACCCTTCGGGGAATTTTCTTTGTTTGGGTTTTGAATGCTTATATATCCAGTGACAGGATCCATCGTGACAATTCCTTGCCTCTCTTCCTCCTTCTCTTTCTTATTAGGTGGTCGACAGCGCACTACCACCTTGACACATTCGCTCGCCTTACTAGTCTCAGTCATCACTTGTGACAAAAAACGGATTTATTGTTGGGGGGGGCTGTCCGCTGTAGTACGAAACTAGTGTGCGATGCAACGTCTATTCTTGTTGGCTGCATGTTTGCTGATTTTTTATTATTATTGGGGGGTATCCCTAAAGCCCAGAGGCACGGTCTACCATGTTGTAGAATCCTCTTCAACTGAATTTATATATGTCGATAATTCCAAATCTCAGAAACTGGCGAATTATTCAGCCGATTTATTATCTGCATATGAATCAGAACCATGCAGGAGCATGAGAGAAGTAAAAGTTGGCAACCAAGGAAATATAGGTGGGTTTGGTAAAGCAAAGTGCAGTTCGGGATCAATCGATTCTCCGAAAGAACACGGTGACTCAGTTCTCCTCAGCACTGCCTACAACGTCATCTACATTCCTAATATGAAATGTGCATCATCTTCTATCGAGAATTACATGTTTGAGAAACTAAATGCTTCTCGCGTCGGTACTCACTTTCTAGGCAATATGGGCCACCGATTCCCTCTAGAGCGGTATCGAATATTTACATTTGTTAGGGATCCAACATCAATGTTCTTCTCAGCATATGCTGAGTTGGATAAACGGTGGTCGTTACCATTCAGAGATAATTCAAAGCTTTCATTCATGACGATTGACAGAAACATGGAGAACGAGCCGAGGAGAGCCATTAGCGCCTTGAATACAATACGAAATCGAGACAGTCCAAATGCCATAACTGCAAATCTATTTTCTCATCTCTATTCGCAAACTTGGAAAACGCAGCGATGCATCAAGAAGCAACCTGGAATTCGAAAATATTGGCGAGACCCTGAAAGTAAAATCCACTCTAAAGCTCTTCAAGTAGCGAATTTTCTGGGATCGCAAGATAACATGGAATCGGAGTCGGATCAGCTTGAATTTTTCAAACTTGATTTCATAGGTCGAATGGAATTTTTTCAACAAGATTTTCAATTTCTACAGGACACCCTAGGTCTACCTCGAGGAATGCCTCCGCGACTTCAAGTGCACGAGCGAGATCCGGCAAGCAAGCACGCCAAGATGTTGAAGAAATCCATTCCTATTCCTCTCGTCCAAGCTATATGTGAGTACTATGCCAGCGACTTTGCTTGCTTTGGGTATTCAAAACCCTGTACTAATAATCCGAACACAAAGTAGCTGCCGCATACACGATCCAGCGTATTTTCGTACATTGATTGATTTTAAATAACACTGTTTCTTGTTATATTTGGATTTCCAGTTTTTTGGTGTGTTATTATATAACGTGATGAGTGAAGACAGAAAGAGCTCCCGTAAGAGTATGAAGCGCCAACCAAGTTCAGTGGCCTTGAGACTAGCAGGTATGGCCCCCTTCCTTTTAAAGGTGGAAGCTGTGCTCTCCAAGGTAGTTGCGGTTGCCACTCCACTGCACGCCAAAGGCATGGAAGCGTACAAGGAATTCAGACGCGCTCTCGCTCCTTATGGCCCTGATGAAATAATCCAGATGCTAACAGGAGTTGCAATGATGTTTTTTGGTGGTTTTTTTATCACTACCATTGCCGTGTACGAAGCTATTGATCAGGGTGGGCGCGAGTCACTCGTCAAAAACATCAAACTAATCCATGAAGAAGTGGAAAGTGTGAGGGAAGCCAATGATTTTGATGATCAGAGAGATGATGATAATGATGGTATTGCGGATGTGAATCAAATATCAGCCGAAGAGTACTCAGTGAGAAAGTTTCTTGTTGTTGTGAGAGCCACGGACCCAAAAAACTTGTCTGACGCATTTGGAAACATGTACACCATTTTGATGGCAGTCGTTGCAACTCTTCAAGTTAAATTTGCCAGAACTATATCTCTTGGTTTGTCTATCGGTCATATATTTTCAAAAACTGCAACCAAGTTCATCGTCCCTCCTCTAAAGGAACTCGCTCCTAAAGACTTTCATCCATGGATTCCTATCATCATCAATTACATTTGCAAAATGATTGGTGCTTCTATCGCTTTCTCGTTGAATCGAGTTTTGTCAACAATACACACCGCTATTCGTGGTGCTCGATTGGCTACCGATGGGTTCACAGCGTGGGCTGAGAGTAGAGACATGCATTATCTATCAGACGGATATGCCGATGACGCATTCGCATTCCTGCTTGCTGGTCTTGGGATATACGGCCAGCTCTTTGTATGGAGTAAACTTCCCTTCATAGTCAAGTTACTGCTCTTCCCGGCCACTCTCACGGAGTGGTTGCTCTCCATGTTGGTGTCGTTGAATGTGTCCAATGGGACTTCGACTGCTAACCAAGCAGCGGCGGCTAACCCGAAATAACGGTTTTTGAGTTTCAAGTTAATTTATAATCAACAACTGGTATTTTTGAACCCCAACGGGAAGGAGTCCCAAACGTCTAAAACATTGAGACAACCTTGGCCAACTCCAACAATGAATATTGAATTAACAAATTGTAATACTGGGTTGTATGACTATGAAGCACCGCTTTTTGACAAAACCTGAGAGAAAAGCCAATCCAATTTTATATAATCGCTTCTATTCTATTATAAGATCGTTACGTTTCAGTGCGGCCTCAACATTTGCCTCTATACTTTTAAAAATCTCTATTCTAAACTAGTATTTTGTTAATAAGAATGACACTTATTCCTCGAAGGCTTGTAGCGTATTTACAGTATCGCAGGCATTCCAAAGACACGGCCCCCGCATTAGTACAAAAGTTTTTGCTCGATACAAAAATTCTAAAACACAACACCACAAATGTTGTTTTCTCGCACTGGAACAAGATGGTTTCGACCGCAAAGAAGGAGTATGTCCACTATGATGACGGTTCGAGATGCGATCAATACTGGTCTTGATGAGGAAATGGAGCGTGATCCTGATGTGTTCTTACTAGGGGAAGAAGTAGCTGAATACAATGGAGCCTACAAGATCACAAAAGGATTATTTGCCAAGTACGGTGGCGAGCGTGTGATTGATACTCCAATTACAGAGATGGGGTTCACTGGTCTTGCTGTAGGAGCTGCTTATAAAGGCTTAAAGCCGGTGGTAGAATATATGACGTGGAACTTTTCAATGCAAGCAATCGATCAAATTGTCAATTCTGCCGCTAAGCAGTTATATATGTCTGCTGGTACTACCCCTGTTCCCATTGTGTTTCGTGGTCCGAATGGTGCTGCGTCGGGGGTCGGTGCGCAGCATTCTCAGTGTTTTGGGGCTTGGTATGCTTCTGTTCCTGGCCTCAAGGTTGTGATGCCTTATAGTAGCGAAGATGCTAAAGGCATGATCAAAGCTGCAATTAGAGATCCTAACCCTGTGGTAGTACTAGAACACGAGCTTTTGTATGGAACTGAATTCCCCATGAGTGAC
>Ga0105055_10010697_pt1 | contig 11436 bp, 7 predicted proteins | sample BON03_FD_78090 | JGI IMG/M metagenome (GOLD analysis project Ga0105055, IMG submission 78090) | Freshwater microbial communities from Lake Bonney liftoff mats and glacier meltwater in Antarctica - BON-03 | ecosystem: Environmental > Aquatic > Freshwater > Ice > Glacier meltwater | place: Lake... | reverse complement strand
CAGAATCGTTCAATGCAAAAATAAAAGCTTTTAGGGCACAGTTCAGGGGTGTGAAAAATGTAGAATTCTTCCTTTATAGACTAACTACAATCTTTGCATAAACACAACAATTGGTCTTGATCCTAGACTTACCTGAAACGGCGACCTCGGTTGTTTTATATCCGATATAACTAAATACCAAAATAGCATCTGAAGCCACCTCAATTGCATAATTACCGTCAAAATCGGCAACTGCACCAGTTGTAGTGCCTTTAACTACAACACTAGATCCGGGCAGCGGAATTCCATCTTCATCAGTGACGGTACCTTGTACAATCGATTGTATTTTTTCTGTAAAAGAAAGAGGTTCAGTTAATCGAGTATGCGCCGATGCTGTCGGCATGCCCATGGAGAACAGCATAACAGGCAATAGAAAGCCCGTCGATTTTGGCATCCATTTTTTTAAGCGATTTTTCATCATAATAAATAGATTTAAGTTAGTTGTTAATTAGTTGAGATACTCTCGTTAAAGAAAAATCACTACAATTCTTGAAAGCACCTTTATTTTAGCAAAAATCAAATCCTAAAATAATTTAGATATTTTCTAAATACCTTTTTGTCAAAATCACAATTAAGTATTGAATTACTAAATAAGTAGTCCAAAAATTACATGTTAACAATTCTTTAACTTTTCGAAGATAGGAATTCATTTCAAAAAAAAAAACTTTTTTTCATCTATTCAAAAAGATAATAATGCAAAACAATTGACAATTTTATTAAATCAAGTCACTGGCCACCCCATCTATCGACTTAAAGTCCAATGTTTAGGAAGTTCCAACTAAGCCCAAATTTTTTTGGCTACCCTAGCTTTAGCATTTAAATTGGGGGATGAAGTAATCAATCCATTTGAATATTCCATTGGATCTCTGGTTTATGTCCGCTCTAACTAATTCAATCTACCTATATTTAACACACCACAAAACCGTTCCACACAGAAGACATCCCTTGGCATTCGCTAACATTGTTCCCTTTTCAAAATTTGCAATGGCAATACACCTTACCGTCATAAATTCAAGGGTCTTTAAGGATTCTCTAGCAATTGTTTGGCCCAAAGCCAATTGAATGACATTTACAGTAACAGCATAGGCACATGAACAAAATGTTAAATGACGTGAATTATCCGGACTCACTTTTAAATTAAAATACTATTTTTAGGCCATTCAAACTAAATTTCATCCCATGAGAAGCAAATCTAATCATATACTTATTTCCATTCTTTTTATCCTTGGTCTGGTTCTATTTTCCAATGTCTGCCAAGCACAAAAAAGTGGAAAATGGAAACAATTATTCAATGGTAAAGATCTGACCGACTGGCAAATAAAAATCAGACACCACAAACTAAACGACAACTTCGGCGATACCTTTCGGGTCAACGATGGAAATATTCAGGTGAGGTATGATCAATACACTAAATTCGACGAGCAATTTGGACATTTGTTTTACAAGGAGTCATTTTCATCTTATTTAATTGGAGTTGAATACCGGTTTATTGGAAATCAAGTTGCGGAAGGGCCTGGCTGGGCCTATAGAAATAGTGGGATTATGATTCATGGTCAAGACCCGACAACTATGACTGTTGATCAAGATTTTCCAAATTCTATTGAGGTACAGTTATTAGGAGGAAATGGCAAAGATGAACGTTCTACTGCCAATCTTTGCACACCTGGTACCCAATATGTAAAAGACGGTAAAACAATAAAACAACACTGTACCAATTCCACTTCCAAAACATATCATGGTGACCTATGGACAAGAGTAGAAGTTCTTGTATTAAGAGATTCCTTAATTGTTCATTACGTAAACGGTGAAGAGGTTATGCGCTATACAAAACCCCAGTTAGACCCTGTTAATGGAGATATGGAAGGAGAATTATTAAAGAGCGGAAGTATTTCCCTACAAAGTGAAAGTCACCCTATTGATATTAGGAAAGTAGAAATAGTCGATTTGGAAAGATATGTAGATAAACCTAAAAAACTCGAAAAGGTGATTGCAAAACTTATGGCTATAAAAAGAGTGGCGTCAAACCGCTAACTTTTTATATTAGCTTAATTACCTATTAGCTCTTTTGAGTCTATAAAGCCCCATCCACATTTGGTTACTGCAATTTCAAAAAAATTGTCTTCATGTAAAGACCAGTGTGAATATTCATTACATTTGATAAAAAAATCATCATGGCAAAGAGTCAAGACGCAAAAAAAAATTCAAAAAAAGAACCTCTTTTAAGTCCTAAGGAAAAAAAAGAGGCAAAAAGGGAAAAGAAATCCAAGAGATCCTAAAGTAGTAGGTACCGATTTATCCTTTCATCTAATCTACGGGTCTAATGAACTATATCGCATACCTAATAAAGGTATGCGATATAGTTCATTGGGTATATACAAATAAAATAATACCAGATATGACTCCTCCTTTTTATACAAAATAACTACCACAAATATTTTCCCTTTTGGAGCTTATTCATGGTTTTATCGGAGTTAATTTTAGCTCAAATACATTTAAAGTAGGTATTTCTTACAATTCGTCGATTTTTTATACCGATTAAAGTTTTTATAGAATATTGACCTATTTATTTTAGAATCTTTGGCTTATAAATCCTCCATAAAATGAAAAAATATATTTATTTATTCCTAGTATCGATGTCTTTAATTATTTCTGGATGTAGCAAAGATGATTCTTCTACAAAATCCTCCACAAGTGTTAAAGTGTATACATTGAGCCCTGTTTCCAATTCCAAAATTTCTGGTAAAGTTACTTTTAAAAAGAATGAAGATGGATCAACTACGATTCTGTTGGAGATAAATGGCTCTTCAACTGACATTCACCCCGCATTTATTTATCTTAACAACGTAGAAACAGGTGGGCAAGTCGCCATTACATTAGCACCAATAGATTGTGATTGCGAGTCGAGTAGTACAGTTATCACCACATTGGACGATGGAACACCAATCACTTACGAACAACTTCTAAAATTTGATGGACACATAAAGATTCATCAAAATGAAGACCATTTGGAAATTATCATCACACAAGGTAATATTGGTGCAAATTCCAACTAAACTAATTAATTTTTAACGATAGTACTTAAACCCCGACCTTATACGTCGGGGTTTATTTTTAGAACATGTTCAATTACGACTTCAGGAAACAAACAGAGGCAAATCAACTAATCATTATTTATTCACCTTCAGAAATGGTAGCATTAACTACATTTAAAACTAAATTTAGCGAGGTATGATAAAGAAAATTGGCATTACGTTTCTTCTAGGGGTGTTTTCTGTGTATGCCATACTTGTCTCCTGTAACCATATCATTGAGAAGGCTACTGAAGACAAAACTTTTTGGAGTGTAGTTGAGATTCCTAAAAACAAGGTTGGCGTGGTACTGGGAACCTCCAGCAAATTGGTCGGTGGGGGTTCCAACCCATATTACACCAATAGGATTAAGGCCACTCTTGATTTGTATAAGGCTGGAAAAATTGAATATGTTTTGGTAAGTGGGGATAACAGTTCCCTATATTACAACGAACCTACCACCTTTAAAAAAGACCTTATTCAGGGAGGTATACCCAAGGAAAAAATATATTTGGACTACGCCGGTTTTCGTACCTTGGATTCCATGGTTCGGGCCAAGGCGATTTTCGGATTGGAAAATGCTACCATAATTTCGCAAAAGTTCCATAATGAACGTGCCATTTTTCTAGCTGAAGAAAAGGGATTGCACGCTATTGGTTTTAATGCTGATGATATTTCGTTAAAGAATGGATTTAAAGTGCAGATAAGGGAATATTTTGCACGTGTAAAAGTATTTATTGATCTAGGACTTAATACCCAACCCAAATTTTATGGTGATAAAGTTGAAATCAAGTAATCTTAGTTATATTTAGGCTTGATATGTCCATAATGTCCACCATAAGGAATCTGATTCAAAACCTTGGCCCAGGCCTACTTTTTGCTAGTACTGCAATAGGAACTTCACATTTAGTTTTATCTACCAAAGCAGGAGCCCAATATGGGTGGATTATGGTAATTCCCATTATATTGGCCAACATACTAAAGTATCCTTTTTTCGAATTCGGAATTAGATACACCAACATCACCGATAAAACACTTATAGAAGGCTATCTTAATCGAGGCAAAGGCTATTTAACTTTTTATGCTATCATAACCCTGTTCAGCACCTTTACCATTCTAGCAGCCCTATATGTAGTTACCTCCGGATTGCTCATAAACCTCTTTCAGTTAACAAGTACGCCCGTGAATGTCGTGGCCGGCGGCCTTTTTATATTAATCTGTGCCTTACTTATCGTAGGACGTTATAAATTTTTGGAAATCTCCCTAAAATATGTAGTATCTATTTTATTTATAGCACTTTTCGTGACAACAATATTGGTAATCGCCAATGGGCAGGTAACTCCAATAGAGAACTTTAAGGCACCCATAATTTTTAATGACGTAGGCATCCTTTTTTTAATAGGATTAATTGGGTGGATGCCAACTACAGTAGAAGCTTCTAGCTGGATAAGCCTTTGGAGTATTGAAAAATTCAAAAACTCCAATCGCAAACCTTCCTTAAAGGAGGCCTTGCAAGAGTTCAGATTTGGCTATTTTACTACGGCAATACTGGCTATTTTCTTTATGACCATTGGCTGGCTTACGCTCTATGGAACCAATACTGAGCTAAGCAACAGTGCCATCATTTTTGCGGATCAGTTAGTGCAATTGTTTACAGCCAATATTGGCTCCTGGGCGTATATTTTTATTGCCATTGCGGCATTCGCTACCATGTTTAGCACCTGTATTACCGCCCACGACGCCATAGCCCGTGTAAGTATTGATATTATTACTTTATTGCTTCCAAAAAAAGGGAATATAAAAAAAAGAGGTTTCCCCATTGCAATAATATCATTGGCAATTATTAATTATATCGTCATCCATATCTTTTCTGCTAATATGGGCATGCTAGTGGCATTGGCCACTTTTGTTTCTTTTGTAGTAGCCCCGATCATAGGGTATATGAATCTAAAAAATGTAATGAGCCATGAAATACCAGAAATTAATAGGCCCAATAGAAACTTACAAATTTTGACCTACTTAGGTATTCTTTTCCTTACCCTATTTTCTATTTATTATTGTTGGATGGTATTGTTCTAAGAAATAGAACTACAAAGTTTTCCCATGTTTATTTAGCTCAAATAGCCTGCTCCAGGTCTCCCTTTCTCTCCATTAATTAAGACTTACTACCAGGGATTTTAAATAAGTAAAGATCAATCAACCACCATTTTCTTAAAAAAAGTAGAAGAAATATAAATCCTCTAGAACATTAGCTTGTAATTAAGCACTACTATTAGAGATCTTTCATTTTTGTTATGCAACATTTCCAAGCAAAAAACACCATCCTTACAACCGTTCAATAATTTGTCTTCTCCATACCCAATAGAGTATAGAATATTTCCATTTGGCACTCCTTGCTTTAAAAGGTATTTTTTAATGGCATCGGCCCTTTTTTGGGAAAGGTTAAAATTTGAGCTACTACCTCCACGACTATCGGTATGTGATTCTATTCTAAGTTGCATTTGAGGAAACAATTTAACTGCATTCACCACTTTATCTAACTCCGGTGTTATTAAAGGAGTGATTTCAGAAGCGCCCTTGCTAAAATAAAACTTATTCATCTTGATGACACTTTGATCTTCACTCTCCTCTACAATATCATCTATAAAGGCTAGATCCACATTAAAACTATCAGTGTTCAAGTCCTCTAATTCATCCTTGCTGTAGGCTTTCTTATACATGGAATAGCGCTCTTTAGAGACTTGAAGTACTATTTCATCCCGCCAAGGTATTTCAATCTCATAATCGCCAGACTCCTTTGTATATACCTCTTTAATGGACTTGCCTTCAGCATCAAGAATATTTACCATTGCCTTATGAACTCCATTTTTATTGGGTGTTAAGATTTTACCTTTAAGTGAGAGTGTTTTTAATCCAGGTTTTTCCTTAACATTAAAACCATAAATATCATCCTTCCCTTTTCCCCCATCCCTATTTGATGAAAAATAACCTAATAGACCATTGCTATCATTATTTTTAATAATGAAGCCAAAGTCATCTTTCGGGGAATTAATACCCTCTCCGAGGTTTATGGGGATACTAAAGCTATCGTCTGCATGAATGTTGGACCTGTAAATATCCATTCCTCCCAAGCCATAAAAAATGTCCGAAGAAAAATAAAGGCTATTTTCAAATATAAAGGGAGCAATTTCATTGCCGGGAGTATTAATTCTTGGTCCAAGATTTATTGGCGAAGACATTATTAAGCCATCATTCGTGTATACATAATAAATATCCGTACCTCCCAAACTATCGTCGAAATTTGCTGCAAAAAATAATTTTCCAGTAGCTGCTTCGTAAAACGGATAATAAAAAGAAGTATCCGGATCTCTTAAAATAAACTTAAACGAGCCTTGCCCATTGCTCATACCAATTGACAATGCATTTTTGCCATTTTCACTGAATTGTAAATTCTCCCCATCTGAATTGGACAGGACATAAAATACATAACCTAGTTCCTCCGAATAATAGGGCGTAGAACGATGAAAATTACTATCGGAAATATTTTTGAACTCTTGAGGACTCTTTATGTCGCCTTGAGGTTCAATGTTAGACTCAAATATGTTTAGATAGGAGTCCCCAGAAGGCCCATAAACCTTCTTAGACCCATCTGGCCTACTACTGGAAAACAACAGCTTATCCTTATAGAAAGTAGGTGAAAAATCGGCTTGTGGGCTATTCCCGCTAACATTAAAAATCTTAAAATCCAATTCTTGATTGGTATTCGATGCTATTAACTCATAATTAAAATCAGCATTTTCCAATAATTCCCCTGACAGTCCATCTTTTTTTGTTGCCAAATACGCCCTGACCTTTTCAATTTCAGAGGTTTTGGACAACGACTGTAACATCTTGTTAAAATGGTGGGTAGACATCGTTGTGTCTTTCTGATAAATATTTACATAAATTTCGGAGGCCTCTTTATAATTCCCAATATACAGATAAGCATCTGCAAGATTTAAGTACTGCTTATTGGAGAGCACACCTTCCCTCAATTCTTTCTGGTATTCTTTAATTGCCTGCCCGTAGGAATACTCAAAAAACAGTATATCCCCTTTGGTTTTTTTCTGCTGTGCGAAACCGAAGGATGATAAAATGATAAAAAATATAACTACTACTTTAAACCTCATGTTCATAACTGTTTTAGAAAAACCTTGGGGTATCTATTTGCTTAGGCATACCTTTTTGCTCTCGATTTTTGTCTTTTTTACTTTTTCCGCTGGCCTTGCCTAGATAAAATTTCAATATTACTTCATGTGAACCCTGACTATACTCCCCTAAGCCATTCGTATTATAATCATAGGAATAACCAAAGAAAATACTTTCGGATACCTGTAACCCTGCCAATCCGCTAACAGCATTATCCAATCTATAAGACGCCCCCAAAGTTACAAGGTCACGAATTAAAAAATTGGTAGAAAGGTTTAAGTTTAAAGGTGCTCCATTTAAGTAATTCATTAAAAAGGCAGGCTTAAACTTTAGACCTTCGGAAAGCTCAAAAACATAGCCTCCTATAAAATTAAACTGTACCTTATCTTCAACTATATTAGCTACTTCATCGGCATAAATTCCAGAGGTTAAAAAATTCGGCACTGATAAGCCCATGTACCAATTTTGTTGATACATAAATACTCCAGCCCCCACAGTAGGATAGAATTTATTAAAGGTATCCGCACTATTGATCAAAGGCTCATTTGGATTTTCAAAATCTCCTTTAGTATAGTCTACATCAAGTAAGGAACCCCCTGCATCTACACCAAAAGACAACTTGGTATCATCCGAGAGTTGGACCTGAAATGAATAAGCTAGATCTATGTATGTTTGGGATGTTGGTCCCAATTGATCACTAACAACATTAAATCCAATTCCATTTTTTTCATTGGCCAAAGGTAGGTTTACACCAAATCGCAACGTTTTTGGCGCTCCCGGGATACCTGACCATTGAACGCGATATAAGCCTGTAATATCGGGCGTCTCCACTGTACCCACGTATGCAGGGTTAAAACTCCCAATATTGTACATATATTGGGTATACTGAGGTTCCTTCTGTCCGAAAAGCACAGTTACGGAAAATAACAGCAAGCTGCAAAGCAATAAAGGATTTCTATACCTTATCCTGTATATTCTATAATTCATAGTCAATTTTATCTTATGATTTGGATCCAACCTTTTTGCACTTCCGTTCCATCGCCGAGATCCAGTATATAAAAGTAAGTTCCTTTTGGCAAATCTCCATTTTTACCTGTTCCCATCCAAGAATTGTCATAGCCATTGGCCGTAAAGACCTCATTGCCGTAACGATCAAAAATTTGAAGGCTGTTATTGGGATAATCCTCAATACAGTTAATACGCAACAAATCGTTTGTGCCATCTCCATCAGGAGATATCATATTAAAAAGAAATCCACATTCATCTGTCGATCGCGGCGTAACTGTTACACTAGCCGTTGCCCTATCATTGGTCGCATTACTATCTTCAGGGAAAGAGTCTACTATAGCGGCTATATTCTGGTAAGTACCCACTTCAGTCACCTCAGCGGTAATGGTCAAGGTAACCACCTCTTCCGCCAAAATCTCATCCAATTGCCATACTCCAGCCACTGCATCATATATCCCCTTAGTAGCAGAACTACTCAAGTACAGGAACCCGGTTGCACGGCTTACAAGATCGTTAACCGCAACATTGGTAACCATGATCTGGCTTAGATTGGTCAGGGTAATGGTAAAGATAACTGTGCGATCTCCTCCTACAAAAACACTTTCCTTATCTACTATTTTCTCTAAACTAAGATCAATTCGGCAGACATCGGAAATATTAGGGATACAAGGATTATTGTTCGCAGGATCTAATTGATCTACAATACCGTCATTATCCGAATCCAGGATATTGGACTCCAAAGCATCAATTATCCCATCACTGTCCGTGTCTATCGGATTACTTATATCAGGTCCTACTTCTACACCATCGTTAATGCCATCGGCATCGGTATCCCGATTATTCGGATTCAAGCCCAAAGCAATTTCATCCCTATCGATAATACCGTCATTGTCACTATCCATGGTACAAGAGGTCACCGTAATAGTAACATCAACACTTTCGTCTGCACATGGGGAAACAGCTGTATTGGTCGTAAATCTAAAAATGTAGTCCCCGTCTACGGCACCCTCAAAATCAACAATGTTATCGGCACCTATAGTGACTGTTCCCGGAGAGCTGCCTACTAAAGTCCAAACCCCATTGCTACCTGCAGTCCTAGTGGTATCCAAATCTATAGTTGTAGGTCCTCCTCCGCTTATACTACAGACTGAATCATCTGTAGTGGTACCAGGATCAACTGGATCGGCAACCGTAACAATAACTGGCGTCCGTACCGTGATACAGTCGTTAGCAGAAGCCTCCACATAATAAGTGGTGGTAATATTAATACTGGGTGTTTCAAAGCTACTACCTTCTCCCAGTGGAGCCCCACCAGATTCTGAAACATACCAAAACAAGCTACCTCCGGCCGTTATAGTGGCACTAATTGTTGCCGTACCTGATCCACAAATAGTTGTCGGGGTGGTACTTAGTATTTCAGGAGGCACGTTGCGCACCAAGGTCACCTCCAAGGGTGGACTAATACAGCCTGTGCCTTCATTATACAAAAACCCGTAAAAGGTAGCCTCAAAATCTACGACACTGGTATTTAATCTGGCACCCTCAATAGAGAAATCACTATTACTGCTCCATATCAGCTCAAAACCAGCAGGAACAGCACTGTCTGTATAGGCATCCAAGTCCTGCGTAAAAGCAGCACAAAAAATAGTAGGCGTACTATTTATTAGGGGTGCTTCCATGCAATTATCGTTATCCGCAATGGTCCCTACCCCCTGGGCCTTATCTATTTGGACCAAGCCAGTGGCATTGGTGAGGTTAACAAAAAAGGTCTCCGTGCCTTCTGCCACACCGTCATCTAAAATATTGACTGTGATTGACTGGGTTTCACTATTTAATCCCAAGAAAATAAGTGCTCCGGAATTAGCGTCATAATCCGATCCAACCGTAGCTGTATTATTGGCGGTGGTGTAGGTCACCGTGGTTCCTGAAGGAACATTGGCATTTAAAGTAACTGTAAATGTAGCGGTGCCATCATCTTCATTTACCAAAACATCATCTATTGAAATTCCAGCGATATCCTCACTAGCTATATTCACTGTGGCGTTGTTGGGCGCACCAGCTGTATATCCCGTTCCTGTTCCCAGAGTCACTATCACCGTTTCCAAACCTGCTTCCACTTCGGAATCATTGATGGGGGTAACCGTAATCGTACTACTTTCCTGACTATTTGGGATAGATACCGTGCCTGCTAGTGCTATATAATCCGAACCGGAAGTAGCAGTACCACTAACAGTATAATTTATATCAATAGGTCCGCCTGTTAAGTTTGTAGTGTTTAAACCAACAGTAAAAGAACCTGAATCTAATGGGCTTTCTGCCGCATTAGCATCGGTTGCGATAATGCTAGCGACATAGCTATCGTTATCCACAATAGTTCCGATCCCCTGTGTCTTGCCCAGTTGGGCAAAACCAGTAGCATTGGTCAGGTTTACAAAAAAGGTTTCCGTGCCTTCAACCAGGATATCTTCGTTAATATCAATTGTAATTGTTCGTGTTTCATTATTAAATCCTAGGAAAGAAATTGTTCCTGAATCAGCGTCATAATCCGATCCAGCCAAAGCGGTATTGTTGGCGGTAGAATAAGTAACTGTTGTCCCAAGAAAAACAGCTCCGTTTAAGGTTACAGTAAAAGTTGCTGTACCATCAGCTTCATTGACTAAAATATCATTGATTGAAACTCCCGCGGTATCGTTGTCAGCAATGGTCACCGTAGCTGTATTATTAGGTGCCGCCGCTATAGAATAGCCTGTACCCGTCGCCAAAGTGAGTATCACCGTCTCGGAACCTTCGGCAATTGCATCGTCCACGGGGGTAACCGTGACAACTCCCGTCCGCAGCCCATTGGCTATTGAGACGCTCGTGCCGATATCCGCATAGTCCGTAGTATTGGTCGCATTAGAGCCCCCAGTAGCGATATTGAAATTCACAACGATGGCGCTTCCAGTGGTGTTCGCCGTACCAAGGTCCACTGTGAATTGTCCCGTGGTCGTGCCGGCCTCAGTAGCTGTCGCATCGTTAGCAGTAATACTAGCTATATAACTGTCGTTGTCCGCTATGGTCACCGTAGCCGTATTATTGGGTGCGCCCGCCACAGCGTAGCCCGTTCCCGCGGCCAAGGTCAATATTACAGACT
>Ga0105055_10010690_pt1 | contig 11442 bp, 11 predicted proteins | sample BON03_FD_78090 | JGI IMG/M metagenome (GOLD analysis project Ga0105055, IMG submission 78090) | Freshwater microbial communities from Lake Bonney liftoff mats and glacier meltwater in Antarctica - BON-03 | ecosystem: Environmental > Aquatic > Freshwater > Ice > Glacier meltwater | place: Lake... | reverse complement strand
TTCGATTTCAAAACCTTTGATAGATTTTATCATCGGCGTAAGTTTCAGAAAACCGAAGTTTCTAGAGTCAAAATTTGGCATCTTTTTCTGTAGTAAACTTCCCACATCCCCTAAAAATGCCCAGCCGTCGTCATCTGCCAAATCGGAAATGGTAGACGCTATAAGACTTATTACTTTCGGAGTAACTTTATCTACTTCATTTTTCTTTTTAGGCGTTTTGTCAGTTGGGTCACTGTCTTCATCATCGTCATTATCCTGTTTTAATATCTCTAAATAGATGAATTTATCGCAGGCCACTATAAATGGGTTTGGAGTTTTCTCCTCTCCTATACCATAAACTTGCATTCCAGCTTCTCTAAGTCTAGTAGCCAGTCTAGTGAAATCACTATCACTAGAGACCAAACAGAAACCATCCACCTTTTCTGAATACAGAATATCCATGGCATCAATAATCATAGCGGAGTCGGTGGCATTTTTACCGGTAGTATAAGCGTATTGCTGAATAGGCGTTATTGCATTTTCCAAAAGCAAATTTTTCCATTTCGATAAATAAGGCTTGGTCCAGTCGCCGTAAATTCTTTTAATAGTAGGATTGCCATATTTGGCTATTTCCTCCATCATTTCTTTAATATATGCCGATGGAATATTGTCTCCATCTATCAGTACTGCTAGTTTAATATCCGCCACTTTATAAATTTATTATTTGCTCAATATACTTAAAAAATAATCTTAAAAAGGTCTTTTACCGACCAAATATACTTACTAAATTGCTTAACATTCAACCCTCCAAAAAACAGCTATGTCAAAACATACTTTCAAAACCGAAGTAAAAGATGAGTTCTTCAGTATTCTTGATTATTGGATAAAATACTCTGTAGATGAAAAAAATGGTGGTTTTTATGGCACCATTGGCTCAGATAATAGAGGGCAAGGAACAAATAAAAGCGTGGTGGCTACAGGTAGAATATTATGGGGTTTCAGTACAGCCATTCATTTTATCAAAAATACACCTGAAGTAGCTTTACATAAAAATTTACTCCCCACCCTAGAAAGGCTTTGTCAAAGAGCTTTTGACAGCCTGAAAAATGATTTTTGGGACAAAAGTAAAGGTGGCACATTTTGGATGATAGACGCCAAAGGGCAAAAATCAGAATCAAAAAAGATACTGTACGGTCATAGTTTTTATATCTATGGTATGAGCGAATATTATAGAGCCACGGGGTATAAACCTGCTTTGGAAATGGCTCAAAAATGCTTTAATGTGCTCATTGATAAATTTTATGATTCTGAAAAAGGAGGATATATAGAAGGCTATGCGGAAGACTGGACAGAAACAGACGATTATGTATTGGCCAAAGGCATTTCTAGAAAATCTATGAATGCCCATTTACATGTTTTGGAATGTTTTGCGAATCTCTATCGAGTGGATAAGTCTGAAAAGGTACATTTCCATTTAAAACATTGTCTCGAGATAGTGCTTGACCGTATTATCGGAGAAAATAAAACTAGAATGACGCTTTTCTTTTCGGAAGATTGGAAGCCGCAAACAAAAGCCATATCATATGGACACGACATTGAAGCCAGCTGGCTAGTCTTAGAATCAGCCGAAATTTTAGGCAACAAACATTTAATAGAACGATGCCACAAAACATGTTTTGGTATGGCCAGAGACGCCGCAGAGGGACTTCAGTCAGATAATGGAATGATATATGAATTTGACCCTGAAACCGGACATTCCAATAGTTCACGCGACTGGTGGGTAATGGCCGAAGCTATGGTTGGCTTTTACAATGCTTATCAAATGAGTAATAAGGTGCATTATTTAGAAAAATCTGAAAACTCCTGGGAATTTATCAAAGAGTACCTCATTGATCATGAAAACGGTGAATGGTATGGTGGAGTAACACCAGACCATAAAATAACTAGCCAAACAAAAGGAAGCCCCTGGAAAGCCCCCTACCATAACCTTAGAGCTTGTATGGAAATTTATAAGCGGATAGCTTAAACCCGAATTATGCATTAGAAAAAACAAGAACATTCAATATTCTAAGAATTAACAAATTATATAAACTAAGCTAAAACCCTATCGGACAGATAGTTTCTAATGCTTTGTATCGGAAACGTGTTAATGTTCAGATGTTTATCTAATTTATCAAAATTCTAATACATAATTCGGGTTAAACCAATTCTTTCGCCAAATAAAGCCCTGTATGGCTTCCTTTCACTTTTGCTATTTGTTCAGGAGTTCCTTGTGCTACTATTAATCCACCTTTCGTGCCTCCTTCTGGCCCTACATCTATGATGTGATCTGCCACTTTTATCACATCCATATTATGTTCTATTATAAGCACCGTATTCCCTTTATCAGCTAACCTTTGGAGCACATCTAGTAGTTTTTGAATGTCCTGAAAATGCAGACCAGTGGTGGGTTCATCTAATATATAGATGGTTTTGCCCGTATCTCTTTTAGATAATTCTTCCGATAATTTCACTCGCTGTGCTTCACCTCCAGAAAGTGTTGTGGCGTGCTGACCCAACGTAATATAGCCTAAACCAACCTCAAAAAGCATTTCCACCTTCCTGTTTATTCGTGGCTGTTTTTCAAAGAAACTCAAAGCTTCTTCCACTGTCATATCAAGCACATCCGATATAGATTTACCCTTAAATCTTACCTCCAATGTTTCTCTATTGAATCGTTTTCCTTTGCAGGTTTCACATTCTACGAAAACGTCTGGAAGAAAATCCATTTCTATCTTCTTTTTGCCCCCACCTTGACAAGTTTCACATCTTCCTCCCTTTACATTAAAAGAAAAACGGCCTGGTTTATATCCTCTAATTTTAGACTCTGGAAGCTCTGCAAAAAGGCTTCTGATATCTGTAAACATTCCGGTATACGTTGCTGGATTGCTTCTAGGTGTACGGCCAATAGGCGACTGGTCTACTTCTATTACCTTATCTAAATGCTCTAAGCCAATAATCTTTTTATGCTCCAAGGGCTCACGTTTGGCTCTATAAAAATGCTTGTTCAGTATTGGAAATAGGGTATCATGAATAAGTGTTGACTTGCCACTTCCGCTTACTCCTGTTACACAAATCATTTTGGCCAAAGGTAATTTCAAATCCACTTCATGAAGATTATTCCCTTTGGCACCTTTTAGAATCAAATATTCACCGTTACCTTGCCTTCTTTCTTTAGGTATTTCAATGTTTATTCTACCACTCAAAAAATCTGCAGTTTTGCTCCCGTTTTTTAAGAATTCTGCTGGGGTACCTTTTCCCACAATTTTGCCGCCATGTCTACCAGCTCCCGGGCCGATATCCAGAATATAATCAGACTCCAGCATCATGTCTTTATCGTGCTCTACTATTAAAACCGTATTCCCCAAATCTCTTAGATCTTTAAGGGCTGTAATAAGCTTCACATTATCTCTTTGATGCAAGCCAATACTTGGCTCATCCATAATATAAAGTACGCCTACTAGCTGCGTTCCTATTTGGGTAGCCAATCTGATTCGCTGAGCTTCACCTCCGGACAAACTCCTTAGGGGTCTATTTAAGGTTAAATAATTTAGCCCAATACCATTCAAAAACCCAATACGTTTTCTTATTTCTTTTAATATCTCAACAGCTATTAGATTCTGTTTATTCGTAAGATTTACTTCAATATTTTCAAACCATTCTGCCAAATCTGAAACATCCATTTCGGCCAATTCTGATATATTTTTGTCATGAATCCTAAAATGCCTAGATTCTATTTTCAACCTTGCTCCTTCGCAATCTGGACAGGTTTTAATCAGCATAAAATCTTTTAGCCAATCGGCAATTTTATCATTATCAGACTCTTGCTGTTTTTTCAAAAAGTTAATTATCCCTTCAAATTTCGTATTCCATTCTTCGCCTATATATTTCTTTGATGGTACGGCTACAGGATCCTCACTCCCATATAAAATCACCTTTAAAGCTTCCTCAGGAATTTTTTCTATTGGTGTGCTAATGTTCGCCTTATACATTTTGAGAATAACAGAAATCTGTTTAAAAACCCAAAGCTCTCTGTATTCACCCAAAGCCACTATTCCACCTCTACTAATGCTTAAAGTCCTATCAGGAATGATTGACTCTTCAGTGATTTCCTCGACTTTCCCAAGGCCATTACATGTAGGGCAAGAGCCATAAGGTGAATTAAAGGAGAAGGAGTTTGGCGAAGGCGTTTCATAACTAATCCCCGCCTCTGGATCCATTAAGTTTTGGGAGAGATATTGCACCTCGTCTGCCTCGTTTAATAGAAGCATCGAGCCTTTACCCACTTTTAAAGCAGTTCCCACAGATTGACTTATTCTATACCTATCTTCAGTTCTGGGCACTATCCTATCCACCACTATTTCAATATCATGGATTTTATATCTGTCCAATTGCATTTTGGGTATCAAATCCAATACCTCGCCATCCACTCTTACTTTAGAGTATCCCATTTTACGAATCTGGACAAAAAGCTCTCTATAATGTCCTTTTCTGCCTTTCACTACAGGAGCCAGAAGACATAGTTTTTGAGCATCATATTCCTCCAGAATCTTTTCTACTATCTGGTCTTGAGATTGCTTAATCATCGGTTTTCCTGTTACATAACTGTATGCAATACCTGCTCTTGCAAACAATAAGCGTAGAAAATCGTATATTTCTGTAGTGGTGCCTACAGTAGAACGCGGATTCTTTGAAGTAGTTTTTTGTTCAATACTTATAACTGGGGAAAGCCCATTAATCTTATCAACTTCGGGGCGTTTCATGTCTCCAATAAAACTTCTGGCATAGGCAGAAAAACTCTCCATGTACCGTCTTTGACCTTCGGCATAAATGGTATCAAAAGCCAGAGAAGATTTACCAGAACCACTTATACCCGTGATAGTCACGAGCTTATTGCGTGGAATGGTTACATCTATATTTTTAAGATTATGCTCCCGGGCACCATAAACTTCTATTTGCTCATGTCCGGTTAATTCTATGTCTGAAAGTGCTTTTTTGGCCACGAATATTGGTTTAAATCCTGTTAATTCGCAAAGGTAGCCAAATTGAATGTAAAGCCTTTAGGTATATTTTAAAAAGCTAAGATATTAGTCAATTTCGTTCTTGAATTTCTAAAAATAAATCTTCCACTTTCTTTCTAGCCCAGTCGGTTTTACGTAGAAATGTCAATGATGACTTTTTAGTTGGGTTAATATTAAAACAGTTTATCCGAATAATTTTACCTAATCCACTCCATCCAAAATGGTCTACCAGAGTATCTAACATAAAATCTAACCTTACCCCGTGTAAAGGATTATTTGGCTGGGGTTTTAAATTCTTTTCTTTCATTTAATTATTCGCTGAACTTAAATTATTCCTCAAAACTACGTTTTCCAACGCCAAAGTCAATTCATGTGCCTTACTTTTCCATCCCAATTGTAGGTTTTTATTGGAAGCCAAATTACTTAAAAACGTATTTCTAAGCGGTGCAAAAGGAGCACCAATGAAAGAATAAAAAGGTTGAATATTTAAATTCTGCTCCCAAGGCTCATTTAAACCATTCCATTCCATGATTGATTTCTCTTTAAATGAGCCACTTATTTTAAAGTAAGCTGTTTGCAATAAAACTTTATTTAACCAAATACGCTCCAACTCAAATAATTTAGGAATAATTGTCAATAGAGTTTCTTTTGCCTGAGCTAAGGCTGGAATCTCAAATTTACCCAACAACCTGGCATAGTGATAAATAATTAATGGAATGGTGGCATAATGTCTAGAAAACCAAAAAGTCTTATTCAGAAAATCAAATGAAACAATGACGTTGTTTAGAAATTGAAGCGTAGCTAAATCAAAAGAATTCAACGAAGTTTTGGCATCAAAAACAAGATAGATCAAATGACACAATGCACATACATCATGCTCTATTGGCATATTTTCTGCAAACCAAGTAGAATAGACATTATCACCATCCGTATGTTTTCCTAGTTTAGCTTTCAGCCAATTTACTTGCTCTAATTTGCAATTATTTGTTAAATAAATGAGAGCAGTATCATCAATATCATCGGGTAATTTAAAATGTATAAAGTGCTGCATAATATATCCATTTGGAAAATGGCGGCTAGGCTTAGTGGGCCAGAAGTTATAAGTATCTAATCCATCTTTGTTTCTATATAGAGGATAGTTTTGTAATATTCCATTTAAAATAGTGTCTACATCATTAACATCACTCAATAAGGGTTTGATCTCCTTAAGTATGAAAGCTATACTGGCTGAAGCGAATATATTTGAATCCGGCCTTTGATAGCAAAACGTTTTATTCTCCCGAAAACTCGGGAATAATCCTTTGGCGAAATACTTATCTCCTGTGCTTTGTAAAGCTGAAATTGAAAGAATTAATTTAGAAACCATTTAAAATGATTCGGTTTTCGGTGTCATATTTTCTAGATTTGCGATAAATTAATTAAAAATCTATACTTAAATCTCGAAATGGAAATAAGCGGAAGTATTATACAAGTATTGCCACTTCAATCTGGCGAAAGTAAAAACGGAGCTTGGAAAAAGCAAGATTTCGTCATTGAAACAGAAGGAACTTATCCTAAAAAAGTTTGCCTTTCTATGTGGGGCGACAAAATCAATGAAAATATAATCAAAATGGGTACCATGGTAACTGCTTCTATAGAAATAGAAAGCAGAGAATATAATGGAAGATGGTATACTGATATTAAAGCTTGGAGGCTTGAAGCTGCAAATGGTTCACCTGAATCATCAGCTCCGAGTAGTTCTGCACCATCAGCTCCAGTTGAAATCCCAGCGGCTATGGAAGGAGAAGACGATTTGCCGTTTTAATTGGATTTAGAAAAATAAAATTGAAATGCTGAAAATCTTAAGAATTAGCATTTCAGTTTCCAATACAAATTAATGCTCAATGGGCTAATATTCAGCAAATTGAAAGTCAAAGTTGCTATTAAATTAATATCAAAGTTTATTTAGCCCATTAGAAAGAATAATAATTTACGGCAAGAGTTTGTGGAAAAGTAAAAAACACTTACCTTTGCACTCCTATTTGAGGGCAAGATATATAATTAGATAAAGCAATGGCTAAAAGTAAAGGCAATAGAGTTCAAGTCATTTTGGAGTGTACAGAGCACAAAGAGTCTGGCATGCCAGGTATGTCAAGATACATTACTACCAAAAATCGTAAGAACACTACTACAAGATTGGAATTGAAAAAGTACAATCCTGTAATGAGAAGATACACCGTTCATAAAGAAATTAAATAATACCATTAATTAAGTAAAATCATGGCAAAGAAGGTAGTTGCAACTCTGCAAGATAAATCGAAGCTTAGAAGTTTTTCTAAAGTGGTGAAAGCTGTAAGATCTCCAAAATCTGGAGCATACTCTTTCAAGGAGGAAATGATTCCTGCAGATTTAGTAGATAATTATTTGAAGTCATAATCTAGATTAGATTTCATACATTATACCTTTCCATATACTGGAAAGGTTTTTTTGTATATATATGTCCCAACCTATTATTTTTAAACATACTATAAATGTCGGGCTTGAAGACCTAGACGAACTTAACCATGTAAATAATGTGGTTTATATTTCTTATTTACAAGAAGCGGCTATAGCTCATTGGCTTAACAGTGTGTCAAAGGAAACCGTTGATGGCATCCGTTGGGTAGTACGAAAACACGAGATTGAATACTTCAAAGCTGCTTTTGAAAAGGACATCTTGGTAGTCTCTACATGGATATCAGAATACACACAGATAAGCTCAGTTAGACAGTATGAAATAAAACGTGGCAATGAACTTCTCCTTAAAGCTACTACGCTATGGATAGCATTAAATGCTAAAACCTTAAAACCTGCAAGAGTACCAAAGTATATCCACGAATCTTTTTTCGATTCTTCTAGGTTATAAAAGAACAAAGCGTACAGCAAACGTTTAAATTTGTATTTCAAGCTATATTTCAAACCGACAAGCATATAATGGGTTTATTTGATTTTTTTAATAAGGAGAAAAAAGAAACTTTAGATAAAGGACTGGAAAAGTCCAAAGCTGGGATATTCGACAAAATTAACCGAGCCGTGGTGGGAAAATCGGCAGTGGATGAGGATATACTTGACGAATTAGAGGAAATCTTAATTTCGAGCGATGTAGGTGTAGATACCACTTTAAAAATAATAAAGCGAATAGAGCGTAGGGTAGCAGAAGATAAATACACTTCTGTGAATGAGTTAGGTATTATCCTTCGCGAAGAAACCGCTGCACTTTTAGAAGAGAATAATTCACAGGATGTCAAAAATAGTTTCGAAACGGACGCTCTACCAAAGCCATACGTAATGATGGTGGTAGGTGTCAATGGCGTAGGCAAGACTACAACCATTGGCAAACTGGCTTATAATTTCCAGAAAAATGGAAAAAAAGTAGTTTTGGGTGCTGCAGATACTTTTAGAGCAGCTGCTGTAGATCAACTAAAACTTTGGGGAGAAAAAGTAGGCGTGGCAGTTATCGATCACGGTATGAACACAGACCCTTCTTCCGTGGCTTACGATGCTATTAAGGCAGGTATAGAGCTAGATGCAGATGTGATCATCATAGATACGGCAGGAAGACTTCATACCAAAATCAATTTAATGAATGAACTGAGTAAAATAAAGCGTGTAATGCAGAAAGTATTGCCCGATGCTCCGCACGAAATTATGTTAGTTTTAGACGGTAGTACAGGCCAAAACGCCATAATACAGGCTAGAGAATTCTCTAAAGTGACTGAAATAAATTCATTAACCATTACTAAACTAGACGGCACCGCTAAAGGTGGGGTCGTTATTGGGATTTCAGATGAATTTAAAATACCTGTGAAATACATAGGCGTAGGAGAAAAAATGGAAGACCTGCAGGTTTTTAGTAAGTCTGAGTTTGTGGATTCACTCTTTAAAAAAGATTAAGAAATTACACAAGGGCATAAAAAAAGAGGGCTGCAAAAGCCACCCCCTCTCAAAAATAAAACCCCTTTTATTTTTAGTCTTTACTAAATTCACCATTGGCATGAATAGCAACTTCTCTACTTGTGACTGCACCAGACTCGCCACCGACACCAAAATCAAAACGGTCAATATGGCCTGTAGCTTTTATTCCAACCATCTTTTTATTATTTCGTGGGTGCACTATTGGGCCATTTAAAACAACGTCCAGTGTCACTGATTTTGTTATTCCTTTGATTGTTAAATTACCCACAATTTTATAATTCTTTCCTTCTACTTTCTTAAAAGACGTGCTTTTAAAAGTCATGGTTGCGTATTTTTCAACCTCAAAAAACTCAGCACTTTTCAAGTGAGTGTCTCTTCTTTCAATTCGAGTATCTACACTTGCCATCTGAGCAGTAAAAGTAAACACGGCATCAGATAGATCATCTTTAGCAGATGAAAAAGAAGCCTCGATGTCATTGAAAGAACCATCCACTTCAGATAGCAACATGTGAGTCAATGAAAACCCAACATTTGAATGAGACTTATCCACAGACCAATTTTGAGCAATTACACTTGAAGAAAACAGTATAAAACTGAATAAATAAATTACTTTTTTCATTATTAATATTTAAATGATATAAAAATCTTACAATTTCAAAACGCTAAGAAAGACTAATTAATTATTAATTTAATTCGGTGAAGTGTTATATTCGACCAATACCCCTCTTTTACCGACGTGTTCGAAATTTAGTAGTTATAGCATTCCAAAAATAAATCCAAAAGCAAACTTGCTATATTAACATAGATAAGATTGTTCATTTTGAAGACTATCAAAGATATTTCGTAGATTAGAACCCATAACGACGATAAAGCTATATTTATCGTCAAATTAGATTTAAGTATCTTTTACACTTGACATTAACAAGCTAAACGCTTTCTTTTATCCTTTCTATGGATTTGAACATAAAAAACAACAAGAACGAGACCTTATACAAGATACTTTTTCAAGTGTTTCTATGGGTTATTTGGATATTTTATCCGTTCATTAACGCAAATTATGATGACCCTAATACAATAGTTTTTTTACAAATGCTTTTCACCGTTCGGCTGGTAGAAGTTCCATTTTTCTATTTCATTGTTTATTATCTCATACCACAAATTCTACGTAAAAAAGGCGTTGCAACATATTTAATCTTCATATTCATTATTAGTGTCAGTTATATATATTCAGAAACTATTATTAAAGTTTGGGTAAATCCCGATTATAAAAACGTTTATACTTTTTTCATTTTTTTCCCTGTCATTTTTGTAGCGGCCATGGGCACTGGTTATGGTTTGGTAGCTGCTTACGTGGATGAAGAAAGTGCCAAAAGAGAAGAAAACCAAGAACGCTTACGATCTGAACTATCATTTCTAAGATCTCAAATTAGCCCACACTTTATATTCAATGTTTTAAATAGTATTGTCTATCTAATTCGCTCTAAATCTAGCGAGGCAGAAAATGTAACTATACAACTTTCTGAGCTTATACGTTATATGTTATACGAATCAGACACAAAACAAGTTCCAGTAAGTAGAGAAGTAGAATACTTGAAAAACTATATTGAATTACAAAAAGTAAGGTATGGAGAGGATGTGAAAATCAATGTTGCTATTTCTGGTAATGATAGCAGTTTAACCATTGAACCTATGTTACTCATTCCTTTTGTGGAAAATGCCTTTAAACATGGTATAGGAATGGTAAATAACCCACAAATTGACATTAATTTATCCTATACTACCTCAAGTCTAAATTTTCAAGTGACTAATCCAATTATTCCAGAAACAATAGACCAAAAAGACGGTAGTTCAGGCATAGGATTAAAAAACGTAAGCAGAAGACTAGAATTGTTATATAAAGGCAAACATGAGCTTCATATTGATAATAATGGAAAAGAATTCACAGCCAAATTAAATCTTAATCTTAAACGCGAACCAAAGTAAAAATATGTCAGTAATAAAATTGAATTGCATAGCTGTAGATGACGAAAACTTGGCTCGGAAGATATTGCAAGAAAATATAGAGCAAGTACCTTTTTTAAACCTCGTAAAAGTTTGTAAAAACCCTTTTGAGGCCATGGAAGCACTTCAGGAAAGTAAAATTGACTTAATGTTTCTAGATATTCAGATGCCGGGAATGTTAGGTACTAAGTTTTTGGCAAGCCTAACTGATAAACCGATGGTGATTTTGGTAACAGCCTATGATACTTATGCTGTAGAGAGTTACAATCTAGATGTAGTAGATTATTTAATGAAGCCTGTAAGCTTTAGCCGATTCTCAAAAGCGGTCCATAAAGCTTTAGATTTGTACAAAAAAGACCACAGCGGCTCTGTTACATTGGGTAGTTTTCCTGCCATTGAAGACCCAGAATCTTTCTTTGTAAATGTAGAATATTCATTAGTTAAAATCATTTTTAATGACATCACACAT
>Ga0105055_10010685_pt1 | contig 11445 bp, 12 predicted proteins | sample BON03_FD_78090 | JGI IMG/M metagenome (GOLD analysis project Ga0105055, IMG submission 78090) | Freshwater microbial communities from Lake Bonney liftoff mats and glacier meltwater in Antarctica - BON-03 | ecosystem: Environmental > Aquatic > Freshwater > Ice > Glacier meltwater | place: Lake... | reverse complement strand
TGTCCGTGCCCGTTCCGCAGTGCGGACAGATGAAGGTGCCCATGTTCTCGATGATGCCCAGGATAGGCACGTGCACGGTCTCGAACATCCGCAAGCCGCGGCGGGCGATCTTGAGGCTCACGTCCTGCGGCGTGGTGACGATGATCGCGCCCGACAACGGCACGCTTTGGGCCAGCGTCAGCTGGGTGTCGCCGGTCCCGGGCGGAAGGTCTATGATCAAGTAGTCCAGCGTTCCCCACTGTACCGAGCCGACGAACATTTTCAGGTACTTACCCACCATCGGCCCACGTAGGATCGCCGGGTTGTCGTCGCCGGTGAACATGCCCATCGAGATCGTCTTCAGGCCATAGCGCTCCGCGGGGACCATTTTATGGTCCGCCGACTCAGCCGGCGGTTGGCCGGTGGGAAGTCCCAGCATCCCCGGGATGCTCGGCCCGAGAACGTCCGCATCCATGAGCCCGATCCGGTACCCAAGCTGTTTTAACGCGAACGCGAGATTCACGCTGACGGTGGACTTCCCAACGCCGCCCTTGCCGCTACCCACGGCGATGATATGGCGGATTCCCGGCAGCTTTTCAGACCCGGTGACAGGTGGGGACGACGCGCTTGGCGCGTGCTCATGTTGATGGTGCGTATCGGTGCTCTGCATGTCTCGGATTCCATTTCTTCTGGCCGCGTGGCGGCACGTTATTAAAGCTCTATTTCGATGTCTGTTCCCGTCACGCGGAGGTTATAGCGCGCGAGGGCTTCGTACGCCGGGGGACCGAGGACTTCTCCGGTGCGCAGGTCGAACTTTGCACCGTGCCAGGGGCAGGTCAATTCAAAACCCGAGATTTCTCCCTCGTCCAAAGGGAGGTCTTCGTGCGTACAGCTATTGTCCAGCGCGAACAACTGACCATCGACATTGTACACGGCGATTTCCCTGCCCTCGTGGTAGACCAGTCGCGACTCACCGGTCTGGATTTCGTGTGTTTTCGCTACCTTCACATAGTCAGCCATGGGAACTCATCGACGTCATCTCTTGCTCCTCAAAACAGGCCGAGCTGCAGTTTTGCAGCATCGGACATGCGGCTATCGTCCCAGGCCGGCTCCCAGACGATCTCGATGTCGACGTCGGTGACGCCGGCCACTCCCTGCACCTTGCGGCACGCGTCTGCTTTGAGCACATCGCCCATCCCGCAGCCGGGCGCCGTCATCGACATCTTGATCTCGACCCGGTGGCCACCGTCGGCGAGTGGCTGTGCTTCGCAGGCGTAGATCAGCCCGAGATCCACCACGTTGACCGGGATCTCCGGATCGAACACGGTCTTGAGTTTCTCGATCACTTTCTCCAGACTAAAAGGCCCCTCTTCCACTGGCGTTTCTTCCTCCAGAGCGCCCTCGAGCCCCAGTGCGTCGGCATCGAGCGAGTCGACCCGTACCAGGTAGCCCATATCGGTCCTGACGGTCAAGCTGCCGCCCAGCGCCTGGGTCACGACGACTGAGTCACCTTTCCAAAGTGTCAGCATCTCCCCACGCGGGATCATCGTTACCTCGCAGTCCCGCTTGATCTCGATCGGTGTGTTCAGGTCAGGACCCATGATCGTTTACTCCGTTGAAATCCATTTGCTCATTTCTTTCGAGTGCGTTGCGCAACGTGTGCCACGCAAGGGTGGCGCACTTGACCCGCAACGGGAATTCCCAGATGCCGGACAGCGCCGCGAGCTTGCCGACGCCCTGCAGGTTCACCTCGCCCCTCGGTCCCTCGGTCAGCAGAGCGTGGACGCGCCCGAAGAGCGCCAACGCCTCTTGCTGATTCTTGCCCTTGAGCGCGGCGGTCATCAGCGACGCCGAGGCCTTCGAGATGGCGCATCCGTCTCCCTGGAAGGCGATGTCCTCGATGACTCCGTCACCAAGCTTTACATAGAGAGTGAGATGATCGCCGCATAGTGGATTGAAGCCTTCGGCCGTGCTCGTCGGGTCAACGAGCTTGTGGAAGTTGCGCGGATGCCTGCTGTGGTCGATGACCACTTCCTGGTAGAGGTCGCGAAGCTCGCTGCTCACTGGAATATCTCCATGACTTTGCCGAGGCCGGTCATCAGCGCGTCGATGTCCTGCCGAGTGTTGTAGCAACCCAGCGACGCGCGGGCCGTAGCGGGCACACCCAACCGGCCCATCAAGGGTTGCGCGCAGTGATGGCCCACGCGAATCGCGACGCCTTCCTGGTCGAGAATGGTGCCGATGTCATGCGGGTGAACGCCATCGAGCACGAAGGACAGGACGCTGGCCTTGACTTGGGACGTGCCGATGAGGCGGAGTCCCGGCACCGCTTCGAGCCTGCGCGTGCCGTAGGCAAGGACATCCTCTTCGTGGGCCACGAGCGCCTCATGCTCCAGGCTGGTGAGGAAGTCGATGGCGGCGCCGAGGCCGACCGCGCCCGCCATGTCTGGCGTACCTGCCTCGAACTTGTAGGGAAGCTTGTTGTAGACGGTCTTCTCGAAGCTGACGGACAGAATCATGTCGCCGCCTCCCTGGTAGGGAGGCATCTCCTCAAGCAGTTCGCTGCGGCCGTAGAGAACGCCGATGCCGGTGGGGCCGTACATCTTATGGCCTGAGAACGCGTAGAAATCGCAACCCAGCGCCTGCACGTCGACCTTCAGATGTGGGACGGCCTGTGCACCGTCGACCAGCACGCACGCGCCTCGCGCGTGTGCCATCTCGACGATGCGCCGGATTGGATTGATGGTGCCGAGCACGTTCGAGACGTGAGTGACGGCCACGAGCTTGGTCTTCGGTCCAATGAGCCGTTCGAACTCATCGAGCAAGAGCTCGCCGTTATCGTTGATGGGCACTACGCGAAGACGCGCGCCCGTCTGTTCGCAGAGCATCTGCCAGGGCACGATGTTTGAGTGGTGCTCCATCGCGGTGATGAGCACCTCGTCGCCCTCACCGACATGCATCATGCCGTAGGTTTGCGCGACGAGGTTGATCGCTTCGGTGGTGCCGCGCACGAAAATGATCTCGTGGGCGTGCTCGGCGTTCAGGAATCCCCGGGCCTTGGCTCGGGCGCCCTCGTAGGCATCCGTCGCGCGCTCGGCAAGGTAATGCACACCCCGGTGAACGTTCGCGTTCTCGTTCAGCAGGAAACGCGACATCGCATCGATGACCGCCTGCGGCTTCTGGCTGGTCGCAGCACTATCGAGGTAGACGAGGGGTTTTCCGTAGACCTTCTGCCTGAGGATCGGGAAGTGCTGGCAAACGCGCTCGACGTCGAAATCAGCCGCACCGTCGCGACCCACTAGCCCGTGAGCAAGCCCCTGGTTCTTCGCGGAACTATGCTGTGCCACGGTCATGCCGCCACCGCCACGTCGCCCGAGGACAACCGCAACGCCACCAGCTTCTCTACATGAGACCTGAGAGGCCCGAGATTAATGAGTTCCAGCATCTCGCCAACGAACGCGTAGGTGAGCAGGCCCCGCGCGGCAGGCTCCGGAATGCCGCGCGAACGGAGGTAGAACACGGCCTCTTCGTCGAGCTGACCGGTAGCGGAGCCGTGGGTGCATTTCACGTCATCGGCGAAGATCTCCAGTTGCGGCCGCGAGTTGGCCTGCGCTGACTCCGAAAGCAGGAGGTTCTTGTTGGTCTGGCTTGAATCCGTCTTCATCGCACCGTGACGTACAACGACGCGGCCGTCGAAGACACCGCGACCCCGCCCATCGACCACACCCTTGTAGAGCTCGTGGCTGGTGCACTGGGGCGCGATGTGGTCGATAATCGTCGGGTTGTCGAGGTGCTGCCTGTTTCGGGGCAGGTACAGGCCGTTCAGAGTACTCGAAGCCCCCGGGCCCTGGAGCCTTACCGCAACCTCATGCCGAGCAAGCGAGGAGCCCAGCGCAACCGAGTGCGTCATGAACCGGGTGTCTCGCTCCTGTTGCACATCGAGTAGCGCGATGTGGAATGCTGTCTCCATCTCATTCTGGACCTTGTAGTGTTCAATCACCGCACCCTCCTCAAGCACAACCTCGGTGACCGCGTTGGTGAGGGTGACCTCACCCGGAAGGCCGATGTAGGTTTCCACGATCGTTGCCCGACTGCCGGTGCCCGCGAGCAGTAAAGATCTTGGATGGGACACGACCGGGCCTGCCGTCACGGCGGTGCCCGCGGCCGAGAGGAACACGAGGTGAATCGGATCTTCGATCGTCGTGTTGACTGGAATCCGAACGAACGCCCCATCCTCGGCACAGGCCGCGTTGAGCGCAGTGAACGCGTGGGTCTGCTCTCCAAACGGACGCGAGAGATGTGCTTCGAGCGACTCACCCTCCTCGACGAGCGCTGCGGCCAAGCTTTCCACCTTAGCACCCTGAGGAAGCTTCTTCAGCGACGAGCAATTGGGGGTAAAGTGTCCGTTGACGAACACCAGCCGGATGCCGCCGAGGTTGCCCGCCAGCCGGTCGATTGCCTCCAATGACAGCTGGCGACTCGGGTCCGGCTTGGCCGGCTCGAAAGCGACGTTCAGGATAGGTCCGACCCGCGTGTACTTCCAGCTTTCGTCCCTTGCCGTCGGGAAGCCCCGATCCGAAACCCACTGGAAGGCCGTGTGGCGAAACTCCTTGAGCCAAGCCGGCTCGTGACCATTGCGCCTGGATTCAGGCCGCGAAAGCCGCTGGAGCAACGCGCTTGCCTGGCCGCTCATGGCATCGCTCCAACCGCGCTGGGTGTATCCACAGCCGCGTCCTGATCGACGTCCGCGTAGCCGTGCTTCTCAAGTTCGAGCGCCAGATTCTTGTCGCCTGACCTCACGATGCGACCGTTCGCTATGACATGGACGCGGTCCGGGACGATGTAGTTGAGCAGTCGCTGGTAGTGGGTGATGACCAGCAGCGCCCGCTCTTTGTTCCGCAGCGCATTCACCCCGCTTGCAACGACCCGGAGCGCGTCGATATCGAGGCCGGAGTCGGTCTCGTCCATAATGGCGAGCTTCGGCTCAAGAACAGCCATCTGCAGGATCTCGTTGCGCTTCTTCTCGCCTCCGGAGAAACCTTCGTTAACCGCCCTGTTCATGAAGCTCTGGTCCATTTCAACGAGCTTCATTCGCTCCTTGACGAGGGCCAGAAAATCCATCGCATCTAGCTCTTCGAGTCCGCGCTGCTTGCGCATCATATTGAGCGCCGTGCGCAGGAAGTAGAGGTTGCCGACACCGGGGATCTCGACCGGATACTGGAACGCGAGAAACACACCTTCGACGGCGCGCTGTTCTGGCGACATGGCGAGCAGGTCCCTGCCCTCGTAAAGAACCTCGCCGGTGACATCGTAGGTATCGCGACCCACGAGCACATTGGCCAGGGTGCTCTTGCCCGAGCCGTTCGGTCCCATGATGGCGTGCACTTCGCCCGCACGGACGTCGAGATCCAGACCCCGGAGAATTTCCTTGTCGCCAACACTGGCGCGCAGATTACGTATTTGCAGCATCATCCGACACACCCTTCCAGACTGACGCTGAGGAGCGTCTGCGCCTCGACGGCGAATTCCATCGGCAGCTCTTTGAACACCTCGCGGCAGTAACCGTTGACGATCATCGCCGCAGCGTCCTCAACAGGAATGCTACGCTGCTGGCAGTAGAAAAGCTGGTCCTCGCCAATCGTGGAGGTGGACGCCTCGTGCTCGACTTGTGCTGTTGAGTTCATCACGTCGATGTACGGGAACGTGTGCGCACCACACTCGCTGCCAAGCAGCAGGGAGTCGCATTGCGTATGGTTGCGCGCTCCGGTCGCCGACTTGAGTATCTTTACCAGCCCCCGGTACGTGTTCTGTCCGCGGCCGGCGGAGATTCCCTTCGACAGGATCGTGCTGCGGGTGTTCTTGCCGATGTGAATCATCTTGGTGCCGGTGTCGGCCTGCTGAAGGTTGTTGGTCAGGGCAACGGAATAGAACTCGCCGATCGAGTTGTCGCCCTTGAGGACGACGCTGGGGTACTTCCAGGTGATGGCCGAACCGGTCTCGACCTGGGTCCAGGAGATCTTCGAGTTCGCTCCGTTGCACAAGCCGCGCTTGGTGACGAAGTTGAAGATACCGCCCTTGCCGTCCTTGTCGCCCGGGTACCAGTTCTGAACGGTGGAGTACTTGATCTGCGCGTTCTCGAGCGCAACCAACTCGACCACGGCGGCATGTAGCTGGTTCTTGTCTCGCATCGGCGCGGTGCAGCCTTCCAGATAACTCACATACGCGTCATCCTCGCAGATGATGAGCGTGCGCTCAAACTGGCCGGTATCGGCCTGGTTGATGCGGAAGTAAGTGGAAAGCTCCATCGGACAGCGTACGCCCTTGGGGATGAAGCAGAACGAGCCGTCGCTGAAAACGGCGGAGTTGAGCGTCGCGAAGTAGTTGTCCGTGTAAGGCACGACCGAGCCGAGGTATTTCTTGACGAGGTCAGGGTGTTCCTGAACGGCCTCCGAAAACGAGCAGAAGATGACGCCGACTTCGGCGAGCTTGTTCTTGAAAGTGGTGCCTACCGAGACCGAGTCCACGATGGCGTCCACGGCGATGCCGCTCAGCCGCTCCTGCTCGGCGAGCGAGATACCGAGCTTGTTGAACATGGCCACGACTTCCGGATCGACTTCGTCAAGACTCTTGGGACCATCGGTCTTCGGCTTGGGCGCCGCGTAGTAGATGATGTCCTGGTAGTCGATGGGGTCATAGTGGGCGTTCTGCCAGTTCGGCTCGGTCAGCGTGAGCCAGTGGCGGTAGGCCGCCAGTCGCCAGTCGAGCATCCACTCAGGCTCGTTCTTTTTCGACGAGATGAGGCGGATGACATCCTCGTTCAGCCCGCGCGGTGCCACTTCCGTTTCTAGGTCGGTGACGAAGCCGTACTGGTACTCGCGGCTCGTAAGCTCCTGGATCTCTTTCTGAATGACGCTCATTGTATTGTCTCCTGGTTCTTGCAGCCGGCAGCCTTAGATACGACCGAACGGAGCGTTTGAAGCATAGCCTTGCCATCGGAGAGGGGGGTCTCGTAGCGCGGCACGGATGAATCCACTGAAAGCGACCAGGCATCAATACCGCCGGTCATTGATCGGACGTTACTGAAGGCGTGGCCGGCGAAGTACGACGCGGCGTCGACGCTTCGCTGCCCGAAGTGGCAATAGAAGACGATAAGGGTGTCTTTGGGCCAGAGCATCATCTCCTGCGCCAGGTCCTCAGTGTTGAGTGTCGCGCCCTGGATTCGAGCCAACGCCCACTCTTGCTCTGTGCGCAGGTCGATCACACGGGGCGGGGTCTTGCCTTGCACCATCGCCGCGACGTCAGCGGGGCTGATCTGGAGTTGACGGTCGGCCTGCTCGGCCTGCTCGATGAAGGCGATGACCTCGTCGAGATCATCGAGTTTGTGGCTGCTGGCCACCTGCTCGAGGATGTCCCCGGGCTCATATCCGCAGCTGTTACATCCACCGATGTGGTAGCGACGAAACAGAGCGCGCTGCGCGCTCGGATAGGCATAAAGGACCTCTTGCATCGTGCTGTGCTTGGTAATCTTGGCGGTGACTTGCATCTGTTCTCCCCTCGTACCGGCAGTGTATTTAGTATCGTTCCGACATTATTTACTTGTCAAAGTGGTTTGTCAACGCTATTATCTACTCAGAATGATGAGGAGTTAAAAATGGACAGTCGCATCATCGCGGAATTAATCTTGCACTTAGGGTGTATAGCGTCCCGTGAGGCGCTAATGGAGGGGCTGACGTCGGCCCAGTGGTCAGCGCTCAGGTACTTCTCGCGGGCCAATCGCTTCTCGCGAACCCCGTCCGCCTTCGCCGCGTTCCATGGCACGACCCGGGGCACGGCGTCGCAGACGATCAAAAGCCTCAAAACCCAAGGCTATCTGGCGCGCACGCGCTCAGAGACCGACGGGCGGAGTGCCCGGCTCGATCTGTTTGACAAAGCGAGGGCTGTTCTTGCTCACGACCCACTCGAAGTTCTGGTCCGCGCCGCTGACGCACTTCCCCCCGGCGCCCGCGATCATTTCGCCAATAGCCTGCAGCGTATGCTTGGCCAAGTGGCAAAGGAAAGAGGCAAGCCTCCCTTCGGAACTTGCGTGTCGTGTGAGCATCTGGAAGGCGCCGGCAGCAGCGGGAGGGGCTATGCATGCGGGTTCGTAGGAGAACCGCTGCTTCAGAAGGAACTTGACGGTCTCTGCATCAATTTCGTTCCGGGCAAACCCATGACGGTGACGGGCTCTGTCACCGGAGCGACACCGGGATGAGCTCTGTCCCCGGATCAGCGATCTCAATCGTAGACGGCGAGATCACCATCGATGCCGAGCTGCTCGCGTCCAAGCTCGGGCTCTCGGCGGCTTTACTCAAGGCGGAAATGCGCAAGGGTATTGTCTCCGGCGTCGCCGAGACCGGCATCAACGAGGACGCCGGACGCACTCGTCTTACTTTCAGGTATGACTCGCGAGCCTGGACCGTGGTGGTCGATCCCGGCGGCAATTTGGTCGATGGCATCACGCCCGCCGCCAAAGCTTTGCTGACGAACACTGACCGCTTGAGCCTGAGCGATTTCACCAAGAGCAGTTCATGACTGCCACAGCTTGTGGATTCTGCCGCGATGACCGTTGAGGACAACAAGCCTGAAACGCTCGCCTGTCGGCTTCGCGCGTATCTTCAAGCGCTCGCCACACTGTGCTTACCGATCACCTATCAGCAAGCGGCCAAAGGGACGCTCCTCTTGCCACCGAACACGATTCATCAAGTCACCGAGGCGTTGGAGCAGCTTATGGTCGAGGACGCCGCGGCTGACCGCCCCTTCATCGCGGCCATGGTCATCAGCAAGGCGCGTGGCGGCTTGCCGGCGCCGGGCTTCTTCGACTGCGCGGCGCGGCTCGGACGCTTCGCCGGCGATGCCACGGGGCCGGGCGCCGGGGCATTTCATGCGGCCCAGTTCAGCGCAGCGGTCGCCTTGTGGGCGAATCACGGGACAGTGAATGAAGATGCATGAGCCTGCTCATTCGGCGCAGTCCCTGCAACAAAGCCGACCTCAGCCCGGCGTCGCCGTGGACGGCCGGCGCCCGCGCGTGGTCATTGTCGGTGCCGGTTTCGCCGGGCTTACGGTCGCGACGCGGCTTGCCAAGGCGCGGGTAGACATCACTCTGATCGACCGCGAGAACCATCACCTGTTTCAGCCGCTGCTCTACCAGGTGGCGACAGCCGGACTGTCGCCGGCCGACATCGCCTGGCCCATTCGAGGTCTGGTCCGGCACCAGCGCAACACACGCGTGCTGCTGGGCGCGGTCACCGGCATCGATCGTGTGCGCAAACGCGTCGTCATGGGCGGTCGCAACGTCGCCTATGACATTCTGGTGCTCGCGACCGGGGCGACCCATGGCTATTTCGGCAATGATAGTTGGGCCGTCCATGCGCCCGGCCTGAAGGCGATCGACGACGCTACTGAGATCCGCCGCCGTCTGCTGCTCGCCTTCGAGCGTGCGGAGATGGAATCTGACGCGCGTGAACGCCAACGTCTGCTCACTATCGTCATTGTCGGCGGCGGGCCGACCGGGGTCGAGATGGCCGGCGCCGTGGTCGAACTGGCACACTCGGCACTGGCGGACGACTTCCGTGCCATCGATCCGACACAGACCCGCGTGCTGCTGGTCGAGGCGGGGCCGCGCTTGCTGCCAAGCTTTCCGGAATCGTTGTCGTGCCATGCCGAGCGGGCGCTTCGGCGCTTGGGCGTAGATGTCCGTCTGGGACAGGCAGTTACGCGCTGCGCTGCGACCGGGGTCACGCTGGGCGACGAGAACGTGGCAGCGGACACGATGATCTGGGCTGCCGGGGTCGCAGCCTCGCCGGCTGCCGAGTGGCTTGCCGTGGCGGGCGATCGCGTTGGCCGGGTGTTGGTCGGAGTGGATTTACGGCCGCCCGGCATGGACGATGTTTTCGTCATCGGCGACACGGCGCTCGCCAATGATGTTGTTGGCAAACCACTGCCCGGCATCGCCCCGGTCGCCAAACAGCAGGGCGCCTATGTGGCCGAGGTCATCCAGGCGCGTCTCACGGGCAAGGTCAAGCCTCCACCCTTCCGCTATCGGGACCGCGGCCTGCTCGCCACGGTCGGTCGTAAGTCCGCTGTAATTGCGTTCCGACGCCTGCGGCTTAAGGGATGGTTGGCGTGGTGGATATGGGGTATCGCCCACGTCTACTTCCTGATCAGCCTGCGCAACCGGCTGATCGTTATGATGCAGTGGCTGTGGTCGTATGCCAGTTTCGAGCGCGGGGCCCGGCTCATCACCGGCCTGCACCCCATTAAAGCCGAGCACGAACCCGAGCACGAACCCGAACCCGAACCCGAACCCGAACCCGAACCCGAACCCGAAGCGGAAACCGAAGCGGAAACCACCCGCACCCGCCGTCGTGACAACGATGCTGCGTCGCCACCGCTTGCCGCGCCCTCTCCCTCTACTGACTGAGCTGCCTATGTCCGATTCTACCACCCTATCCATTCCTGTTCTGGCACCGCTGATCGAAGCGGGAGTGAAACAACTCGGCGCGAACAAGGTCCGCCGGCGGCCGGGATTTGATGACGTACTGGTGCTGCGTAAGCCTGACTGGATTCGCGTCAGCATCCCGAGCGGCAATGCCGTCGCCACGCTCAAGAGCAAGCTGCGCGAAAACCACCTGGTTACCGTCTGTGAAGATGCCGGCTGCCCGAACATCCACGAATGCTGGAACGCCGGCACCGCCACCTTCATGATCCTGGGCGATGTCTGCACGCGGCGCTGTTCGTTCTGCCAGGTCGCCAGCGGCCGGCCGAAGCCGCCCGATGCCAAGGAGCCGGACAACCTGGCTCGTACGATTGCCGATATGGGCCTACGCTACGTTGTCATTACCTCGGTGGACCGCGACGACCTGCATGACGGGGGCGCCCAGCATTTCGCTGACTGCATCCGCGGCATCCGCGCGCTCTCCCCGACGATCAAGGTCGAGGTCCTGACCCCCGACTTCAAGGGCAAGATGGATCACGCGCTGGCGATACTGAAAACTGCGCCACCGGATATGTTCAACCACAATTTGGAAACCGTGCGGGAGCTATATCGCAACGTGCGTCCCGGCGCTGATTACGATTGGTCGCTGCAGTTGCTGCAGAAGTTCAAGGCCCAGCACCCCGAACTGCCGACCAAGTCCGGCATCATGCTGGGCCTGGGCGAGACGCGGGAACAGGTCGAAGGCACACTGCGCGACCTGCGCGCCCACGGTGTCAATATGATCACCATTGGCCAGTACCTGCGACCTTCGCCGTCCCACCATCCGGTGATCCGCTACTGGACGCCGGAGGAATTCCTGGACTTGAAGGCCTTCGGCATGAGCCTGGGATTTTCCTACGTCGCTTCCGGTCCGATGGTGCGTTCTTCGTACCACGCCGACCGGATGGCGGCTGCAGCGGGTTACGTCACGTTTGACGAGTCGAAGAGGACGG
>Ga0105055_10010683_pt1 | contig 11445 bp, 9 predicted proteins | sample BON03_FD_78090 | JGI IMG/M metagenome (GOLD analysis project Ga0105055, IMG submission 78090) | Freshwater microbial communities from Lake Bonney liftoff mats and glacier meltwater in Antarctica - BON-03 | ecosystem: Environmental > Aquatic > Freshwater > Ice > Glacier meltwater | place: Lake... | reverse complement strand
GCTTTAGTAGATCCTTTTGCACCAGCAGAGGTTGAAGATGAGGATATTAACTATCACCACTATTCGTATTCTCAACCTGCCGTACGGCTCATAACCCCTAATGGTAAGAAGATACAGTTCATTGGTTTTAAGTTTATTACTGCTGACGTAGATTGCATTGAGTATCTGGATCACGAGATTAAGACTGGTGGAATCAAAGGATTTACTATCGGACAGACAATGTCAGCTAAAGAAGCTGATCCATTAGTTAGTCTGCGCCGTGAGATATATGCTCAGTTTGTTGCGGATGCGGCAGCAGCTAAGGCAAAGATTGCGGCAGGTAATACAGATTATACTGGCGCTGACGAACCAAAACCTTCAGCTCTTAAGCCAACTACCACTAAAGGGATCGCTAGCTAATAGCTTCTCTCTCACTACACTTCCCTTAGGAGTTATATAGAATGACATTTGCAGAGCTGCTAGCGGAAGTGTATCTTATTACTAACCGACCTGACTTAATAAATCAAACTAAGTCAGCCATTAAAGCTGCTACGCTTAAAATGCATGGCATAGATTTCTTCTCTAAAGATATTTATGAGACTGGCGTAGACTTGGAATCTGAGGCGCTTATCCACTCTTGGGACTATGTCACTCTGATACCTAATTTTAGATCTTTCTCTTATGTAAATAGACTTATAGATTCTGCTGATACTAATGGCGTACCTATTAATATACTAACTCCTACTGACCTTCTAGATGAGTACGGAGCGACTAAACCTAACATAGCGTATGTTGCTGGACGCTCATTAGAGATGCGCTCGCAAGTAGCATTTCGATACCTAACTATAGGAGTTTATGTTTACCCTGTAGTCACTGAACTTAACTATGTATCTTGGATCGCTGATCAGTTTCCCTATGCTATTATCTATGAGGCAGCATCTAAGATCTGGCGCTCAGTTGGCGGAGCTGAAGAAGCTAGACTGCAAGATATAAACTCGAAAGAGATACAATTCCAGATTATTACGTCTGCTAGCACTAACGTAGGCTTCTAAATACCGTACTATTTATTATAGGAATTATAAAATGGCTAATCCAGCAAGTGTTTGGACACCTAAAACTTTAGTACAATTCTCCGCTAACTTAGTGACTGCTTCTCAGTCTTTTATAGCCGAAGCTGCACAAGTATTATTTACGTTAACAGAGTTCTCTTATGTACCGAACACTGGCTCAATCAGAGTCTTCTTAAATAACATCGAGACTTTTAGTTTTGTCCAAACTGACGCTACTAATATAACCTTGGTCACAGCTCCAGGCGCTGGAGTTATTGTAAAAATCATAGGTACTATACTTGGGCCTGTAGATAGCTTAGATATACGGTACTTACCTACGGGAACTGCTGCTTCTTTAAGCGCTAACCCATCTGTACTTGCAGGTTTTGTAATTCAGACAACTCACTTTAGTGCCGATAAGGTTATAGATTCAGGTGCACAGTATCAGTTTACTGGCACTACAACTATAGGTAAAGCTGGCACCTGGCCTAATGCTGATGGGCATTTCTACGACTCCGATGGTAAGCAGTTTTCAGTAACTATTGTTAACCCTCGTGCTTTTGGTGCGGTAGGTGACACGTCCATTTCTTTTTCTGGCGCAGCAGCTAACACAGGGCAAGGCACGGATGACACTTCTGCATTTGAAGCCGCCTTATTAGAGGCGGCGGGAGGTACGCTATATGTACCTGATGGAAGTTATACTATTAGTCGCCCCTTAACTATCCCAGACTACACTGCCATTGTTTGCTCTCCTCGCGCTATATGGCATTATTTTGATACAGCTTCGCCAGGATCCTACTTATTAAATATATCTGCCACTCCAGGAGTAAATGGGGGAGGAGTTACTATTGATAATCTGTTTGTGTACTTGCGTAGTGGCACTGCATCAGGAATGTTAATCAGGAATGCTAGAAGTTGTCTCTTCACAAATACCTATATTGAAGGCTGGATACCCCCAGCACCATACACAGGTATATCTTCTCGTACAAATGAGGGAGTCAGGATAGAACCAGATGGAGGGCTTGCATGGTTTAATACGTTTCGTGGACTGCACGTTAACCATGTTCATTCAGGAGTGTACGCACTTAAAGGTATTAACAGTGGCATTAGCACTCAAATGGCGTTCTATGATGTGCGCCTGTTCGGTGATGTGCTGTACGGAGACACAGCGAGTGATGGGTTTGTTATCACGGGCTGTCAAGACTCGTATGTCTATGGCGGTTACATTGAAGCCTATCCGACTAGCGCTCATGCTGGCGTGAATATCCTTGGCCCTTCTGCGGTACGCTGGATGTTTCGGGACGTTGTATTTGATTACGCACCAACATTCACTATGACAGCAATTCGTATAGCTAACTCCTCAGGATTCCCCTCGTCTAACAACTTTGAGAACTGCCTTATAGCTGGCTCAGTTAACGGGAGGACAACGTCCATCTGTATTATTGATGATGCGTCCACTGCGGTATCATATAACAATGTTCATGGGTACGGGCCTAAGACTTATACAGCTACACTTACAGCCACAACTGGGACAGCTACACTCACATCAGGGATTGGTGGGGATTTGTGTAACTATGAGCTTAAAGGTAACATGGTTAGAGTGTGGGGTACGATTGCGGTTGCAAGTGTTGGTGGAGGGCTTACAGGGGTTGCAACTATATCACTGCCCCTCACAATTAGAAATTCCAATAATAATGTCGCAGTAGGGGGCATCATAGCTAGTGGGTTAGAATCGACTGCGACGATGCCAGCGTTTGGTTATGGCACTAGAGGCACAGCTAACTTGGATATCTACAAATTTGTCGCTGGCACATATGCAGCGCAAGCAGTGGATATAAAAGCAGCTACCAGTATAATATTCAATATCGAATACCAGATTGAGTAATCCTGAGCTATAGCGGAGATACCAGTGATAAGAAAGATAGCTGGCGCTTTCCGTTTTGGGTTACGGCCATTAAGATGGTCGCTGCAAAACTTACAGTTTGGATCAAAAGGAGTTAAGATTTATGTTTGCACTAGGAAGTACTTCACTAAAAAATAGAGAGGGTGTAAATCCTAAGCTTATAGAGATTGATGACTTAGCTATTACTATAACTCTCGTAGATTATGGGCATGGTCAGTATGCAGGGTTACGTTCACCTGACCTGCAAAATAGTTTGTATTTGAAAGGGGCTTCTGAGCGAGATGGTTATGAACGTATAAGTAATCATCAAACTGGTAATGCGCTAGATTTCTTTGCCTTTGTAGATGGTAAAGCTAGTTGGAAACGAGAGTACTTAGCTATGGTAGCTACAGCGCACTTACAAGCTGCGGCTATGCTAGGATACCCTGTACGTTGGGGTGGTTTATGGAAGACTAAGAAAAGTAAAATCTACGGCTGGGATATGCCACATCTGGAGTTAATACTATGAGCATCTTTTCTTTTCTATCTGGTGGATCTAAGACCATTGATGATGTCTTTGATAAAGATTCTGGCTTACTAGCAAAGGCTGGCGCTTGGATAGGTAATGGAACTTTTACAGCAGAAGAACAAGCAGAGCTTAACGCTAAGCGAAGTGCAGCGGTTATGAATTTTGTTACAGCTACACTTGATGAGAATACTGATAGATCTAAAGCACGTAGGGAAATAGCAGTGTTCTTTATTAAGTTCTATTCCCTAATGTTGTTTATGACGGGTATGGTATATCCTATAAGTTCAGAGTGGTCAATGGTGTGGTTTAATCTCTCTACTAGCTTAGCTGTAGGTGGTTTAGTATCTGCTATATCTATCTTCTTCTTTGGCAGTCATGCCCTAGCTAAGCTAGGTGTTACTAAAAAGTAACTCAATGTAACTACATCCATACATACATAAGGATTAACTTGTGAGCGAAGTAAGCATAGAATTAGTTCTCCCCAAGACTATCGCCACCGCTCAGGATTTAGGTGACCACTTGGCGCATATTAAAGCAACTTTACGAGAGTTTGACTCTAAGCATGCAGAATTCCTTGCTTATATTGAAGCAGATGAAAAGCGATGGGCACAGTTATTTGCCTCTCAGAAAGCTAATGCGGTAGCACAGCGAGCTAACGTAGAAGCTATACACAAGCTTACCTGCGCTACAGAAGGTTTAGTAAGCGCATGGACCACAGCAGATAACTTACAGAGATTCTTTAAGTGGGTCTCTGCTTTCGGTATTGCAGTAGGTGCTGTTGTGTGGCTTGTAACAACAGTCCTTCAATAGAGGTTATTAAGAATGGCGCAACAATCATATACTTTAAGTCTAGCCAGATTGCAGATGCCATTCTTAGCTGCTAGGCAGACTCGCACTGTGATTACTACCGGATCGCGAGAATCTAACCCTGAGAATAGCCCTTCCATTATATACATGGAAAATGTTATGCCTACGGCTTATGGATTTAGGTCTGTAGGTAGGTATCGGGAAGTTACAGTTGCTACGCCTCCTACAGCCTTTGCTTCTTATATAGGTGTGAGGACTATTATTGGAGATGAGGGATTTAGTTACACCTTGCTCTTAATGACTGGCGTCAGCTCTACGATGAAAGTTGTCAGAGAGAGTGATACTTTCCTCATAGACACTGGCTTAAATATATTTAATGCTGCTGAGCAATTAACTCACATTGCTAATGTTAATGGTATCACTTACTGCTCTTTCGGCCTAGGTAATACTGTCTATACGTATGACGAATCTGCGAGCGTATTCGTAGCCGTATCCCTTACTGCGATAGGTAGCGGTAACTTAGGTATTACTGGCAGCAGTGGTTATATGCTGGCTTGGACTAAAGATGCTATAGCTTGGAGCAGTACTATAGACCCAACAGATTTTACCCCTAGTCAAGTTACAGGGGCTGGTGGTGGTCGTGTAGCAGAGGCTGTAGGAGACATATTATTTATAGCTCCCACTAGCTTCGGCGCTCTTATATATTGTAAAGGTAACATAGTAGCTGCTACATATACGGGCAACACTAGGTTTCCTTTTAAGTTTCGTTCTGTGCAGAACTCTGGCGGTAACATAGCTCAGACTAATGTAGCGTATGAGGAAACTTCAGATACTCATTTCGCTCTCACTAAGTATGGAATGCAAGCTATTAATTCTCAGCAAGCTCAAGTAATACTTCCTGAGATTACTGATTTCATGCGTGAAGGGAAGCTAACTACGTACTCTACTTCTGCTGGTTTTGGTGAGATTGAATTAGACTTTCTAGGCTCAGATTACATTAAGCTCATAGCTTCTCGGTATCTTATAATAAGTATCGGGTATACTACTACCACCCCTAAATGCTTTATATACGATTTGATCCTTAAGCGGTATGGGCAGCTTCAGTTTACTAAGGGCGTTGGCCCAGAGCCTTGGGACTATGCTATATCTTTCTATGAGATAGATAATACAGTAACCGGTGGTTTATTCGGTTTAGGTAGCATAGGTATTATGCGTGCAGATGGTAGTTTAGTTAGTCTTAGTTGGAATCCTCCAAGTAACCACTCCTCTGTAATGGCGTTCGGTAAGATTCAATACGCTAAAGATACTATGCTCACACTACACCAAATACAGCTTGAAAGTGAGGAAGCTGCTGATGCTACTATGTCTGTGCTAGATTACCCTTCCTTAGATGGTAAGGTATTACTAGACCCAGTAGCTCCTTATGTAGCTTCCACAGAGGACGCTAAAGTTTACAAAGGTAGTTTTCACACAGCAGCCCTAAGTCATACGCTCGTAATAAGAGGTCTGTTCTCCCTTAGTACAGTGCAGATATTATACTCTGTATTTAGTAGGAGATAATGAATGGCCTTCGAATCTAAGATTGAGCTACCGTTAGCTCAGCTGCCTCAGACTGACGGGCTAGACGCTGAGTTAATGCAGACGCTAGAAGATATCTTTAATTCTTTCTTAGTTGTAGCTGTAGAGCTTACTAGACAGTATACTATACGTACAGTAACAGCAGCTGTGACATTAGAGCCTTCCGATGTAGTAGTTATTGTAGATGCCGGAGCTAATATAGTTCCAGTAACTCTATATTCTGCAGTAGGTTATGAAGGTTATGAGTTAGGTTTTAAATGTACCGATGCTAGCTTTGCTCCAACTGTAGTACCTGCTGGATCAGAGACTATAGACGGGACAGCAGGGGCACAAACTCTTACCTTAAATGAGTATGTGCGTATTAAGAGCGACGGAACTAATTGGATTATCATCACTTAAAAGGATACGGTTATGGGCTGGTTAAGTTCAATATTTGGTTTCGAAGCTACGGCTTCCCTAGAAGCGAGTAAAGAAAAGACTTATGGTAATACTTGGCAGACAGAGACTACTGGTGAGTCCAGTAATGAGCGGCTTATATTAGATACTAATGCTATCAATAAAATAGTGAACGATGTCTTATCGGGGCCGGACGCAGCGCAGGGACTAGCCGATATCTTTGCGGGCGAGCAGAGGAGTGGTCTATATGACAGCTCTGTAGCAGCCCAAGAAGCAGGTGATCTAACAGCTAATCTTATCGGAGAGCTTGCTAAGGTTACTGCTGAGAAGCAGCGTAGCGGAACTAACACTAAGCAGACTGATAAGCGAGAGGACTACAGTAAGACTGATGTAGCCTCAGCCGCTAGTATTGGCATTAGTTAAGTTAGTAGTAGCTATTAATCGCTAATATCCCAGTAATTTTACAGGCATATTATTATGGCAAATCCAATATTAGATAGTTTAAGTAATCTGCCAGTGTTTGCTGATAGCAGCAATGCTGGTATGGCTGGTTTAGAAAAAGCCTTAGCTAGTGGTGATGGTGACTCTGATACATTAAAAAAGTTAGAAGCTTCTATGCGTAAGCAAACTGAGGCTGTAGCTGCTAACATTAAGTCTATCGAAGAAGATCAGGCTAAGCAATCTGGTGCACGTAAGCTAATAGGTATCGCTCAAGAGAAAGCTGGGCAGGCTGCACTTACTATTAAGAATCAGGAACTCACTACTCGTATGCAGGTAGAGAATGATACTAACGCTGCATTCCAAGCTGGCGGTGGGCCTGACGAATTACAAGAAGCTTATAAGAACTTCTCTGAGGACTCTCAGCGTGTAAGTGATATACTAGATGCTGTTACTGAGAACGCTGAAGCACTGCCAGAAGGTGCAGGTTACTTCGCTACGGTAGGTATGAAGTTCCGTGAGCACCAGATTAAAACAGCACTTGAAGCAGCAGAAGCTAAGCAGGTACAATCTAGGAGCAGACTAGCCGGTTTAACTGCCGGTATCTCTGACGTTAAGGCTGCTAATACAGCTGCTGCTGTAACTGTTAACCAAGGTACTATTGATGCGTCGCTACGTGTTATAGAATCTAATACCGCTATGCAGCTTGCAGAGAATGATATTGCTGCATCCGCTACTAATGCTAAGGCTGTTGCTGATGTATTAGCTAGCACTCGTGTAGAAGTTCTTACTAGGCAACAAGCTCTATCTAATGAGCAGGCTGTAGCTGATGCTGAGTATCGTGAATTAGCTATGGAGCAGAGAAAAGTAGAGTTTGCTAATACATTAGAGCAACAAGCTCGTAATGTTGAGCGAGAAGATATACAGCTAGAGAATCTTAAAGAGGCTACCAGACGTTCTGAGGTTGCTAATGCTGTGCTAGCTAAGAATGCTCCTGCGCTGCAGTTAGAGGTAGAGACTAGGGCAGCAGAGTACCTACAGATACAAGCTGAAGTTAAGGCTGGGAATGAGGCTAGTGTGAAGTACATTAGTAATGCTCAAGCTATAGTTTCTGGTGGTGATATGAGTAAGGTGGAGGCTCCTGATGTAATACTTGCTGGCTTAAAAACTCCGGGCGATATAGGTAACGCTTATCGTACTATGTATATGGTAGGTAAGACTGGTGTATTAGGTGCTACACCGTTTGACGCTAAAGTTAACTATATGAATATTAACCCTACTGGCGGTGGTGTGCAATCTAGTAGTAGCAAGTTACTAGCTAACATTGATGCGGCTATGCAAGCTAACAATATGGCGGCAGGTATTAAGGTACCTACTGATAGGGCACAAGCTAAGACTATGTTTAATGCTCAGGCACAAGCTATAGCTTCTTCTAGTGCAGCTGTTATTAATCCTAATGATCGCTCCAATCCTTATATAGCTCCACCTATGGCTACCCTACTAAAGGCCGCTGCGGTACGTGATAGTGTTATTTATAAGAAAGTGCTAGCCCCTTTAGACTTAGCTACTGCCGAGCCTCAGATAGTAATTAATAGCGCACTTGCCGCTTATAAGGCAGACACGATAACCTCTGATGAAGCTATTCGTGGCATAGTAGCAATATATAGTAAGGCTGCTGCACTTAATAATACAATGGATGGTGGCTTTGCTCGCATAGGATTCCCTGAACAGAGTAGTTATAATGCACCTATCAAAGGAGTTCGAGGCTTTTTCGCTAATACCGGTGAGCATTTAATACACGCCGCTCTTAGAGGTCTGGTCCTTGAAAGTAAACATATCGCTAAACTTAGCCGAAGCGATGGTACTGCAGACGAGTTTAGGGCCGGATATGAACAAGGTCGTAGCTTTGCACCTCAAGATGACATTGTTAACATGATGGATTATTCAGCAGTAGAACTTATGTGGACTCGCAGGGTTAGTGCCCTAGAGAAATAACTGGAGTACTGGAGTAGTGTATGGCAGAATTCGAGAACAAATATCTTACTGCTTATGGCGAGGCATTAAAGCTTACTATAGAGCAGGGCGGCAGTAATGTAGAGGGTAACTTACCTTCCTATATGCTTGCGGGAGATACACTAAACGCTAAGAATGGTAATCAATCCTTCTTAGAAGCTGCTGTTGATACTATAGGTGACATCCCTCAGTTTATTGGAGCCTCTATTATATCTGGTGTTAATAGCTTATATAATATACCCGCTGATATAGGTAACTTAGTAGGGGGTGATTTTGATAAGAGTGATACAGGTGAGATTATATCCTCACTTGATAAAGGCTTTGGTGAGTTTTACCAAGAGCATAAGGGAGCAGCAGATATAGTAGGCTTCATGGCATCTTCTTTTATTCCGGGAATAGGCGGAGTTAAATTATTATCTGCTGGGCAGGCAGGACTTAAGACTGCTATTGCTGGTGGTAAGATGTCACCTACTATGTCTAAAGCGTTCGGTTACCTTGTACCTTCTGTAGAGAAGAGTATAGTTAAGGCTCGCGCTGAAGTTATCGCAGGTAACTCTGCTGTTAAGCTTATCAATGGTAATGTCCTCCGTGGTATGAGCGCTGGCGCAGGTCAAGCTGCCTTAGAAGGTGCTGCGTTTGAGATAGGTGTAGCTGCTACAATGTTTAATTCTCCTGTATTAGAGAATCAAGACTTTGGAGATCTAGTAACCAATGTAGCTATCGGTGCTGGCCTGTTCGGCTTAGTGGGTGGCGCAGTTGAAGCTACTAAGATTGCTTACGGACTCAAAGCTTTTAAGCGAGAGATTACAATGCAAGGTCGTGATTGGACTTTCATTGAAGAGCATGCTAAGGCATCACAATCATACGAAAAGATTCTGTTAGACTTTGAATCTCTGGAAAGGATTAGAACTTCTCCTATCCCTGAGAACTTATCTGATGCCCGTAAGGTAGCTATAGCCTCTGCCGCAGAGACATCAGGCACTAAGCTGGAGAATAAGATTCGTGCTAGTATTGGTGAACTTACTAATGGCGATACTGCTATCACTGAGATTGTGTACAATAACTTTAAAGCTTCCAGTCTCACTGATAAGCAGACAGCTTTCCTCGGTGTTGATGAGATTACTCGCATGGCTGACGTTCCTAGAATTGAGCGTAAGTTAGGTCGCTTGCAGAAAGCTATTGATAGTGGCAAAGCTAGTGTAGACGATATCAATGAATACTCTATGATCTCTCGCGGCTACACTAAGCTAATGGGGGAAGGTGCTGGTAAGGTTAGCACTGACATACCTATTATTACTAGCATTGCTGATACTCTTAAGACTGGCGAGAAACTTACTGTCGATGCTGTTGGCGTTACCGCTGGTAAGACTAGATATAAGTTTGATACTTCCTTTAATGTGGGCGCTCATAAGAGGCCTCAACTTAACGGTTGGAATATTGCTGAGTCAGATCCTATCACTACCAGTGCTCGCTATCTGTGGGCTAGTAGACTTTCTAAGTTTAAGCCTACAGAGAAGAAGCCAGTTACTATTGGTGAGCTTGATATACCGTTGCTAGAGAAGATGTACTTTGAAGCTTCTCCTGCTGACCTACCTTTCTTCCGTATACGTTCGGCTGACGGAAGTATCACTAAGGCTTCTGATTACCGTAATCTACAAGAGATGGTTAGTCGCGCTAAGATGAAAGCTGTCACTGCTATCAACAAGCGTTCCAGTATGCGAGCTAAGGAATCTCAGGGCGGGCAGTTTAGATATAATGTAACGGCTAATAAGTTACGTAACTTGCTAGGCATTCGCTTTGCAGAGGAAGATTTAATCGGCGCTTACGGACAGGTTTCGTTATATGGCCCTGGACAAGGTGCGAAGCTAAACGCTGCTAATAAGATCTCTATGAGTAGGCTGCACCTAGGCACTGAACCACTGGAGAAACTTGCTTTTACCTTACTGCATGAAGAAGGGCACACTAAGTGGCAAGCAATACTAGATAGCGGTACAATAGCTGAGCCACTACTAGACGCACTTCAGAAAGAGCTTGTCTCTGTATCTAAGACTGCTCGCCCTGAGCTGTGGACTAAAGAGTTCTTAGCAAATCCTGAGAATGCAGCATATATGAATGACCTACATGAGCTTATGGCTGATACCTTTGCACTTTTTACGCAGAATGTAGAGGGTATGGCTAAGCGTGCTCCTGTATTTTCTCAACAGTTCGGGCATCTAGTTAGGCCACTACCGAAAGAACTTGTAGCCTCTTACATTCAGCGAGCTAAGACTCTTACCCAAGAGGAGATAGCATCTATGGTGAATATACAATCATCTAAATTAGATGGTATTGTTAGAGTAAAAGCTGACGGCAAACCTGATGTAGACGGTGAGCTACGTCAACTGTTTGCTAAGCAATCTGCTGGTGATGATTATACAGCTAAGATGATTGCACAGGGATCTAGGACAGAGCAAGCTACTCCTATAGATATCTGGACTATGCCTGAGTACGCTAAGATGTCTTATGATAAGACTCCTTTTGACGGCATGACTAATGATATTATTAGTAACATGACTATCATTAAAGAGCAACAAAGATTGTATAAGAACGCTACTAACAATGCTGCTGCTGATACCCTTGGCGCTAAGATCTTTGACGCATTACCAGACTTAGACTCTGCTGCAATTAAAGCTGGTGCTGATGAAGGTGGGGCTGGTGCTGGATTGACCACCGCTGCATCTAGTAACTACGGCTCTCTCGCTGGTATCATGGAGTGGGTAGGTAATGTAGTAGCT
>Ga0105055_10010681_pt1 | contig 11448 bp, 14 predicted proteins | sample BON03_FD_78090 | JGI IMG/M metagenome (GOLD analysis project Ga0105055, IMG submission 78090) | Freshwater microbial communities from Lake Bonney liftoff mats and glacier meltwater in Antarctica - BON-03 | ecosystem: Environmental > Aquatic > Freshwater > Ice > Glacier meltwater | place: Lake... | reverse complement strand
GTCGAAACACTCCTCAACAATCGCCCAAGAAAACGTTTAGGATGGAGGACTCCTCTTGAGGTATTTAACAAGGGTGTTGCACTAACATGTTGAATGTACCTGCCTGAGCTTGACTTTTATACAAAAGTGTGATAATATTACTCCAAATAACAGCTCTTTGATAGTCAAATAGCAGTTCAACAACCCCTACCCCAAAAAAAATGAACAATGACATGGATGAGCCAGAATGGCTCGGACTTAGCAGCTCACTCATCAGTGCAGCTGTTCTACTCGTAGTGTTTGGAGCAGTCGTTCCACTCGCTATCTTCTTGGGTATCGAATTACTCGATATTCAATTTATAACCAGCAAATCACTATGGATCACATTCCCGATCTTTTGCATCGTGCCATCGATGATGATATTGAAAGCACTCGACAGCAGATTTCCAGTAACATGGAGTATCGAAGCCGGTTGTGTTCAGTTCATCAAAAATGGACTGCCTGGAGACGAAACTGTATATAAGCTTGATGGAGGATTTCATGTCCTTCTCCCCTTTTACATTAAATGGAGATCACAATGGTCTTATGATGAAAAATGGGAAGTCCAGATTATGCAATACAGCGTCAGTCTTAGTGGTACAAGTGATGTGATAGTGAAAGGTGAGGCTACAGTTGTCCCACTTAAGGACAATTTGCTCCCCCTTCATCTAATCGGTAAAGACACGCACGATTCAACAATTTCTACATGCACACAAATGCGTCAAGACTTTGTCGTACGGAATATGCTTGCACGCCTTCAGAACATAATTGAAACGTCAGTTTCAAAACTTAAAGAGGAGTGTGACGAAAACACAAAAAGGAAAGACATTGACAGTGTTCTGGATGTAATCCAAAACTCTGACAAAGCATGGGATAAAATCAATGATGAAATCGAAAGGACAGCATCAGAAGTTGCTCGAAAATTCGGTGTCAAAATTGATTCATTCACTCTGGGAGATATTGATCATCCAGAACCAGTAAAGACTCAGCGAAACAGCACTGCTAGCTACAAGATTCTTGCAGACTCTGCAATTCAACTCGTAAAACAGTCTGAAGAGAACGGTATTACTGGAGAATTCAAACTAGCAGACGCAATGCTAGGGGCTCAGATTCAAGCCGGCAAAGTGCCAAAGACAGTCGCAGTCACAAGGAAAGGCTACGAGTCTGAAACACTCAAGGCTAGTTCTGATGTTATTGCTGCTGTTACGGAGATTGCGAAAATGTACTTTGAATCCCAGAAGAAGGACTAACAATGACAGACACACCAAAAAAACAAAGTTCGGTTGCACAAACAGGAGCCTCACTGGTGATCTGGTTGTGCCTCATAATTGGAGCTGTGTTTTTCTTCAAAAGTTGTGGAGAGTCGGACAACTCGTCTGATACTACAACTCAACAAGGAAAGACACATCCTTACCACACCGGTAAGTTCACCCTACAACTCAACGCCGTCACAGGCAGCGAGGAACTAGGTAAGCCAGAACATGCCCAATTCTATGTTGGCCATGTTAAGTCGCAGGGAGCTCAAGTCGTCCTGAATGACCTTCAGGACGGACGCGAGTATATCAACACAATCACTTTCGACCCCTTCACAGGAGTTGGAAAGTGGGAGTGTAGATATCCCTTAAGGGGTTTTGATCAAGTCACTCGTGGCACGGTCAAGGCCACGGTACAAGATCCCAGATACGGGATCTGGTTGATTGAACTATTTGAAGCGGGCCAAAAGGTCCGCACAGGAGCACTTATTCCACAATAAGCCTCCAAACAAAAACCCCGCAAGACGCAAGTCGAGCGGGGTTTTTTTCTTTTTTATTTTTCAACTAAACAGTTCTTTTCAGGATTTGGGGAACCTGATCACCTGTCACTCCTATTGAATTCATGAGAATATTTATAATCGTAAATACTGAAATCATAATAAAGAGTCCAATAAGGCCATACATAATATGTTGTTGTCCTTTTTTTCTTACTTCTGGATTATCAGCACCTCTTACAAACTCAAATATTCCGTACACAAATATCACAAGCGCGACTGCAAAAATTACTTGAATAATAGGATTAACAATTGCTGTTACTGCTTTTTCAAGAAATGATTGCATAGATTACTCCTGAATTACAGTACCTCCTCCAGTACCTCCTCCTGTACTAGGTGGACCTACTATAAATCTAGGTGCTTGAGGGATGTCTTGACTTCTTAGTTGATTAGTTGCTCCGTCTGGAACAATTGTAGTTCGAACAATTGATACGAGTCCCCATACTGAAGTCATCACAAACAATGCAACAATTCCCCAGAGCATAGTTGTCTTTCCTTCTTCCTTTTTTCCAAAAATGTATTTCAAAACTCCAAACATGAATGCAAGGAGTGCAAGCCCAATTAGAACAGGAATAATTGCAGAAATGATAACTTGAACTTGGTTAAGCAGGTTAAGAACTCCAGATTGAGCAAATGCAAAAAATGGAGTTAATAGACCAACAGAAACTATTGACGCGTTTTGTAAAATTTTTTTCATATTTATATTAATATTTTTAATGTATTTATTATAACACCATTTAAAAAGAACAATATCTTAGGTGTGGATTATTGTCCTACTTTCAAATAATTGTTCACAGACTTTAACAAACTATTGAAGTATGATGCGCTTGATTTTGCAGCACTCTTAACTCGACCCTTGAAGTCTTGAGCGGTCTGAGCTGTTTGATCAAGAGTACTATCAATCGCTCGTCGAGCCTTTTGCCCTGCTTCGTATTGCTCTTTTGTAAGAGGCACACCTTGAGTTCCATCTTCTGTACCAAACCTTCCAAAAGGTGCAATATCGGACTCAGTTGATTCTCTAAATTGAGGAATAGTAGTCTTGTCGTGTCCAATAAGATTTGAAAGTATTGCAACGAGTGCCCACACACTCGTCATAACAAACAAACCAACAATCCCCCACAACATAAGTTTGCGCCCCTCTGATCGCGCCTGATCACTCTCTTGACCTTTGTACATATATTTCATGAGACCAAACAGGAACACAAACAAAGTAAGCGCTACAAGTAGTCTGAGAAGGTAATTACTTCCAGTAACAATAAGATCAGCGACAATTTCTTGAAATGTTTTGATTTCTTGTGCATGAGTTATTATTGGCACACAAAATAAAAATGTGGATATTAGATATTTTTTCATATTAATTTATATTTATTAAGTACATTATCTTTTAATTAATACAGATCCAAATCGTTAGAACCCTTATCATATTGTACAGGGTTTGAATTTCTGTCTGAGGAAGATTGAAAACCTTGATCATATTGTACAGGGTTTGAATTTCTGTCTGAGGAAGATTGAAAACCTTGATCATATTGTACAGGGTTCGAATTTCTGTCTGAGGAAGATTGAAAACCTTGATCATATTGTACAGGGTTTGAGGCCCTATCTGAAGAAAACTTAAGGTTAGTTCCGGTTGAAGTACTTGGTGTAATTGTATCCTTTAATATATAAACAATAGACCAAACGCTTGTCATTACAAACAAGGTCAATATTCCATACAACATATACTGACGTCCCTCTGTTTTTGCTTTTGGATCAGAGCTATTAAACAGGATTTTTACTATCCCCCACAAAAAAGCAACGAGGGCAAGTGAAATAAGTAAATACACTAATTTATTTGTAAAATCTATTGCGTATTCAAATAAATTAAAAAGTGTTTTTCCCATAGATTTATGATAATTGTGTTATTGTTGATTGTACTACAGATGAAATTATCTGGGCTCCAAGTAAAATGAGTGCTCCAATAATAGTGTAAAAAAGTGTTTTCTTTGCTGTATTTATTTTTTCGGGATTACCTTGAGCCACGACAAACAAGAATCCTGCATACACAATTGCAAGAGTTACTGCAACCGCACCAATTTGAATAAGTATTTTCAAAAATGCCTCAAGTACTTTTTGAGTAGAATCTAATTTTAAAGGATTTTTAAATTTACTAATAGGTTGTGCATAGACCAAGACAAAACAGGACAAATATAATCCTAAACTTGATACGATTGCGATTGTTTTTTTCATATTATAAATCAATTATGTTACCGATAACTTTTTTTCCTTCTTCTGATAGCATCAAATTCTTGAGAAGATTTTGGACCAGTAAGTACGCCATAAACATAATCAAAAAGCCAACAATAACTCGAGTAAATATTGTTTTGGCTTTTGTGATTTGAGTCATATTACCTACTGCAGTGAGCATCAAAAATCCTGCATATATGAACATCCCGGTTGCGATAAATGACGCAAATACGAAGACGAGTCTTATTCCTTTTTGAATAAGATCAATAAATTGATCAAAACCACAATCTTCCTGTTTATCATTTCCACAGGTAACAAGAGGGTTAGCCTCACTTGTTCCTGGTGCCCCTGAGATTGCTTGAGCAGATACAAAAACAGGAGTCATTGAGCACAGCATCAGCACAATTATTCCTATCTTTTTAAAATTATTCATATAAGGTTGCATTTAATTTTTGAGTAGCCCTTGTTAGTGCTTGTGTGATTTCGTACTGTCCCGAAACAACCGTGTCTATCAGTTCTTTAATTATAACACTTGAACTTGATGAGTCAGGCTCCAATATCCCCTGCGCAATAATTGCAGATCGATTAAACACTTCATCATACGAACTTGCTACTCCATAAGTAGAGACCAGATCTCTTCTCACAGAAGGAACACCAAGTGCAGTTGTGAATGCCTTCTGAGCCTTAATTGAAGTAAGTTTTGATATTGCATTTACAGCTCCTGTAACATTTCTACTTGTGCGTGGAATTGCAAAAATATCCATCTTTCCATAGGTGAGTTTTCTACTTGCACTCTGAGATTGAGGCATAAGAGCAACATCGAAGTTCAGGTTAGGATTAATTCGTCTAATATTTGAGAGTTCGGATGCGAATCCAAAGTAAAACGCCAGATCTCCTGAAACAAATGCGGTTTGAGAACTCGGTAATGATTTGTTCCACGAGTAAATTGTTTTTGTTGGATTTGAAAATTGAACAAAAAAGTTTGTTGCAGCGTAGCCTGGATTTAGACTAAAATTCAAATCATCATGAAGTGTAATACTATATTTCTCAATTTGATTTTGCTCATCAAAATATCTCTGAGTGACAGGGTTTCCTGCTTGAAGCATTAGTGTCCAATAAATTTGTTTTGCATTAGTAATATTATCAAATGATCCGAGCGCTACTGCACTTCTTGAGATATTAAACGAAGAGTCTTTATTCGTAAGTGTTGGCACGATAGACAATATCTCTGTCCACGTCTCCGGTGGTCTTGCAAATCCATTATTATTTAAAATATCCTTGTTGTAATACATTACAAGTGGATCAACAATAAAAGGGAATCCGAGGATACCAGTTCGCGTCAGAAGTAATTTACTTTCGTCCAAAAACAGATCCTGGTATGTCCGAAGAGGAAATGAATCGTAAGGAATTTCTTGAATTCTTCTTTGATTTGATATAATTTGAGTCTCATTAAGCAGTACGAGATCAGGTCCAGTACCCTCTGCAATAGCCTTCAACAATTCATCTTCATATGAAACTGGATTTTTTTGAAAATAAATAATTTTACGAAACGCATCATCTTCAGTTGATAATTCCTGTATTACAGAATTAAATTTATCCTGAGATATTGTTCCCCATAAAATAATTTCGGCAGTTTCATCAGATCTACTCCCTGCCCCCCGATATGTAGCAAACAAGATAACTGCTAGAATAATTGCAATTGCAGATACACCCATCAATATTGCCGGAACTAGATTAATATTTTTAAAATTCATAGTTCTATATATTACTTTTCATGACAAAACCATAATGATGGTCCCCCGCTTGGATATCTCTTGATAAAGTAAATCCAGCTCTTGTAAACAAATCTTTTGCACGGTCAGCACTTACAATTGATTGAGGAGAAGGACCAAGACCGTTAAAAGAATCAGACCAGTCCACAACAAGAACTTGTCCATTTGGTTTTAAAATTCTTTTTACTTGTTGAGCAAATCGCAGAATATCTTCTACTTGAAATAGGATATTAGACACAATTGCTCTGTCGATAGAATTATCCTGCAATCCGATTCCATTCTCATCATCAAGGTCATCCCACAAGACAGAGACATTTGTTAGACCTTTTTGTTTGCATGTATTAGATAATTTTTCAACAAGATTATTCTGGACATCGAGCGCATAAATTTTTCCTGAGTTTCCAATTCGATTGATTAAATCAAATACATATTCTCCTGATCCACAACCAAGATCTGCAACAACCATTCCTGGTTCAACATTGAATTGAGATAGATTTGTAGATGGTGTACTGAACATTACTTCTAATTATATATAATAATAACAAACTGTCACCCTGTCTCCTGTTAGTAGTTACTGCGCCACAAGCTACTCCTATTTTGATGAATCAAAATAAGTCGACCGTGATGGCGTTTCTATTTTCCTAATTCGTTTTACTCATAAGGAAAATATGTCAGAAACACACAATTGAAGCAATTTGGTCATTTTCTCTGAGTTTCATTACTCGAACTCCTTGAGTTTGTCGACCTAATTTTGGAATTTCGTTTAACGCAACTCTTATCACTTGACCATTTTTTGAAATAGCTACAACTTCTTCGTACTCATCAGTAACTATTTTTCCGGAGACAAGATCTCCATTCTTTGCAGTAATACTTGCTGTTTTAATTCCTGAACCCCCTCTCTTTTGAACCTTGTATTCTTTAACTGCTGTTTGCTTACCATATCCTTTAGATGAGAAGATGAATACTCGCGCATCTTTTGTTCCAGCAGGAATAACTCCTGCACTAACAACCGTGTCTCCTTTTTTGAGATTAAATCCTCGTACTCCAGCTGCAGTTCTCCCCATTTGTCTAATATCTGATTCGGTAAATCTGATTGATTGACCTTTTTTACTTATCACAATTATATCATCACCTTCAAGTGTAAAGAGTGCATCGATAAGCGCATCATCGTCCTTGAGTCCAATTGCAATGATTCCATTTCTTCGTACATCATGAAAACTCGCTGCGTCTACTTTTTTAGCAACACCTTCACGCGTCACCATGACAACCGAAAGCTTGTCTGATTTTTTGTCTTCTTGAGACATTGGTAAAATTGAGGTAATAGACTCGTCTTGTGCGATTGAAAGGAAGTTAGCAATTGATTTTCCTCGAGTAGCTCGCTTTCCTTCAGGAATTTCGTATGTTTTGAGTTGATATACCTTACCCTTGTTTGTAAAGAAAAGAAGATCGGTATGATTTGTAGTACTAAGGAATGTTTGAACAAAATCTTCTTCTTTCGTATTTAAATCAACAACTCCTACTCCACCTCGTCGCTGTTGTTTATATTCTGTTGGATCTGTTCGTTTAATATATCCACCTTTTGAAAGAACAAGCACAGTCGGATCATCAGGGATAAGGTCTTCTTGAGAAAGATTCTTAACACCATGTCGCATTACTTTTGTTCTTCGTGCATCACCATATTTTTCTTGCACTTCAGCAAATTCTTTTTTGATAAGTGCTTTCATTTTCTTTTCACTCTCAAGGAGTGATCGAAGTTCAGTAATAATAAGTTGAATTGTCTTCAACTCATCTTCGATTTTTTGTCTTTCGAGGCCTGCGAGTTTTTGAAGTCGCATTTCGAGAATTGCTGTCGCTTGTCTATCAGAGAATTTGAACGTTTTCATCAAATTAATCTGAGCTGTTGGCGTATCTTTTGAAGCCCTGATAGTCTTAATTACTTCATCAATATGATCGAGAGCTTTTTTGAGTCCAAGAAGGATGTGTTCTCTATCGAGTGCCTTGTTGAGATCAAATTGAGTTCTTCGAGTGACTACTTCTTTTTTGTGTTTTACGAACTCTTTTAGTGCGGCTTTGAGTGAAAGAGTTTGAGGCACCCCATCAACAAGTGCAACCATATTAAAATGAAACGTGTCTTCGAGTTGTGTATGCTTGTAAATAAAATTAAGAACGTTTTGAGGGTGTGCACTCGGTTTGATGTCAATTACGACTCGAATATCATCAGTTGATTCATCTCTAATATCTTTTATTCCTTCAAGTTTTTTGTCCTTAACAAGATCAGCAATCTTAAGAATCATCTCAGACTTATTAACTCGATATGGAATTGAAGTGATGACAATTTGAAATGCTCCAGACTTGAGCTCTATTATTTCAGCTTCCCCTCGACAAACAACTCCACCTCGTCCATGTGCATATGCATGATGAATGTCTTTTTCGTTAAAGATAACTCCCCCCATCGGATAATCTGGACCTTTTACAAATTGATAAAGATCTTCACTTGTTGCATCTGGATTATCAATAATAAAAGAACACGCATCCATAAGTTCGTTAAGGTTGTGAGGAGGAATGTTTGAAGCCATACCCACAGCAATACCAAGTGTTCCGTTAAGAAGTAATGTAGGAACAGCAGTTGGCATGACAACAGGCTCTTTTTTTGTAGAGTCATAGTTAGCTCTAAATTTAACGGTATCTTTTTCGAGATCTTTGATAATGTCACCTGACATCTTACTCATTTTGGCCTCGGTATATCGGTGAGCAGCTGCAGGGTCTCCATCGAGCGAACCAAAGTTACCCTGTCCGATAATAAGTGGGTAGCGCGTTGCAAAAGGTTGAGCAAGCTTTACCATCGCTTCATATACAGCAACATCACCATGAGGGTGATACGAACCAATTACATCTCCAACTACTGTTGCTGATTTTCTGAATTTTGCAGTGAAGTGAAGGCCGTTTTTGTACATGGAGAAGAGAATTCTTCGGTGCACAGGCTTGAGTCCGTCTCGAGCATCAGGAAGGGCTCGCGATGTAATAACTGACATTGCGTAGTCAAGGTACGACTTCTTCATTTCGGCACTAATTGGCGCGTTAATAATTTGAGTACCGGCATTAAAACCAAGAGGAGTATCTTGGTTTGAGTTTTCTTCTTCGTTACTTGATGTAGATTTATTTTTTGGCATGTCTGGCGATTATATCACTAAATTAATAAATATTTAAATTATTCGAGGCCTGCCTTGAGAACATCAAACAAACTTCCTGAGTTTGCGAGGTTTTGATTCTTATCGTCAGTTGATTCAAAATATTCTCCTGGATTATTGAAAATAGTTAAAAAATACACAGCCCCAATTGCCGTTGTAATAACTAACGAAGCAATAAAAGCAAAGTTACTTTTTTCGGCGTGTGATTTGTCTTTAAGTGTAGATAAGTATTTTTTCATATTTTAAGTATATAACACTTTTGATTAAAATTTATACCGTCGGAGACAGAACAACTACTTCAGTCTCTTTTCCAATCAAATCTTTTTTCTTGATTGTAAGTTTTTCAACTTCTTTTGTTCCGACCGCATCTGCTTCCTTAAGAAACTTTGACAATGCGTCTTTTTGACCAACTGATCCAAAGTGAATTGGAATTATTATTTTTGGTTCTCTTTTGTTTGCCATTTTGAATGCATCCTCACCTCCGAGCACTTCATCTCCTCCGATTGGAACAAAAATAATATCAATGTCCCCCATTTCTTCTTTTGCTTTTGAACTGAGGTCTTTGTCTGAAATAGCCCCAAGGAATCCAACCCTGATCCCATCGAGTTCGAACGAATAAACAGTATTGAATCGCTCAACGCCTCCATATACTGTTTTTGAGGAAAACCCACGCACAAATACGCCTCGTACCTCGTATTCTCCTGGACCTTTAATTACAAAAGGTTCTTTACCTTGACGTGTCGCAGTGTCTGATCCATTTAAATCTGGGTGATTGGCCGTAATAAGAACAAGATCACTTCCAAAACTTGGAAGCTTGAATTTGGATTCTTTTGAAATTGGATTAAGTGCAATCGTGAAGTCTCCATGAGAAACTCGTACTGATTCTACGCCGTCGTATGTGATTATCATGCAAATTATTGTATCACAAGTTGTCGTTCCCGCGAACACCGCAAGTTAGAGGGGTCAGACACCATAAAAGTCGAGAAAGTGTGTTGTAATTTTGTTCAAACTAAAAGCATTAAGCTCAATTAAAAAACAACAACGCCCCCTATAAGTTTGAACTTAAATTTTATTACAACACAGAATTATTGGAAAGAGGGTGTCTGACTCCACCTCCGACTTTTCATTCCCTATTTTTGTGTTATATTTGACCAACTCAGTTTTATTACAAGAAAACAGAGTAACCCTATATATATGAACACGAATGTGTGCACGAGCGATTGTATTCTTACAATTTAACTGCAGACGAGACCACGAATATATAGATCTCAAAATAACAAAATTAATATGGAAGAAACACAAGACAAGCTTATGCATGGATATTTGGCTGATATGCCAAATCCTCCAGCGGATGGCGACGTAGTAGAAGGGCCAGTACTTTCGGTTGACAAGAGTGCGATTTATATCGATCTTTCACCTTTTGGAACAGGTATTATTTATGGACGAGAGTTCATGATCGCCAGGGATATGATTCGAAAGCTTCATGTAACTGACTCAGTATCAGCAAAAGTAGTTGATGCAAAAAGTAAAAATGGGTACATCGAACTTTCGCTTCAAGAAGCTAAACAAGCGATGGTATGGGGAGAAGTTGAAGAAGCTATCAAGGACAAGACCCCTATTGAACTTGTAATACAAGAAGCAAACAGAGGAGGACTTCTTCTTACTTGGCAAGGACTTCAAGGATTCCTTCCTGCATCTCAACTATCAGCAGAGCACTACCCACGAGTAACTGACGGAGACAAGGATCGAATTCTAGAAGAACTACGAAGACTCGTAGGAGAAAAGTTAGTAGTAACAATTATCGGAGCAACACAAGACGATGGAAAACTTATTTTCTCAGAAAAGCACTCAGGAGAAGAATCAGAAGTTAAAAAAGTTGAAAAATATGAAATTGGAGACACACTTTCTGGAACAATTACAGGAGTTGTCGAATTCGGAGTATTCGTCAAAATTGAAGACAATCTTGAAGGATTGGTTCATATTTCTGAACTTGATTGGTCACTTGTTGAAGATCCGAAGAAACTATTTTCAGTTGGAGATAAAGTAGATGTAAAAGTTATCGATATCAAAAACGGAAAAGTTTCACTTTCTATCAAGCAATTGAAAGAAAACCCATGGACAACAGTTGGAAACAAATTCAAAAAAGGAGATGTTGTCAAAGGTGTAGTAATCAAATTCAATAAACACGGAGCACTTGCTTCAATCGAAGAAGGAGTTGCTGGACTTATTCATATTTCAGAATTTGAAAATGAAGAAAAACTAAAAGAAACTCTACAACTTGGAAAAGCATATGATTTCAAAATCACATTGTTTGAAGCTAAGGAACAAAGAATGACACTTTCTACAAAGACGGAGGACTAATTGGTCTGTCATTCCTGTATAGACAGGAATCCAGAAATAAAAGGCGGCCCTTCGGGCCGCCTTTTTACAAAATAAAATC
>Ga0105055_10010679_pt1 | contig 11449 bp, 8 predicted proteins | sample BON03_FD_78090 | JGI IMG/M metagenome (GOLD analysis project Ga0105055, IMG submission 78090) | Freshwater microbial communities from Lake Bonney liftoff mats and glacier meltwater in Antarctica - BON-03 | ecosystem: Environmental > Aquatic > Freshwater > Ice > Glacier meltwater | place: Lake... | reverse complement strand
TATATATATATATATATATATTCGAGCTCAAACACGCGTGTTGTTGAGTCGGATCTTTTCTCCGCCGCCGTCGCTTCTCCCAACCGCCTCGCCGCGTTGAAGTTAATGTTTAAAGGTGCCCCGCAGCTGCTAATGAACCGCTATGGGTAAATTCTCTTTGCGCATGTACATGAGCGAATTTCGACTAAGAGTTTCGTCGTTTTGATTATAGGAAACTCGAAATCGAATCACTTAGGCGCACAGCAGCACCTTCAATTGTTGCTGTTGTTGTTGGCGGTAGTGGCGGCGGCGAGGGCCGCGCCGACGGCGGTGGTGGTGACGATGGCGGAGGCCACGGCACGACCAGGGCGGTGGAGGCCAGGGCGAAGGTGGTGGCAGAGGCGTTGGTCAGAGTTGTTAGCTAGAAGGGCGTTCTCCCAACTAGACTAAGATCAGCGCTGATATTAGTCTAGTTGGGAACCCGCCCTTCTAGCTAACACCAAAGCAGATGTCCTCACCGGAGAGACTACCGGGTGTCGACCACTCTAGCTAACACCAGCCAGGGTTGCGTTGATGTCGGTGGCGGTGTAGTTGGCGCACCTGCTTCCTCCGTTGAGATTGAGGCAGAGCGCTCCCATCTCCTGCGCGTGGGCGTAGTGGCGCCACGCCTTGTCCGACTTGAATTCAGACGCGGCGGAGCGGTAGTAGGAGAGCGCCAGCGGGAAGTCGCGCAAAAAGAAGGCGTAGTCTGCGATTTGGCGCAGGTGGGCCTCGATGGCTGTGCTGAGGTAGCGCGGCACCGCCGCGGTCGGCCACTCGCCGGAGCCACCGGCGCCGGCGCCGCCGCCCGCCCCAGCGCTGAGGCCGCCGAGCACGGACGAGGCCGCGGCGCCGGGCGAGGAGGAGAGCTTCTTGCCGCCGAGCCACGAGCGGAAGGTGTTTTTGATGCCGTGGCGCTTCTCCTTTACGATCGCCTCGAGCTGCTGCAGCCGCTGCTGCAGGTGCGTTACCACGGCGCGGCAGAGCGGGCCGCCCACAAACGAGCCGAGGCCCGTCGCGTCCGAGTCGCTCATCCGTGCGCCGAGCGGAGGAGGCGCCGCGCCATTGGCCGCAGCGTCGGCGGCGTCGGCGGCGGCGCAGGGCGCCCACGCGGCGTGCGGCTGCGCCAGCGGCTGGGCGCTCGAGTTGACGGACAGGATGTGGGCGGCCGAGGCACCGAACGCGCGCCCAACCTCCTGCAGCGCCTGCTGCGCCGCCTGTGCGTCGCGCCGCGCGGCCGTGACGTCGTCGAGCAGGAGGAAGCAGCGCGCGAGCATCGGGTCGCAGAGCCCGTCGCGCAGCACGGGAGGCATGCCCGACGCGTAGAGCCCGTTGAAGGCGCTCACGAGCTGCGGCTCGTAGGCGGCGCCGAGGAAGAGGCAGGCGACCGGGTAGTCGTTGCCGCTATGCTCCGCGTAGCGCAGCTGCGACGCCAGCGCCTCGCGCACCGGGCCGAGCCACGGGGCGAGCGCGGCCGAGCGCGGCGCCAGCGGCTGCCCCGCGTCGAGGCGCGAGACGAGCTCCGTCAGCTGGCGCTCCGAGTCGGCCGAGGACGCCGCGCGGATGTCGGCGGCGCGCTGGAACCGCATGTCGAAGCGACGCAGACGGTAGGGCTCGCCCGTCGTGTGCACGAGCAGGCCCGGCTCCTCGACCGCCGCAAAGGGTTGCAGCAGCTGCCCCGGAGTCAGGCCACTCCGCCGCAGCACCGCCTCCGCCTCGGGCGTCGACATGACCATGATGACGGCCGCGACGCCGTGCGTCCCCGCGCCGTCCATGCTATAGGAACCGCGGCTGATGTTGCCGCTCAGGCTTGGCCAGCGCGTTGGCGCGGCGCCAGTCGGTTTCGGGATACAAAACGGGAGCAAGCCTGCAAAGAATTCCCGAAATAGCTTCGCGCGTCGCCATGGCGTCGACCGACGAGCCCTCCCAGCCGCTTCCGGAGCAGACGCAGGTGGATGTGGTCGAACTGGACGGCCTGGTTGTGCTCAACATTATCCGCCACTGCCAGAGCGCGCTGCCGTCGTTTGTGACGGGGCAGCTGCTGGGCCTGGACATTGGGCGGACGCTCGAGGTGACGAGCTGCTTCCCCTTCCCGGGGAAGGGCGAGGAGGAGCAGGGAGGGGAGGATGAGGACGGGGCCGAGTACCAGATGGAGATGATGCGCTGCCTGCGCGACGTCAACGTCGACAGCAACACGGTCGGCTGGTATCAGTCGACCTACTTCAGCTCCTTCATCGAGGAGGGGTGCATCGAGACGCAGTTCAACTACCAGGCGCGCCTCGCTGCTCCCCGCCGCGGCTGTTGGACGGGCTGCACCACGCTACGCAAGCTTGCGCACACAGCTTGCACACGTAGCACGCTCCAGTGTTTTACAACGGCCGCCGCCACCAGCCTTGACCTGGCCCCTCTGCTGCGCGCGCAGGAGAACATCAAGAACTGCGTGGTGATCATCTACGACCCGTCGCGCACGCGCGCGACGGGCATGGCGCTGCGCGCCTTCCGCCTGACGGACGCCTTCATGGGCCTCTACCGCGAGGGCAAGTTTACGCTCTCGTCGCTGGCCTCGGCCAACATGGCCACATCGGATGTCTTCCAGGAGCTGCCCATCAAGGTGCGAAACACAAACATATCCCATACTGCCTCTCCTGGGCGCGCTCTCCGCCACTCCAACCGCACGGGATTCAATACGACTATATTCCAAAAGCAATGGGACGGAATCAGACTCAAGGTTATATTCATCGCGTATTTGCCACGCAGGTGCGCAACTCGCACATGAGCTGCGCGCTGCTGCTCGAGCTGCAGGACGAGTGCGGCATCAAGGCCAACGCGGCCGACTTCGGCCGGCTGGAGCTGCACACCAACCCCTTCCTCGAGAAGCAGATGCAGTTCCTGATCGAGTGCACCGACGACATGGGGCAGGAGAGCGCCAAGCTGCAGCACTACGAGCGCAACCTCGGACGGCAGAAGGCCGCGCAGGCGCAGTACCTGGTCAAGAAGAAGGCGGAGAAGGCGGCCAAGCTCCTCAAGGGCGAGGCGCTCGTCGAGGAGGACCTCTCCATCAACCCGCTCTTCAAGCCCATCCCGCAGCCGTCGCGACTCGAGGCGCTACTCATCTCTAACCAGATGCAGGCCTACTGCCAGCAGATCAACCAGTTCACCGGGCAGAGCTTCGCCAAGCTCTTCCTCATGCAGAGCCTAAACGGAGAGCAGGCCTGAGCGCCTAGTCGCCAGAGGTTGGGGGTTGGCGCCCGGGCCAGCGGGTGGGGCTCCGCCACGGCGGGCACAGGCTATGGGCTTCTCTCTCGGCACCGGTGTAGGCGATTGTAGATTGGCCGGGCGGCATGCCTTGGTGGGGCTCCAGCATAGCGGAGTTGGGGGTCGTCGGGCGCTAGAGCTGGCGACGGGTGGGGCGCGGACCGATCGAGCGCCCCGCGCCGTGGGCGCTGGAGGGCTTCGGGGCTCGCTGGTGCCGCTGTGGCGGTTGCCAAGTCGAGAGTGTAGAGATAAAGAGAGCTGAGCGAGAGCGAGAGAGTTGACGAGTAGTGAGGTGTCTGAGTGTCACAAAGTGTCTGGGTCTGAGGTGTCGTGTATGGTGGTGTGGGGAGGCCACGCTCGCGCGCATGGGTGCGCTGGCTGGTTCAGTAGCGGGGTTGTGGTTGTGCTCCTGGTTGCGGTGACGGTGAGGAGCCGTGTGGACGTGGAGTGTCTCGGAGTGTAGGAGTAGAAAACGGAGGAAATGAGAAATGACCAGGACCAGGAACATTTCAGAAAACGGTAGTAAACTTATAGTTATCGACCGTTTGGGTCATTAATAATATTAAATATTACGAACTATATGCATGGGGGTAGCGCGGTGTGGCCCCAGGGCTGGCTGTGTGCTGTGTGCGCTGTGGGCCGTGTCGGCTGCGGCTGCGGCTGCTGTATATTGGTATTGGTATTGGCAGTATTGGTATTGGTATTGGGAGGGGGTATCCTCGTGGCGACTCGTGGGGGTAAACGCGATATATCATTATCATCGTCTTCGCGTGAGATACATGTGTGTGTTATAATGGATTTGACGGCTTGACGGCCGGGTGGCCCACTACACGACACGCGCCCGCCCACAACAGCAACAGCAACAGGAACAGGACCTTCCAGCTCCGAAACACAGCAAACAACAGACGGCCCGCAGCGGCTCCCGCCGCGCGTCTGTCCTCGCGGGCACACACACGCACGCACGCAGCACGCAGCGCAAGCACACAGCACACAGCACAACACCCTTTTTTTTTGGCATGACCGCGCCGGCGCTCCGCCCATGCACTCCACACGGAACAAGGAACTTAGGAAGAAGACAATTGGCGCACGCAACGACCGCGCAACCCCACGCGAGCCGAAAAACAAACTAGCCTCCACGTGAGCGAACGAGAAAGGGCGCTGGTGCGTGCAGTGGGGTACGGTCTCTGACGTTGCCGCAGCCGCTTTGCCCGCATCGACGTACCTCCTCGCCTGAGCTCAATCCATGAAGTCCTGAGAAAGGGATGATGGCTGAAAGAGAAGGCGACATGGTCTCACTTTGCTGGTTTCATTCTGGCCACTGGCAGCACATGGCAGACCACTTCGATGGTCGGGACGAGTTCCCGCCCTTTGCTCTCGGCGGCGAGGACGCGGAGCCGCGCGTGCTGGCCCGCAACGGTGAGCGTGTAGAGCCCGCACGAGACGAAGACGTGCCACCAAGCGTGGAGCTGCGGGTTGACTGGAATGATGTTGCGCAGCCGCAGCGCCTCGCAAAAGTGAATGTCGCTCGCCCAGCAGACCAGGGCGATGACGTACGATGAAAAGCCACCCACGTAGAGGCGGCGCGCCGTGGGGTCGGTCTCTCTGCGGGCCATGCGCGCGACCAGGCCGAGCGATACAAACTCGAGCGATCCAAAGGACGCATGGAAGACGAAGAACTGGAACTTGCCGCTCGTAAAGGCCACGAGCGCCGTAACGATCAAAGCGTGCACACCCAGTGCCAGTGGGAGCGCCGCCCCATACTTGCGTTTGGCCGAGTCGTTCTCGAGGATGCAGAAGAGCATCGTCTGAGCGGCATACAGCATCGGTACCTCGTCTAAAGCTTGCATCGGTCGGAGCAGCGTCATGTGGAAGAGAATGGAGCCAATGCCAACGCCGATGATGGCGAGGTAGGCGAGGACGAACCGCAGCTCGCCCTGCCCGTACCTGTGAGAGACCACCACGCCGATCACACCAGCCAGCACCATGGCGAGGCTGGAGGCGCTGTTCCAAAACTCAGCGATCCAGCTGCAGAGCTCGTAGTTGACCTCGCACCACTCCACGGTGGACGGCGCCCAGCCGCGGTAGCCCGTCCAGTAGCCCGGCCGCTCCTGGTTTGAGAAGAGTTCGTCCATCGTGCTGACGTGCTGACCTTGGCGCCGCTTTTAAACTGAACGAATTCGTTCACATGAACAAATATTTGCTAGAGCTGTGTTTGCGTGGACACGGCGACCTTATTATTGGTGCATAAAAAATACAAAACATGGTGAACACGCGGTTGCAACGTGTACTAGAGAAAAGTGAACACTAGTACACGTTGCAACCGCAAAGAAGGTAAGTATAAGAAAACACGTAAATAGATGCTCATTCGCGCGCAAACTTTCTGCATTTGCATTTGCTCGGATTTTGCTGGCGATGGATGCGCTGGCACACGGGTTTCGATGCTGAATTCTCGATTCTGACTTTGTTTTCTGCTCATCGGCGCGTCGCCTACCATGCTCGCCGCCTTCCAGTAGCTCGAGCCCGTTCGAGAGACTGCGCTGCTAATGACCCCTAAAACGGCCTGGGCCTACCTACAGTTATACGAGTAGTGAAAGGAAAGGGCAGCGTATTTGCAGCTACACTCAACAGGTTCCGACCTCTTGTTGGTGTCTACCTCGACAACTGAACCAACTGTCCAGGAGCCTGTTGAGTGTAGCTGCATAGATGTTGCCCTTTATACTGCCGCCCTGCGACTTCCCTTGCACAACAGTTCTCACCCACCCGGCCCGGCGACTCGGCGCGCGTCCCCTTCCGCCGCCGCCCTCCTGCGCCCGCGACGGGCAGGCGCGGCGGGGCATTTGTTGGCGCCAGAGTCGGGACACTCGGCGCGCCGCAGCACGAATACCTCTGTTTCGTCCGCCGGCCGCACGTCGCTGTGCGGCCGCCGCTCGTACGTGATGGCTGGCCCGCGCAGGCAGGCGGCGGCGGCGGCGGACGCGGCGGCGTAGCTGAGGTGTCGGAAGTTGTCGGCGTGCGAGCGCGGCGTGGCTTTGAGCGCTAGGCCGGGCAGTGAGCCGACGGCGTCGAGCAGGTCGGGGGTGGCGAGCCTGGCGCCGCCCAGCAAGGACGAGTGCAGCAGCAGGTCGCCGCGCGTGAAGACAGCGTCGTTCTTGTGGCCCGCCAGCGGCAGCGCCACCGCCTGCTCTTCGCCCAGCGCCGGGCTGGCGCCATAGGCCGCCGCCAGCTCCGCTGCGGACCGCTCGCCGTAGTTGTGGTAGCTAAACGCCTGGAAGTCGCTCCCGTGCGGATCTACGTATACCACGCCCGGCGTGCTGCGCTCGCCGTAGGGGTGGCCCATCCGCGCCATGTGGAAGTTCCAGCACTGGGTCATCGCGCGCCAGCCGCCCCGCCGCCAGCGGGCCGAGGCGAGGCACTCGTGGCCGCGGTAGGGCGCGGCGCCGTTGCGCGGCACCGTCCGCGTGAGCAGCGCGTCGGCGAGGGAGGCCTGATCTGCGAGCTTCGGGCTGAAGCGCTGGCACTCCCACACGTGGCGCAGCAGGTCGAGGCCCGCGGGCGAGCGCCGGATTAGAAAGGAGCCCGTGACGATCCCCGCCCACGGGTGGTCCACCACCACCAACCCCACGTCGTCGCACGCAGCCGCCGTGCCGCAGCCTCTGGGCAGAAAGTCCTCGATCCGCGTGGTGAAGTTGAGCACGCGCACGTCGGCGTCGACGAACCAGAGCCACTCCGGCGCGCCCTCCTCCGCCCACACGCTCGCCAGCCGCAGCAGCTTCGCAAACTGGTGCAGCGGCCACGACGGCCGGTTCAGCGGCGCGTGCCACCCGGAAGCCGAGCTCCAATCCTTCATCGCCCCGGCGCTCGCGTTCTGCGCCGTCCCGAGCACCAGCGGCGCGCTGTACCACGGCACGCGGATGCGCGTCCCCGGCGGCGTACTCACCTCGCGCGCGCTGTGCGAATAGCAGAGCGTGCACGCGCGCGTCGTACTGCAGTAGCAGGCCAGGTTGTCCGCCACAGCCGACTGCGCCGCCGAGGCCGGTCGGCCGTAGGTGTGTACCACCACGCCAACCCGCGGCCGGCCCGCGCTAGGGGCGATCGCCGCAGCAGTCGCCGCGCCCCTCGCAGCGCGCGCCGTACCGTCGCCCGCCCGCCCTCGCTCCGTAGCTGCTGCCGTTCTTGTGGTATCCCCTGTGCCCCTCCCTGCGTCCAGCACTGCACGCCAGCTCGCATGGGCACGGAGGTCGGGGGTTGTGTCCGGGCGCCATTCGGCTGACCAAGAGCCGCTCGAGCTCGCGCGTCGGCTCCGCGTGGCACTCCTCGAGCGCCCGCCGCACCGCGGGCGGTAGCGGCGTCTTGGCGTGCGGGTTGCGCGCCGCGTGCAGCGAGCTCTCCAGCAGGCGCGGAGGCATCTCCCACGGGGACAGGCCGAGGAATCTCCAGGCGCGCGCGAGTTGCGCCGCAGGGTCGGCGAGCAACGCTTCGAGCAGGAGCACCAGCACGCGGCGTGCGTCGACGTAGTCGAGCCAGCGCGCCAGGTTGGAGGCGAAGCTCTCGCGAGGGTCGAACGGGTCGTAGTTGGCGAGGACGCGGCCCGGCACCCGGGGCCCGATCCGGCCGCAGATGCCGCTGCCCGCCTCCCCGCTTCGGCTCAGGTTGGCGGCCGCGCGCAGCACCGCCTTGGAGCTTACGGACCAGCAGTGGTCGGGCGGCGCGCGGAGGATGACGAGGAACTTGGCGAGCGGCGAGAGGAAGCGCAGCTGCGCGGGCGCCACCGGGCTCGACAGGTAGAACGGCGACGCCTCGCCCAAGAGCTGCCCGCGGCCCGGGCCGCCGCTCTGGAATGGGTAGAGCCGCTCTGCGTAGCGGCTACGGTTGAGCCAGTGCGCGTCCAACCCAAGGTAGTTGACCTCCTTGACGGACGCGGGCACGAGCTGCGGGTGATGCATCAGCAACACGTAGAGCGAGGTGCTCCCAGCGTGCCCAGTCCCAACGACAACGAAGTCTGGCGCGCACTCTGCGGGCGAGACGCACGCGGACGTGACGGGCGTGGCGTCAAAGGTTGCCGTGCGGCTGGTGGTAGGATTAATCCACTGCAAATGCCACGGCATCTTTAGAAGCTCGCCCTCGGGCGCGTAAGCGAGGCGCGATGCAGCCGAGGCACCTGCCTGGTGCCGCGTGGCGCCACCATCCGAGCAGCACAAGCAACCCGACAAACAAACAACAAATGAACCAGCTGAGCACGTAGGTTGAGTCGCTAGCTAGACTTACTGCAGCTTTTCTTTTTTTTTCTGATCCGTTTCACAGCGTTCCTTCACAACGCAAACTGGCTCCAAATTAGGCTGCTCAAAAATAGACGTGCTTGAGTACCCTGTGGGGGTAAGCATATCATCATCGCGTTTGCGTCACATAGCTTTTGGGTTAATAACGCCGACGACCGACGACCACACCTCACGACAACCACCACACCACCACCACCACCACCATCCACACACAACCGCCACTACCTAGTGTAGCTAACCTACACAACACACACACACACCACCGCCCAGCGTACCTACCATGAGAAATTGCCGAACCCCCCTCTCTGATCGCCTAGCCGCCCGACCTCACACCTAGGGAGCCGCTTCGCTTGTGACCGGTCGTGGAGCAGCGTGTCCGCCACCATATCCATATACCTCGTCTGGAGCGAGAGCTCGTGCAAATGGTCGAGTTCCGCGCGCAGCTCCTCGTTGGTCTGTGTCAGCCCGCGCGCGTCGCCCACGAGCGCCTCCTCGCGCGCCACCCGCTCGGCCGCGACCTTGCGCTCGTCCCGCAGCGCCCGCTCGATGGACTGCTTCTCCAGCATCGTCTCGCCGTGCGCCTCCTGCTCGTTGCCCAGCGCGGCGCGCGCCTCAGCCAACTGCGAGCGCAGCGCCTCCTGCTGGGCCAGCGAGGCCGCGAGCTCCTTCTGCTCCCGCTCCTCGGCCCCTTGCCTCCGCTCCTCCGCAGACGCGGCCACTGCCTCGAACCTGCTCGCCTCCTGCCGGGCGCCCTCGACCTGCTTCCTAGCCTCGAGGAGCGCCTCTGCCGAGATGGCGCGCTCAGCTCTCATCTGCGCCTCCACATTCAGACCGCGCGCGACTTTGCGCTGCGTCTCTCTCCGCACAGCGGCGCTGACGCGCTCAGCCTCGGCTTCGGCCCGCCGACTCGAGACAACGGTCGCCGCCCAGCGCACGAGCGCCGACTGGCACGCGCGAGACGCGGCGGCGCCTAAAACGGCTCTCAGGGCGCGCTGCCGCAGCGCGGCCGTCGCCGAGGCGCCCACGCCAGCGAGGCGCGCCTCGAGCCTCTGGCGCGTCGCCTCCAGCTCGGTTTCCATCCGATCGAGCCGCGCCACGCCCTGCATGGCGAACTCGCGGTACGTGCCGGCCACACTCAGCGCGCACGCCTCAGCCCCACGTGCCGCGCGCCGCTCGCCCTCCTCCTCCTCCAGCTCCGCCCGCAGCGACTGGACGCCCGTGGCATAGACGAGCGCCTCATCGGTCTGCGCAGCGCCTGCCGCGCGCACCGCCGCCTGCTCGGCGTGGAGTGCGTGGATCTGCTCTTGCTGACCAGACTCGCACTCGCGGCTCGTCCGCAGCTCCAGCTCAGTTTGCTCCAGCGCATGCGCCTGTTGCGCGGTCTCCTCCTCAAAGCCCTTTCGCACAGCGGCAATAATGTGCTCAAGGTTGTGCACCTCGCCTCGGAGGAAGGTAAGTTCACTCGCTACAGCCGCCCGGCCCATGGCCGGCGGCTTGACCTTCGGGTTGTAACCCGAACTTGTTCTTGAACTTGTCCTCGCGCTCCGCGCCGCCGACGCCAACTATGCCAACCACAGCGTCTGACGCGCAGCTTTTCGCGCCAAAAATGAGTGCATTTGTGTGGGTTGCCATGCGTTTTTTTCCCGCGCTCATCACGTTGCTCGATACTCGCGTCGTGACTCTGTCACTCTCACGTCATGCTCTGACAGACTCTGACTAGCTCTATACTCTATACTTATACATACAGATACAGTCATACATGATACATGAAATACATGTAATACATGCACATGCCATGCCACACAATACACAGACAGAGTTCTCTCTCAGTCAAGAGTACAAAGTACAAAATACAAAAAAATGGAAATGAGAAAAAAAAAAAAAAAATGGAACCCAGATACTACAGATACAGCATACAGCTAGTAGTACTAGTACTACTAGTAGCTGCTCAGCTAGGAGATGCGTGTGAAGTGTTAAAAGCCAAGACCAAGATGAGGGGGGTCAGCGAGGAGTAGGAGCGGCGCGAAGATCAGGTTGAGAACACAATATGGGACACATGGGACGGAGAGGCTTCTCAGCCCAACTGCTCAACAGAGAACGCCAAGATCCAATAATCTCTCTCAATCTTGTGCGCAGCTCTCAGCTCTCCTAGATCTAGACCCAGAAGAGCCCAAGCCACCCGACCGGCAATAAAGATAAAGGCCTCTTCTCTGACCAAAGGGCAACCGGCCGTTTCGCGTTGAGCGCTCCCCCCCCCCACGCCCCAGGACGCCGTAGCGTCCGAGCCCACCGTATACAACCAGAGCCCGTGCCGCGCCCTCCCGTCCCTCGGCCCCTCCTCCGCCCCGCCCTCCCTCAGCTCCTGGCTTCCTAGCAAGCCTGCAGACAATAAAAAAAATAGGGGCCCCGAACACGAACGGGCACCCCCTCCACCCCGCCCTCCCTCAGCTCCCGGCTTTCTAGCAAGCCTGCAGAGAATAAAAGCAGGGCCTCGAAAACGAACGCCCCTCCCCTTTCCCGCCCCCTCCCCGCCCTCCCTCAGCTCCTGGCTTTCTAGCAAGCCTGCAGGAAAATAGAAGAGCGGCCCCGAACACGAACGGGCGCCCCCCCCGCTCCCTCCCCCTCCTTCATCTCCTGGCTTTCTAGCAAGCATGCAGAACATAAAAGAGGGCCCCCGAAAATGACCCCCCCCCGCCCCCTTCCCCGCCCCGTCCTCCTTCTGCTCCTGGCCTTCTAGCAAGCCAGCATAACATTAAAGGGTTAACCCCCTTAACCCGACCAACCCGAGGAGCGACCCTCCCCCCATATATGTATATATATATATGTATATATATATATATGTGTGTGTGTGTATATATATATATATATATATATATATATATATATATATATATATATAT
>Ga0105055_10010678_pt1 | contig 11452 bp, 3 predicted proteins | sample BON03_FD_78090 | JGI IMG/M metagenome (GOLD analysis project Ga0105055, IMG submission 78090) | Freshwater microbial communities from Lake Bonney liftoff mats and glacier meltwater in Antarctica - BON-03 | ecosystem: Environmental > Aquatic > Freshwater > Ice > Glacier meltwater | place: Lake... | reverse complement strand
GCCTGCCCCGACGCCGTTTTGTACGTGCCCCGGGCGCACAAGGCACAGGTCGCCCCCACGGCGGGCTCTGCGCCCGCATTGCACGTGCAGGCTGCCGCACTCACGCTTCGCGCCACGGAGTTTGAGTTTGGCGTGCACGTGGCGCAGGGGGTCGTCCGCGCGGCTTGGTCGTTGTAGGTTCGAACGGGGCATTCGGTGCATGCAGACCCCGGCTGCTCCTTGAATGTCCCCGTGGGACAGGCAGTGCACGCGACCCCGTTGGCGCCCGAGTACCCGGCGTTGCACACGCAGTCGTTGATCGCGTCGCTGCTCGCCAGCGAGTTGCTCTGGAAGGGGCAGCTCGAGCAGCTCGCGGCCGCCGTCGCGGAATACGTCCCCGCGGCGCAGGCCCCGCACGTGCCGATCGCGTTGGCCCCCGCCAACGCGGAGCTCGTGCCTGCGATGCAGCTGGAGCAGGACGACTGCGCGATGGCCCCCGCCGTGGTGCCGTACGTGCCCGCCGCGCAGTCGCTGCAGTCGTCGACGTGGTCCTGCCCGGTGGCGACGAGGAATTTGCCGGTCGGGCAGTCCGTGCAGGCCGCGCCCCCGGTCAGTGGTTTGTACTTGCCCTGCGCGCACAGGGTGCACGTATTGGCCGTCGGCGCCGTGGCCCCCGCGTTGCAGAGGCAGGCGGTCTGGCTGACGCTCTTGGGCGGGGAGTTTGAGTTCGTCTGGCAAGTGTCGCAGTCCGTGATCCGCGCGCTCGCCGTGCTGTACGTGCCGCCGGGGCAGTCGGCGCAGCCGGCGCTCCCGGGCAGCGGCTTGCGCGTCCCGGGGCCGCAGGCCGTGCACAGGCTTCCGTCGCTGCCGGTGTATCCGGCGTTGCACGTGCAGGCGGTGATGACGGTGCTGCTTTGCGGCGAGTTGGAATTGCCGGGGCAGCCCGTGCAGGTCGCGGCGGCCGCCGCGGAGAAAGTCACGGCGGCGCAGTTGGTGCACGTGCTTTCGAGACTGGCCCCAACCTCGTTGGATTTCTTGCCTGCGGCGCAGGAGATGCAGCCGGACGCCGCGCCTGCCCCCGCATACAGGCCGTACTTGCCCGTCCCGCACAATGTGCAGTCGCTCTCAGCGTCGTTCCCGGCGGTATCGAGGAATTTGCCCGTCGGGCAGTTTTCGCACGTGCTCGCGGCGATGGCCGCGGTAGTCGTGGAAAATGTGCCCAAGCCGCACAGAAAACAGGAACTCGCTGCGCTGGACCCAAGGAATGCATTGTACTTGCCCGGCAAACAGCTGATGCACGTGCTCGGCTGGCTCGCCCCCACGGTCGTGGAGTATTTGCCTTTATCACACGACGTGCAAGCTCCGAGGGCGTCGCTGCCCTCGTTTATGTTGTATGTGCCTGCGAAGCAGTTTGTGCACACGGTGCCCGATATGGCCTTCAGGGCGGTGGAGTATTTGCCCGTCCCGCACAGCGTGCACTCCGACATCCCGCCGGCCGCTTGATGCTTGCCGCGCGGGCAGTCGGCGCATCCGTTGCTGCCGGCGGCGGCCGCAAACGTGCCCGGGCTGCAGGCGGTGCACATGGTCCCGGACGTCGCGCCGGGCGTGGACAGAAACTTGCCCGCGGGGCAATTGCTGCACACGGCGTCGTGCAGCTCGCTGTACGTGCCCGCGCCGCACTTTGCGCAGCTGCGCGTGATGGTGGCGGAGGTCCAGGGCGTCGTTTGGGGCGGCGACCCGCAGGTTTGGTGCCAATCTCGCAAGGGTGCGTCCGCGTAATCAGCGCCGGGCGAGTCGTAGGACGAGGCGAAGTTGGCCCCCGCCGCTCCTACCGAATAGTCGCTTCCCGCGAATGTCCAATAGTCGAATCCAACATCCTCTCTTTTGAAAATGTAATATTGCCCACTGGTCATTACGTATCTAAGATGTCCAGCTGTCAATCCCTGCTGCTGCAGCGTGATAGTCCCCAATGCGTCGGTGCAATGGCTCCCCACGATGGTGAGCGCGGACGAGTAGTGCCCTGCGTTGCAGACACACCGCCTGTTGATGCCGCTTTGGTCGTTCCCCTGGCAGCTCCGGCACACGCTCACGGAAGTCTGCCCAGGGGTGTCGTGCAGCCAGTAGGTCTCCAGCGCGCAGGCGACGCAGCCAGTCCGCCCGGTATCGGCCTGGTAGGTCCCCGCCGCGCAGAGCGTGCACGCCGAGCCCCCGTCCAGGCCCGCAGAGCCGGCGTTGCACTTGCAGCTGGCGAGCGTGGCGCTTGCGCTCGGGGAGTTGGTGTTGGCGGGGCACAGCCCGCACTGTGTCTCGGTGGTGGCGCCCGCCCCCACCCGGTACTTGCCCGCGTCGCACGACTTGCACGCGATAGAACCCGCGGTGTCTTCGTACTTCCCCGCCACGCACAGCGCGCACGCGGGGCCCCCGTTCACGCCGGCGGAGCCGGCGACGCACTTGCAATCGCTCTGCGCAACGGTTGCTTGCGCGGAATTGGTGCGATCAGGGCATGCTGTGCAGCCCGTCTCCGCTGTGCCGCCTAGCTGATCCCGGTACTTGCCCGCGCCGCACGATATACAGACCGCAGCCCCGGTGGTCTGCGCCGCGTTCTGGTATTTCCCCTTGGCGCAGGTCGTGCACGCGCCGGTGCCTGCGTCCCCGGACGACCCTGCCTTGCATTTGCAGTTGCCTATCGCGATGCTGCCCGCCGGCGAGGTGGACAGCTCTGTGCATGCGGTGCAGGCGCCCTCGGCGGAGGAGGCCGTCGCGATGTTGTACTTGCCGACGCCGCAGTCGGTGCACGGCGCGGAGCCTGCAGCGTCCTTGTACTTCCCCGCGGCGCATCCGAGGCACGTGCCGCCGTTGTCACCCGTGAAGCCTGCGTTGCAGGTGCAGTTGCCCCCCACACCGCTGCCCGCGGGTGAATTCGCATGTTCGGGGCAGGACGTGCACTCGCGCTCGCCGGGGGCGGAGAACTTGCCCGCGTCGCACGTCAGGCAGTTTTGAATCGTGAGCGAGGCGTTGGTCGGGGAATACGTGCCCGCGCCGCACGGCGAGCACTCGTCGCGCCCGATCTCGGCATTGAAGAACCCGGGGGTGCACGCGTAGCACACGTTTTCTGGGACGGGCGCGCCCGCCGGGTGGTGATTCGGCTCGTGCGAGTATCCGGCGTTGCAGCGGCACATGCTCGCCGAGGAGGCGTCCGTCACGGTCCTGGGGTCTGTATGGGAGTGCACGTGGCACGCCGTGGCCGCGCCGCCGGCGCAGTAGTGCGCCAGCGGGCACGGCGCGCACACAGTCTGCGACGGGGGCTTGTACGTGCCCGGGGGGCACACTGCGCACGCGGCCGCGCCGGGCAGCGAGGTGCTCGTGCTGCTGCACGCCTGACACGTGCCGATGGCGATGGCCGCCGGGTGCGGCGAGAACGTGTCCGCGACGCAGTTTGTGCAGACGGTGTTGCTGTCTGCGAGCTGTGTGTACGTGCCGGATGCGCAATTCTGGCAGGCCCCCGCGCTGGTTTGCCGCTCTAGCGCGGATATCTTGCCCGCCGCACAGCGCTCGCATTTGGACTCTGCATCGAGGCCCACCTGCGCCGAAAATTTGCCCGCCCCGCACGACAGGCACGTGTCGCTGTGGGTGGCGCCCAGGCTCGCCGAGTAGGACCCCACGGGGCAATCCGTGCACGGGACCGCCGCGGCGCTCAGCAGCGCGCGGGAGCCGCGCAGGCGCGCGCGGTGCTCGCCGCGGCACGCCGTGTCGCTGTTGGTGCCGTTCTTCCACGTGCTCCCGGGACACGGCGCGCACACGTTGACGCGGGGCACCCGGTGCCACCCCGGTGGGCACAGGACGGCCGGCGCCGCGACGCACGGGCCCGAGCCCGCCACCGCCTTGTAGGTCCCGAGGCCGCACGGCGCGCACGGGCCGCCGTCCGCGCCGCGGAACCCCGGGTCGCACTGGCACTCCGTGCGCGCGGTGCCTGCCGAGAGCGCCTGCCCGGACCCCGCGGGGCACAAATAGCACGACGTGCGCCGGTCGGTGCCGTTCTTCCAGTGCCGCGGGGGGCACAGCGCGCACGAGTGCGGCGTGCTGGCATAGCGCCCCGCGGCGCACGCGATCGCGCCGTCGGCGCCTGCGACGAACAGGGGCAGGAGCACGAGCCACGCCACGTTCCGCAACATCCGCGCGGCGCGCCGGTGAGATTGCGCGAGGGCATCCCAGCGCCCGGCCACATATATACAACTGGACCTCCAAATTACAGACTCCTTGCTGCTGGCCGCGGGTCGTCTGCGCCGAGGCTCCGGGCGGCGAGGGCCGGGCCCGCGCTATTCCAGCAGCAGTTCCGTGCAAACGCTCCGCAGCCTGGCGAACCTGCGGTCGCGCTGCTCGCGCTCTGCACCCACGCCCTTCACCACGGACAGCCACAGCTGGCACGCGCTTTGCACCTTGGGCTGCCCGCCGCGCGCCGGCCTCGTCAGATCGAGCCCGCAGCCAGCACATGCAAACACGGACACGCGCGCATACCTGGTCCGCGGCACTCATTACGCGCACTATGTTGCTCCTCCGCAGCGACGACTTGGTCGAGCCTGCGGGCACGTGTGTGGACGGCCTGGTCTTTTCTTCAATCAGGCATAGAATCTCAACCAGATTCCCGAGGAGGTCTGTCTTGAGGTCTGCGTCGACGTCCGTCGCGACGGGATCCCGACTCCACACGGGAATCTCGCTCCGGAAGGAGGCAATGTCCAGCATGCTGAGGGGGGGCGTCGTGAGGTACTGTAGCGCAACGTGCTCTTGGATCTCATACGCCATGTTAGTCGGCGTCGGGTCACCCCCGCCTGGAAGGCGGAACGGTTTGGTCGGCAGCACCCACCATATCCAGTGCCTGCGCGCGCGGTGCGTCAGCGGGGGGCGAGGGCGAGGGCGCGACAAGCGGGCGGACGCGCGCCTACCCGGTTTTCTGGCCCTTCAGCAGTTCGCGCCGCGCCTGCGCGAACCCCTGCCGGAACATGGTCTGGGCGTAGGCAATTCGTTTGATTCGCGGATGCACGTGCGCGCGGGGCTGGAAGCACGCGCGGGGCGTGTGCCAGATCTGGCAGGCGTCGTCGTCTCCGCGGGGCGCCACAAGCAGACGCGAGAGCACGCCTCCGAGCGAGGCGCCGGGCGGCATGGCTGCGCTGCGCGCCCCCTTCGCTTTATATACCGTTGAGGACCGGCGCGCAGGCCGTTTCCGCGCGCGCTGTTTCGGAAGAGGCGATCATCTTTGAGTTCGCGCGCGGCTCGTCCGGGTTCGTGCTTCGGGCAAAGACGCATGAAAGTCTGTTCCGCAGAACAATGCCCAATTCAAAAAAAAAAACGCGATGCGACCCCTGAAAAAAAATTTTTTTTTTCCAGCACGAGATGTCTGCTGCGACCCCATTCCGCAGACGATGGCGCCGCGAGCGAGCAAGCGCGGCAGGCCCTGCACGCACCGCGACGGCGGCGTGGACCGCCAGACCCCGGGAGACGACCCGTGCGCGGGCGCAGCGGTTTTGTGGCTCGAGGGCGCGCTTCGCGCGCGCGTGCTCGCGTGGGTGCTGGCCGCCGCGGAGGCGAGCCCCGGCGGCATCGCGTGGCTGTGCGGCCTCATGCTCGTCTCGAGGCACTGGCGCGGCGCGGTGCTCGCGGTGCTCGCCGACGTGTCGTGGCGGCGCCCCTTTGTGCGCGCGGGCGTGCTCTGCGACGCGAGCATGCTGCAGCTCGGCGACGGGCGCGCGGGGCTCGACGTCTGCCGCCAGACGTACGCCGCGGCGCTGCTGGAGGACGCGCAGTGCGGGGCCCTCGCGCAGCTGCATCTCCGGGTGACGCACGGCCACTTTACGACCTTCAAGGCGCTCACCGACGTGGCGAAGCGCGTCTCCGCCGCGCTGCAGGCCCACCCCGGCGCGCGGGCCGTGCAGCGCGCGGGCCGCGTCGTGTTTGCGGGGATGGCCCGCTTCGGCGGCGACTTTGCCTCGTGCGCGCTGCAGGAGCAGGGCGCCGTCCCGCTCATGGTGCAGGCCCTCGACCGCTTCGGGGCGTCGCCGGCCGCCGTGCACGCGCTCATGGACTTTATGGGGCGCGGCTACATCCGCATCCACCTCTACGACGACGCCCTCGTCGACGCGGGCGCGCTGCCCGCGCTCGCGGGCGCGATGCAGCGGCACCCCGAGCACCTCGCGTTCCAGGTCGCCGGCCTCGCGTGCTTCCTCGCGCTCGCAGAACTGCACCCGCGCAAAGTCGTGGAGGCCGGCGCGCACGCGCGCGCCTGGGCGTGCATGCGCGTCTTTGCGGGGTGCGCCGAGGCGCAGGAGGCCGCGCTCGCGCTGCTCTGCAAGCTCGAGCACGCGCACCTCACGATTCGGCACGGGAACTGCCTCGACGGCGTCGACTACTTTGCCGCGCCGTCCGCCGGCCTCGAGCTCGTCGTGGGCGGCGCCCTCGCCGCGGGCCGCGCCGCCCGAGGCGCGGCGCTCGAGGCCGTGATGCGCATCCTCGGGCGCGCGCGCGCGCGCGCCTGGCCGCGCGGCCTCGTCCCGCTCGTGCTGAAGGTGATGGAGGACGCGCGCGACGACGCCGGCGGCGGCGCGCTGAGCGCGGCCTGCAGCGCGCTGAGCGCGCTGGCCGCGCACCCCGCGTCGCGCCGCGAGGTCGTGCGCGCGCGCGTGCAGGCGCAGGTGTGCGAGGCGATGCGCCGCAGCCCGCTGCACTGGGAGGTGCAGCGCGACGGCTGCCGCGTGCTCGCCGAGGTGAGCTACCCGCTCGGCGCGCGCCAGCCGGGCCTCGCCCTCCCCGGCGCGATCGCGCTGGTGGTCGCGGCCGTGCGCCGCAGCATGCTCCCGCGCAACCGCTGGTGGCAGTCGCCCGGGCTCTGCGCGGGCATCGCCGCGCTCGCGGCCTTTATGCGCAGCCGCCGCAACATCGGCGCCGTGTCCGACGCCGGCGCCGTCGACGTGCTCCTGCCCGCCCTCGAGGGCCACAGCGACCACATGGAGGTCGCCGGCGAGGCCTGCCTCGCGCTCACCCTGCTCGCCACGCACGACAGGAACTGCGCCGTGCTGCAGGACCGCGGCGCCGTGCGGCTCGCGCTCCGGGTCTTTGCCCACCGCCTCAGCCCGGCGCGCGCGCGCGCGCACGCGCTCGGCCTCCTCGCGAGCCTCGTCGCGGGCCACCCGCACACGCACGCGGCCTTTCGCGCGCAGCAGGGCGGCTACTACCTGCGGGGGGCCCTCTGCGAGCTCGACTCCGCGAGCGCGGAGGTGGCGCAGGGCCTCCTCGGGGCGTGCTCGGCCTAGGTCTGTCCGCGCGGGAGGGGCGCTGTCCATTTCTACTGAATAAATCACTATTTGCGACCCGGGGACTCGAGTCTGGGTGTCGCGGTGCGGCGTCGAAGGCCTTGTCTCTGGTCCGCACCGCCGCGCTGTGCGCGCGCGCGTGCTTGGCGTTTGGCGAGTGGCGTTAATCGTCGTTTGTGTGCGGTCGCTCTTATATACAGCAAAAAAACGCGCCGTGGGACGGCCATAGCACATGCCCCTGTCGCGTTCCACGAAATGCGCGGCGTGGACTGTGCTGATGTGTGTGCTCGTGGTGTCGTGCGTCTCGGTGTCGTACAGTTTGCTGCAGAGCGCGCGGCGCTCTGCTGTGCTCAACACGCGCGTCCGCATGCGTGGCGGTCCCAGTGTGTCTGAGAGCCTCGCTGTGGCCAGGAGGCCCCGCGTTGTCGCGAGCCCCGCGCCTGCGCAGGTACTGCCGGAGGATGCGCCCAGGTTCGCGAACGGGGACACGGAGCGGATTCCCCGGCACATCCATCAGTATTGGAACGGGCCCAACCCTCCCCACAACCTGATGCACCACTGCCGCGAAATGCACGCGGACTGGAACTACACGCTGTGGACGCCCGAGTCCATCCGAACTCTGGCTCGTTTCCACAACCTGGACTTGTTTGAAAACTACGGCAGGGGCGAGATCAATGGGCAGAGCGACATTATGCGATTCTCGGTCCTGCGGGAAATGGGCGGGATCTACCTCGACGCCGACACGCTGTGTCTCCGCCGGCTGGACCCCTTCTTGCGGCACGGCTTCTTCGCGAGCTACGAGGCCAAAGACAACTTCGACGCTGCGAACCCGCGTTCCGAGCTGGTGGCCACCGGCGTGATTGGCGGCGTCGCGCAGCACCCGCTCCTGGTCGAGCTCACGGGCCGATTGAAAACACAAAACGTGCTCGGACCCGCGTGGTGGGTTGCGGGCCCGGGCTACATGGAACGGGTGCTCAAAGCGTGCGGGCACTGCAACGCGAGCGGCGACGTCCGGGTGTTCCCTTTCCACACGTTTCTCCCGTACCACCACTCGGAGGCCAAGTCCGCGTCCACGTCGGGCTCGCTGCCGCACTTGCTGCCCAAGGTGGCGCTGCACGGCTCGTTTGCGATGAATCTGTGGGGGAGCACGTTCCGGAACTGGCACATGCTCAAGAACATCCACACCCCCCGCCTGGCAGCGCCGAACGCACCCTTCGTGCTGTACGTCATGAACATCCCCGCAGGCGCCGCGTGTCGGCACAAGAACAACGTCCGGCCTCTGGTGTGCATCTCGACGTCGGAGAGCGGCGCCCGAATTGTGCGGGTCAAGGGGCCGGACGTGTGGAGCCAGCTGGGGCAGCGCATGCTACAGGCGCTGCCCCAGATTTACGCGCGGCATAATGCGTCGTGGTACTTTAAGATCGACACCGACACGGCAACAGACTCGCTGCGCCTGGAGCAGGCGCTGCGCAGGCTGCCCCCCGACGTCGCGTACGTGGGACAGGTCTATTCGTACGACAACAGCCCCGACTACGCGAGCGGGGGCGCGGGGTACGGCGTGCGGCGCGCGGCGCTGGCCGTGGTCAGTCCCGCTCGGTGCGGACTCGTGCCCTCGGCGCACACAAACTACGAAGACGTCACCATCGGAGCCTGTCTCCACAAGCACGGGGTCGCCGTCGCCCAACTGGATGGATTGTACGGAGACAGCGCCTACGACTCGGCTCTGCTGGCCAGCGGGGCCCTCGTGTACGCCAACCACCGGTTCGTCGTGAATGCGACGGTCCCGGTGCTGACCATGCACAAGTCAAGCATCGACTGTCTCAACTCGACCGTCTACGCGTGTGTCCGGCCGCAAAAGGAACGCCGGAGCAGACACCTCTTCCACACATTCCAGGGCCAGCTCGGGAACCAGCTCTTCCAGTACGCCGCGGTGCTGGGCATCGCGCGCCGCAACGCGATGGTGCCCTGCCTGCACGGGGACCCGCTCGGCCCCTTCTTCGACGGCGTGGAGAGCCACGCGTGCGTGCGGCGGGACGGCACGCCGGTGTTTTCCGAAAACGGGGGCTACGCCACGTACCACGACTTTAGGTTTGAGCACGACGCGGTGCTCGACGGGTACCTGCAGTCCTTCCGCTACTTTCCGAGCAACGCGCGCGCGGCGCTGCGCATCAAGCCGGCGCTCCAGCGGCAGGCCGCGGCGACGCTGGCCGGGCTGCCCGCCGGCGTCAGGGTGGCGCTGCACGTGCGGAGGCGCCACGACGCGCTCGAGTACCTGCGCCTGCCCGGCGCCGCGTACTACCGGCAGGCCATGGCCCTCTTCCGCGCGCGGCACGCCGCCGCCGTCTTTGTGGTCGTGTCGGACGACGTGGCGTGGTGCCGCGCGCAGCCGCACTTCCGGCACGCGGACGTGCACGTGCAGCGCCCCGGGCAGGCCCCCGCCGCAGACCTCGCGCTGCTGGCGGCGTGCGACCACGCCATACTCTCGCGGGGCACCTTTGGGTGGTGGGGCGCGTACCTCGGCGCCGACGCGCGCAACGGCTCCGTCGTGTACTACGACCGGGAGTTTGACATGAGCAGCCCGATCAACAAGGGGCACGTCGAGCCGCGCGACTTTTACCCCCCGCGCTGGATGGCCCTGGGCGGGGGGTAGGCGCCGCCGCAGCCGCGCTGTCGACGCGCATACATGCAGTGATATGTATATATGTACGTGTGTGTGTGTGTGTGTGCAAGTGGAGGGGCCGACGCGCACGTGAATGCACCAGATCACGGGCCTCGCGCCGCGCTCTGCCAGCGCGCGAAAGGTGTGCGGGGCGTGGCTCTTGGTGTGCTTGGCGTCTCTCAGCGGGGCGCAGGGCGCGAGCTCGCAGTGCGAGCAGGGCGCGGCGTGGGCCCCCGGGGAGTCCGCGTGCAGGCTGTGCCCCGCGGGCACCTCAAAGTCGCACGCGGGCCCTGGCGAGTGCGCTCCGTGCCCCCCGGGGACATTCGCGGCGGCGGAAGGCAGTGCGGGTTGCGCCGAGTGCCCCCCCGGCACGCTCAGCACGGGCCCCGGTAATAGCTCGTGCGCGCCGTGTCCGCGGGGCTGGTACACCCTGACGCCGGGAAGCTCTGCGTGTGGACACGCCGTGGATCTCGCGGACGAGGCTTGCACAAACACCACCGACGAACTCGGACGGACGCCCGCCGTCTGGTACCCCTTTGACGGCAGCACCGCGAACTACGGGACGATGCGGGAGCACGTGCTGCTGTGTACCGCATACGAAGAGAGCTCCGTGGTCGCTGCACCGGCGGCGTACGCGGACGCACCAGCACAATATTCCACCCGCTCTGGGGACGGCGGTCTGCACGCAATGCGGCACGTCCTTGATTTTTCGCAGCGCGCGTTCAAGTGTCGCAGCAGCACAGCAGCCCCCTACGCAGCACAGAGTTTCAGCACCTCCAAGTGGCTGTACATTCCATTCTCGTCCGCGGCCACCGACAGACCCGCGAGTGTGTTCAGCAGCGTGAACGGGTACACGCCTGCAGGGAGTCCCGTCGACGACACGGCCAATGTGTCCACAGCACTGACGCAGATTCTACGAGAGGGTGACGATTTCGTCCTGTCACACGAGGGGGCGATGCGGTATACCAATGTGGAGACTAACCTCGCCCTCAATAGTATGGATGCGCTGGCGAGCTATGCAGACCGGTGGATTTTTGAAGTGTTTACGTACTATATCAACGGGATTGTCAGAGTGATGCACTGCAAGGATATGAGCCAGAATAATTGGGTCTGGTACCGGGACTGTGAGTCGACAGTGGACGTAAGTTCTCTTGGAGAAACTGGATTCAACGCCCATTACTATGAGCTCGGGCAATATTCGAACATTAAGATGAGCGACTTCAGGATGTACCTTGGAATCAATCTGTCGCCACAAGACGTCCTGGATATGTATTTGCTCGGTCCTGGTCTCCCTCGTTGCACGAAGCCCACAACCACCACCACGCCCGCGCCCACAGCCACAACCACCACCACGCCCGCGCCCACAGCGACAACGACCACGACGCCCCCGCCCACACCCGCCGTCCCGCCCGCGCCCACGCCCACAACCGCCACCACGCCCGCGCCCACAGCCACAACCACCACCACGCCCGCGCCCACAGCCGGCCGCGACCGCGTCGGGGTGGCACCCGTG
>Ga0105055_10010674_pt1 | contig 11454 bp, 14 predicted proteins | sample BON03_FD_78090 | JGI IMG/M metagenome (GOLD analysis project Ga0105055, IMG submission 78090) | Freshwater microbial communities from Lake Bonney liftoff mats and glacier meltwater in Antarctica - BON-03 | ecosystem: Environmental > Aquatic > Freshwater > Ice > Glacier meltwater | place: Lake... | reverse complement strand
GCCATATTGAGCGGGTCAAGGGGGCCCCGACGCCGAAATGCCGCGGGCCGTTGACGATGTGGAAGAGGCTTGGGCGGGGGGGGGGGGGCATGGTGTAGTGTCTGTGTGGTGGGGGGGGTGGGATGGGAATAGCGAAGGGCATGAGGGCTAGTGGGGAGGGAGGACAGAAACCGGACGAGCCGCATCGGCTTGAGTGTGCGAAGGATGGCAACCTGCGTTTGTGATTGTTGGTGTCGCTTGTGTAGTGGTTTGCGGCGGGGTATGCGGATGCGGAGTGGTGTGGCCATGATGATGATGTGGGCGGGTGGGGAGGCTAGGGAGGGTGGGGAGCGAGGCTGGCTGCGGGAAGCTCGCGAGACGACTGGGCAAACCAGCCGAGGCAACACGAGTAGAGTACGCCTGTGCTTGTACTGTGTAGGTACGGTGGTGTCGTTGTGTGGTTGTCCTCCTGGCAAAAAGGAGGGGCAGCATCATCATCATCATCATCAACCTCCCCTCCCTCTCCTCCTCTGCCTGCTTCTTGATCTAGATCGAGGCACAATTTCACGTGCATTTGAGCCTTTTACATCACCAGTATTACGACCACCACGACAAGCATCTCATTCTCTTTTTCATCCCCTCCTTATCCCCAAGCAGGCACTAGCCCAACCAACCTAGCCTTTCCCCGCCTCACGCTCCGTCGCCTCCCCATCGGCCATGCTTGGAAGCAGAACATCCGCCGCCGCCAGCATCCTCCTTGCCCTGATCAGCCCCTTCCTAGGCCACGCGCAGCAAGCCTGCGACACGACCCTCCTGCTCGATAAGGCCCAGGCGTTGCTGCGAGCCAACCTCGACGCTACGCAAGGATGGACGGTGCCTTCTAAAGCCACGGCGCCCTTCCTTGAGTCAACCTCCTCCCTCTTTGCCGCCTATGCCTACGCCAAGTTTGACCCGGACGCGGGCATGAAAGAGCTGCTGGCGAGGTACATTTTGATAGTTAGGGGTATGTGTTTATGAGTGGACATAGAAAGGCTGCCGTCTGGGACGTTTGGGAGAGGGAGGGAGGGGGGGAGGCTGCAGGCAGAGCTCAGATCACGTAGCATTAGGATCAGTCACACAGACTCGCAGCTTTCACCGCCCTATACACATAATACATCTTTCCCAACTATCCTCGTCTAATTCACTCCCTCCCTCCCCCCTCCCCAACCCACAGTCTAGCAGGCCAATGGCCCAGCAACGGCCTCGTCCCCCGCATGCGTTTCCCAGCCGCCAGCGAAGGCGCCGCCTGGCTCCAAGGGACCTTCTTCCCCGGCCCCAGTCAATGGCAAGCACCGAGAGATGGGTCCGAAGCTGCTTTAACCACCGCGGGACTTGCTGCCCCCCCCTGGCACGCTATAATAGCAATGCAGCTTTTCAATGCTCGGAGAGACGACGCCGGCCTGGCCTTCCTCGCCAACGCCTTTCCAGCCATTTATAGATATCACACTTATCTCCACCTGGCCCGCGACGCACAAGATCACTTGGTGTATTCCTACCATCCATGGGAGAGCGAGTTACCGGCCGATTCACCCGTGTGGGCGGAGGTATTAAAAGCAACCCAAACACGCTTGACAACCGAAAAATGGGTGCCACGCGTGCCCTTTGTGGAGCCTGCTGCCATACCGGGTTACCCCGGGGAGGATGTTTTTATGGCTGAGATGTATTTGGTTGACTTGATAGGGAGAAGGAATGGGTATGATGATGCGAGGACTCAACAGGAGACGCCTTTTTTGGTTATTGATGTTGAGTTTAATTCGGTGTTGGCAGCGGCGGATGTGAGCTTGGCGGCGATGGCGAAGGTATTGCAATTGCACAGTTCGAGTGTGGTGGATGATGCGATGCGTGGTGTAGTGACGGGGTGGTCAGACACGGCTACCACACGATTAGAGTACCTGTGGGCGGGGGATAGGTATAGTAGTTATTTGCTTGAACCCAAGGCAGAGCCTACAGTGGCTGCAGCAGCAGCAGGAGCAGGAACAGCAGGAGGAGGGGTTGTGCCTGTGGTGGCGACGCCGGCGGCGACGACGGCGGTGGCACGGACGGGGTTCTCGGCTAGGTTGGGAGTTGGGGGGGTGGGAGGAATGATGGCGCCGGCAAGCAAGCAGTTTGTCGGTGCTGCTGCTGCTGGTGCTACTGCTGCTGGTGGTGGTAGAGGTGAGGAATCAGAAGAATTGGAGTTGACGCATGGGCAGCATCATCAAAGAGGAACAGTGCGTCGTAAGCTGGCGGTGCCTATAAATAAACCCTCCGTGGCTTCAGCCCCTCCTCCCTCCCCTCCTCCCGTCCCTCTTCCCCCCGGAACCTTCTACCCTCTGAGCGTGGTCAGTGATTTCTGGCCCTTATACGTAGAAGGTGGCTTGCCTTTTTCTCGGGTGGAAGGCCTATTGTTCCAAATTATCTCTCCGGGGTTAACCTCCTCTTTTGATTGCCAGGGCGATGTATACAGACTCCCCACTAGTGGGTGTGCAGTCAAGGACCCCCAACCCAAGGTCTCCCTCCTCCACAACCTCATCATCCAACGCGGCCTGGCAACAAATGGCGACGTCGGGTTCAATCGCTGGCTCTTAAACGAGACGGTCGCCTTGGTATGTGCTGCGTCAATGGACCCATTTGCAGTGCCTCCGGTCACGGCGCCGGCGTTTCGATTTTCGAGGTATTTTGACCCTGTGACGGGTCTGCCCGTAGGGAAGGAAAAGGATATGTATGGGGAGGAAAGCACGTTGGCTGCTGCGTTGGTCTGGACGTTGTTGCATGCCGACGCGCCGGGAGGGGCGGAGACGCCGCCGATTAGTCATGATTTGACTTTTGCTTTAGTAGTCGTTGAACTGATTATTGCATTCGCGACGGGGGTGGGGTGTTTTGTGTTGTCTTTGAGTTTGTTTCGGAAGTTGAGTAGGGCGGATGCGGAGGATGTGGGGCCGGTGTCGTCTATGTTGCATGTGAGGGACGAGGAGGAGGAGGAGGAGGAGGAGGAGGAGGGGGAGTATGAAGAGGAGGAAGGGGAGGAAGGGGAGGAGGACGGGGTGAGGAGTTATCAAGGAGGCGACACAGAAGTAGAAGAGGAGGAGGAGAAGAACGGCAAGCCTCTCGGACTTGGGGCTGGTACGGGTGCCGCTATGAATGAACGCGGCCGCAAAACAGCGTCGACGACCAAACAGAGAAGGAAGAGCAGCCGTCGTCGGCGCTCCCCTTCCCCTGTTCGGTCTCGCGGGCTCTACCAAACATTCCGTCATGGCCATGGCGGCTCGACCTCAGGCACCGAATTGCGGCGCGTCGAAAGCGAGGCGGGGAGTTTGAATGGGAGAGGGGATGGTGGAGGGAGTGGGGGGGGTATGGTGTCCAGCGTGGGAAATGCTGCGGCATCAGGCGCGCGGGCCATGGGTAGAGCCGTCGGGGCTGGCGTTTCTTTCTTGAAATTTTGGTAGGGGGAGTGTGGGTCAGGTTTCCAAGGGGAGGAACGGACCTGTAAAGGTCCGTGACGGAAAGACGGACAGTTGCGCTAGCAACCAGTTTTTGAAATTTTGGTAGTGGGAGTGTAAGTCAAAAAGCAGAAGTGTACAAAGATAGCGTGTGTGATACTAGATAAGAAACAAAAAGAACTAAGAAATAGTGACTTGTAAAGGAAAAATGAGGGGTTGCGGGGGGTGGGGAGGTTGCTGGGCTTGAGCCGGGACTTTGAGTTTTTGCACGCCGCCTATTGCCTTTACGCTCTTACACATCACAGCTACAGCAAGCGTTGGTGGCTCTCCTGGTAGCATGACATGCGCGCTGAGCTGTTGTGCGTGTCTCTCCCAACGGTGCAGGTCCGACCTCCCCACCCCTACACATTTAGAGACTTCGCCCTCAGTTTGTTCCATACCCCCACCAAACCCCACCCCACCTCACCCACAGCATGGCGCGGCCCCCGGTCCTGTCCCTTCTACTGCTCGTGCTGCTCGCCATCGTTACCATCCCAACAAGCAGCCATGCCTTTTTCAGTCGTGCTCTAAACGCTGCCAAGACGCGGCTCCGATCTCGAAGGAGAGCTGCTGGCCTCGTCACTGCTGGGGGACAGCCTTTCAAAGCTGAGAAGGGCTTGGCGCCCGACTTCTGCCTGGCCGTCCTGGGTGACCTGCATCTGGATCGCAAGGACATGGCGCTTCACAACGAGGGCCGGCAGCACATTATCGACACTATGGCTCAACTCAAGAGAAAGCTCTCCTCGCCTAAGTCTCAGACCCGTCTGGTCAGCTTGGGGGACCTTGGGGCGTACGGTGATGCTGGCACGACGACTTGCTTCGAGCACGCCAAGGCCTACCTCGAGGGATACGGCCTGCCTCTCAACCTAGTGACCGGGTAAGTTGCTGGTGTTGTCGTCCTTGGTTCTCTCCCTCCCCTTCACTGACCTTCCCTCCTTCCCCACCCTTTAGAAACCACGACCTGGAGGGCATGGACGAGTTCGCCACGGACGTCGAAAACCTACAAGCCTGGCAAGACGCTTTCGGGCTCAAATTCCCCACCTTTTGCCATCAAATCGGGGAGAAAACCTTGTGCGTTGGCCTGAGCACGACCCGCTTCCGTTCCTCCCCCTTCTCCTCCCACGAAGTCTACATCCCGAAAGCCCAAACAATATGGCTGGAAAACCTGCTGAAGCAACACCCCGAGGAAGAAGGCTGGCGTGTGATCGTCTTTAGTCATGCCCCCCCCATGGGTGCGGGCATTCGCGTGGTGCAGAACGTGCATATTAAAAACGGGTGTGCCTTTCTCAACCACTCGAGCGGGGATGAGGAACGCCGGGTTTTTATTCGTTTGTGCAAGGAGAATCATTGTATCAAGGCGTGGTTTTCTGGGCATTTTCACATCTCAGCGGATTACGAAGATAGCATCACGTCTAGAGAAGGGACGGCGTTCGTGCAGACGGGTGTGATGGGTGAGAAGTCCTCCAGAGATGGAAGGAGGCAAAGTCGGATTGTGCAAGGAGATGGAGAGGGTTTGCAAGTGTACACGGTGAATCATCACAAGGGAGGCGAGTTAAGGTTGGATGTTTCGATTAGGTATAAGCCGGGGGGGGAGGATATTGTGGAGGCACATGGACACGAGGATTATGCGCATGATAAGTGGTTTAGGGCTTATTCGCCTGCGGAGGAGGATGGGTGTTATTTACAGAGTCCGGACGGGGTGATTCTGGATGGGATAAATGGGGAGGGGGAGGGGGGGGAGAAGGTTTGTTGGTGGCATATGGCAGATGGGCGTGTGCTTGGCGTGCATGAGGGACAGGTGATTGAGTATGATTCGGAGACGCTGTCGCCGCTTGGAATTGTGGTGGATAAGGAGCAGTTGAGGGGACGAGAGATGGTGGTGGTTGGGGAGGGGCAGGCGTTGATTTTGGTGTCGTCGTTGGAGTCCTTGAGTAAGGAGACGACGGAAGGGGATTATGAGATTATTCACCCGAATGAGGATGGGAGCTATTGGCGGAGGAGGCAGAGGAATAAGCTGGTCCGGCAACGCGAGAAGGAACGGGAGAAGATTGCGTCGGATTGGTTGAAGCAGAATTTTGACTAGGGAGGGAGGGAGGGAGGGAGGGAGGGAGGGAGGGAGGGAGGGAGGAAGGGGAGAGGGATGATTAGATTTGTAATATGTTGTGTTCGTGTGTAGGTTGTGTTTGAATGTTGTGCGCGTGCGTGAGTGCGTGAGTTTTGTGTGTTTGACGGAATAGTGAGAGGTAATAGTGCAGAGAGAATGACGAACGAAAAGGAAAACCTGAAAATAATAGAGCAATAAAGCAAGGCGCTTTTGTTGTTATACTGCCTGCGTTAGTCTCGCTCTGTGTCTTTCTTTCTGTTTCTCCTACCCTTTCCTGTTCTATTCTATCTACATGCCCCCCACAAAACGCGCCCGATCCGGCGCATCCTGCTGCTGCTGCCGCCCCACCATCCCCCTCACCCCCCAAACGAAAACGCCCACGTCGTCGTCATCCTATTCGTATCTACATGGCCCCCACAAAACTCGCCCGATCCGGTGCATGCTGCTCCTGCAGCTGCCCCTGCCCGACCACCACCCCTCCATTCCCATTCCCTCCCCCCTCCCCTCCCCCCACCCCAAACGGAAACGCCCACTTCGTGGTAATCTTCCTCTTATTCGTCACAAACTCCAAGCACCCCTCCCCCGTAATATCAACCATACACCCATACTTACTCTGCGTGCCAAACAGCCCTCCGAAAGAAAAAGGCTCCCTGGGGACAGGCACGCCTACATTGACCCCTATCATCCCTGCGCGGAATTTCGTCTCAAAGTAAGCAGCGTGAGCCCCAATGGTCGTATAGACACACGCAGCATTCCCGTGCGGATTGGTATTTTCGTAGGCAATTGCCTCATCCCATGTTTGCATCTCAATCACTGACAAGACAGGACCAAATATCTCATCTTTTAACGCCTTGTCCTCCTTATTCGAGTGCATAAGCACAGTAGGCCCTACCCACGTCCCTGCCTCCTGGCTCGTCGCCCACCCCCGACCGTCCAACAGCAATTTCACCCCTTCCTTCTCCGCCTCGTTAATGTATCCAAGAATCCGCTGTTGTGACGCGTGGTCAATGATAGCACCAACATGGCCGGGCGCGACTCCCGGAAGGAGGGCTTGAGCTTTGCTGACGATGGCGTTGATCAATGCTGGTTGTTTCCCGACGAGGATAAGGACGGTGGCCGCCTGTTTGGGGAGAGGAAGGAAGGAAGGGAGGGAGGGAGGGAGGGAGGGAGGGGTGAGTGGATAAATATGCTACGAGGTGAGAGAGCGACTTAGGAGAGAGATGCATAAATGTCGCGGAATGATAGTAGAAGCGACTGCGCGAGCAAGCAAGACATATGGAAGACGCTGGTAAAAAACAAGCAACTCAAACTCCGAACACCAAAACTCGACCAAACCAAACCCCAAACGTACCATGCACCGTTGCCCCGCACACCCCGCAAAGCTCGCCACGATATCACTCGCCGCACTCTCCACCTCACAATCCGGCAGCGCCACCAAATGGTTCTTCGCCCCCCCCAGAGCTAGCACCCTTTTATTCATCTTGCTTGCCCGATTGGCGACAAGCTCTGCCACTCGAGAGGACCCTACAAACGTCACGCCTGGGGAGGAAGAGGGAGGGAGGGAGGGGGGTGCGTGAGCTTCCTGAATTAAGACACGATAAGCATGGAAGCGACTGCGCGAGAGAGAGGAGAGACATAAATTTTGAAAAGGGAAGCATCACACAACCAAAACAAAACGTACCAGCCACGCCCGGATGATCAATCAGACCATTCACCGCTTCCGCCGTGCCATTCACCGTCTGAAACACCCCAGGAGGGACCCCCGCCTCGTGCAACAACGCCGCGACCCGATGCATGGTCAAAGGCACCTTTTCCGACGGCTTGAGAATGACGCAATTCCCAGCAGTCAAAGCAATAGGAATAGTCCACATAGGGCACATAATGGGAAAATTAAGAGGAGACACACTAGCAACCACCCCGATCGGCTCGCGCATATCCGAGCAGGTCACCCCCCGTGAGACCTGCAAAATCTTGCCTTGCGCCATCTGGGGCAGCCCACACGCCCATTCCACGGTCTCGTTTCCTTTCGCGACGGAGGCACGGGCTTCCGCGATGTTCTTCCCGTTCTCCCGCACGACCAGCTGGGCCAACTCTTCCGCGTGGGTCTCCATCAGGTGCTGAAAACGGAACATGATGCTGGCGCGGGCCTTCATTGTCAGGCCGCTCCAGCCGGGAAAGGCTTCTTGGGCACAGGCCACAGCCATGTCAACATCGGCGGCATTCGAAATGCAGACCTTGCCGACTTGCGTGCCGTCCACGGGCGAGATGACGGGGAGGTAAGGGTTGGAGGAGGAGGAGGGCTGGTATATGCCTTGGATGAAGTTGTTGCAGACGATCGGGGCTTGCGCGGTGGAGGGGGAGGGGCCGGGGGGGTTGGTGGTGGCGCTCATTGTGTCCTGTGGTGGGGGAGGTAGGGGTGGAGAAAGAAGGACTTTTAGAGATGGGTTGATGCAGCGTGTCTTGGGTGAAGCGCTGGGCGCGCGTATATTTTAAAAGCTCAGCTTTGCGTCCGCGCGGCGTGATGAGGGCGGGAGAGGTGCGGGGCCTCCTTGATGCGGACGGACGTGCGTAGAACAAAAAGGGTCCATGCCCGGCGCAGCAACACAGATCTAGGTAAAGAGTGCCAAGCCCCTCGTCGTCCATGTGAAGGTGCTCTCGTGGAAGGCCCGTGCTGCTGCTGCTGCTGCTGTGATGACGCTGCTGCTGCCGATGATGATGATGGGAGTCCGTGTTGGAGTACGCCTGCGGGGATAGAAGGACAAAATGAGTCAAGTTTCCGGTTCGATCCGATGCGTTGGGTAGAAACAATGGTGGCTGAGCCGGAGCGGCCTTGTACTCCCGATATGCAGGTGTGTGTAAGGGTGCGTTTGGAGGAGGCATTTGTGAGTGCCGTGCTGCTGCAGAACAAACGCGCTTCGCTTCAGCGAGCCCGCAGACATGGGCAGCCGAAATGCCAGGACAGCCGTAATCCAGGCCTCGAAAGCCTTCCATGAGCGAGTCGCAAGCCAGGACGCCAGGACTTCGAGAGCTTCAATTGTGCTGCTGCAAGTCTCAATGCTCGGATTCGCTCGGATTTGATGAGAAAAGCATCCAAGCCTTCAATCTGCGTTTCGGTTGCTGCCTGTACGACCAAACACGACATCCCTCTCTCACACCCACACACAGTCAGACCACCACCACAAACAAACAACAACAACCACGACAAAACCGCACGCTGCTCAACCCTCAACTCCAAACTCTTGGTCCCGCAGCTGCTAAAGATCGAAGGCGCTGAATCAGAGGCAAAAGGGTCGGCTTGCCTTGTTGCGTCCTCTCTTCACACGACGCCATGCCCTCTTCCCTTGATCAGGCACCGTTCAAAAGCTGGCACAAGCATGCCCAAGCACATGCTTCCAGGCTCCAGCCACGGCCCTTGTCGTGGTGTGTGAGAGCGAATTTGGGGCTGCTGGAGGCGGCTTGCAGTGCTTGTGGCTGGGGCAACAAGAAGAGAAGACCCAGATTGCGCAAGATTTTGGTTCGCGCGACGGCCTCTTGTGCACTCACTTACTCACCCCACCCTACCACAACCCACACGCACACCACCACAGGTGCCTATCCAGCTGTCCTGTTGCTGTTGCTGCAGCCTGCCTGCCGTGCGGTTGCTGTAGGACGAGTTGAGCTTGAGGACGGGCAGCCACCGTTATCTCCCGAGAGGTCGACCAATCACCAAACCCACCCCTACAACAAACCTAGCCATGTGCCCTCTCCGCATCTTCTTCGCCTTGCTGCAGCTCCACCTGCTCTTCGTCCTGGGCATGAGCGGGAGCGCCGCGGCGTCCGCGGGCGGCGCCAAGGCCGGCGGCCGCAACTGCCCCTTCCGCAGCTGGGGGGTGAGCAAGGCCACCAACACGATGACGACCACCGCCTTTGTGGCCCCGGCCACCCTCTCCCGCAGCGTCGCCGCCGCTCGGCCACTACTCAGCGGGGCGACTGCTGCTGTGTCGGACGAGGGCGGGTTCCGCACGTCTTCTGGGCTGTTTGTGGCGCCTTCGACGGGCAGCACGGTGGAGTCGTTCTTGCGGAAGCGCCGTGTGGGGGCTGCGCTCAAGCCGCTCTACGCGGCGACGGTTGCCCCTCCTGTTTCGACTGGCGTGGTTGCCGCGGCGGCTGAGAAAGAGGACAAGGCGATCAACAAGAAGAAGCGCAAGGCCACGAGCATGACCCCTTTGGAAGTGCACGTGATTGGGCTTTCGCACCACAACGCCGCGGTGGACGTCCGAGAGAAGCTCTCCATCCCCGAGGCGCGATGGAACGAGGCCGCCAACAAGCTCTGCGAGAGCGAGGTCATCGCCGAGGCCTGCACTCTGTCAACTTGCAACCGCTTCGAGATTTACTTTGCGGCGCACGACTCCTACGCGGCTTTTCACGAGGCGACTGCTTTTCTGGAGCGTCACTCGGGCCTGCCTCAAAAGGTGCTGAGAAAGAACCTCTTCCTCCTCTCGGGGGAGGATGCCATCTGGCACTTGATGCGGGTGTCGGGTGGGTTGGACTCGCTGGTGGTGGGGGAGGGACAGATCTTGAGTCAGGTCAAGCAGTGCTACAACCACGGGATGGAGGAGGACGGAAAGGGCGGCAAGGTGGTGTCGCGGATGTTGAACTCGGCCGTGGCGGCTGGGAAGCGTGTGCGCTCCGAGACGGGGATCAGCAAGGGGGCTGTCTCTATTTCGTCGGCGGCGGTTGAGTTCTCCCAGCTGCGGTGCCCCAAGGATTTGGGCAAGACGTTTGAGGAGAGTCGGGTGGCGATTATTGGGGCGGGGAAGATGTCGAGGTTGCTCATGATTCACATGGCCTCCCAGGGCATTAAGAGTGTCACATTGATGAACCGAGGGAGGGAGAGGGCAGAGACCTTGGCGGCGGAGTTCCCTGAGATGGAGGTGGACATCCGACTGATGGATGAGCTGTGGCCTGTTATGCACTCGCATGATGTGGTTTACACCTCTACTTCCGCCCAAGGATGCTTGCTCACCAAGGACAACGTCCAAGAGGCGGGCCTGGCCCCGGGCAAGGTCATTGTTGATATCTCCGTGCCGCGTAATGTGGAGACGGAGGTGAGTGAGATTGAGGGGATGTTTTCCTACAACGTCGATCATCTGAAGGAGGTTGTGGACAGGAACACAGCCACGCGCAAGAAGCAGATGCTCGAGGCCGAGGACTTGCTGGTGGAGGAAATGGAGAAATTCCGTTCTTGGCAGTTCTCGCTTGGGGCGGTCCCGGCCTTGATGAAGCTGCAGGAGAAGGCAGAGACGATGCGAATGGAAGAGTTGAAGAAGGCTTCAAAGAAATTGAATAACCTGTCGGATAAGGAGCTGCAGACGGTTGAGAGGTTGACCAAAGGGATTGTGAACAAGCTGCTGCATGGCCCTATGTCCCATTTGAGGGCGACTGAGGATTTGGAGAAGAACCTGGCGGCGCTTAAGACGTTGAAGGCCGTGTTTGAGCTTTGAGATAAGAGAGAATGACGGGATGTGTGCGTGGTTAGTGTTGTGGGTTCTGAAATAAGAGAAAAATAAAAGCATTGTTTGTAGGAGGGTTTGCGCGGGGGAGAGGAGAAGAATTGAGGGAACAAGTGTCCGCGAAGGGCGTCGGGGACAGAGGACTGAGAAAGAAGAAGAGATTGAACAATGTGTGAGAGAAAAGGAAGCTGTGTGTGTGTGAGAGAGAAGGAGAAAGAGAGAGAAAGAGAGCGGGGGAGCGAGTAGCGTGTGCGGCAAGGCAAGTCAAGCAGAGATCGTCATCATCGTCATCATCCACTCGAGTGTACAATGTCATCAACAACAAATGTGATTTCTGACCACCCATCACGCGCCAGGCTTTGATATCATGTCTATCTTGGGG
>Ga0105055_10010673_pt1 | contig 11455 bp, 8 predicted proteins | sample BON03_FD_78090 | JGI IMG/M metagenome (GOLD analysis project Ga0105055, IMG submission 78090) | Freshwater microbial communities from Lake Bonney liftoff mats and glacier meltwater in Antarctica - BON-03 | ecosystem: Environmental > Aquatic > Freshwater > Ice > Glacier meltwater | place: Lake... | reverse complement strand
GAAGTTCGGTAAAGGCGAAACACCACAATCATCTGGCCTCAAAGGCGATAAGTTGGTTGGGAAATATTATGTGGAGTATAACAGTAAAATCAAGCAGGAGCTAAAACATATTTATTGGTTGGCAAACAAAGAATATGAGCGTATTCGAAAGGAAGAACAGATTGATTCTTTTGCCGCCAAGGCAATGGAGAAGGGCGATAAAATTCAGTTGATTTCAACCGCCTACAATCGTGCTTTTCAGGAATACATAGCGCTCAAAAGGATAATTAGCCCAGAACGACTGTTGCAAAAGGGAGTGAATCTGTCAAGACTGACCGATGGTTATATCGAAAAAGTTGAGGAAGCGAAAGAGATGTTTAGGGGGTTCTCGGAAGATATCAGCAAATATTTATTTGATAAACAGGTTGAATTCCCGAACAGGAATCGTAAAATCATTTTTCGAATAATTCTAAAGAATATTGAAGCACTTACCCCATTACATAAAGAAGCACAACAAATGCTTATCAAGTGGGAGGCAGATGATGCGGAGGTTCGTCAGCTTTGGGCAACCATGAATGGTTGGGTCTATGAAGGATTTGATGTGACCTACAAGCGACTAGGCGTTGACTTCGACAAACTCTATTACGAAAGTAATACCTATTTAATAGGTAAAGAATTGGTGGAGAGTGGGGTAGAGGATGGCGTTTTTGAAAAGCGGGAAGATGGCTCCATTTGGTGCGACCTAACTGCCGATGGAATGGATCAGAAACTTTTGCTCCGTTCAGACGGAACGGCAGTTTACATGACGCAGGATCTTGGCACCGCTAAACTTCGTTATACCGATTGGCCAGAACTTAATCAACTCATATATACGGTAGGAAACGAGCAGGATTATCACTTCAAAGTGCTGTTCCTCATTCTCGGAAAACTTGGTTTTGAGTGGGCTCAAAACTGCTATCATCTTTCTTACGGTATGGTCGATCTTCCTTCTGGTAAGATGAAATCCCGTGAGGGAACCGTAGTTGATGCTGATGATTTGATGGACGAAATGGTAGATACAGCCAAGGCCCAATCAGAAGAAAGAGGAAAGTTGGAAGGAATGGCTTCGGAAGAAGCAGACGCGCTTTTTGAAATGTTGGGAATGGGCGCACTGAAATACTTCATGCTCAAAGTCGACCCGAAAAAACGTATGCTTTTCAACCCAGCAGAAAGCATTGACATGCAAGGCAACACTGGGCCATTCATTCAATACACGCACGCTCGTATTAAATCTGTTCTAAGAAAAGCGGAAGATGCTGGCGCGCGTTTGCAACGCGTGTCCGAACAAGTGGTTTCCATCAACGAAAACGAACGATCACTCATCCGTTTGCTCAATCAATATCCCGAAACGGTGAAATTGGCGGGGGAAGAGTACAGTCCAGCCGTTATCGCAAACTACACGTATGAACTCGCAAAAGAGTACAACGCATTTTATCACGAATGTCCAATCCTCATTGAGGAAGATGAGAACGTAAAGGCACTCCGATTGGCAATTTCCGCGCTGACTGCTCAAGTCATCAGCGCATCTATGCGACTTCTTGGCGTGACTGTTCCAGATAGAATGTAAATTGGTATAAATGCCGTGAGGAAATTACCTTAGCGGCTTCAAAATCAGAATAAATGTTCGAGAATTTAACGGAGAAGTTTGATAGGGCGTTCAAAACGCTGAAGGGAGAAGGTCAGATCACGGAGATCAACGTGGCCGAAACCATGAAAGAAGTAAGGCGCGCCTTGCTTGATGCCGATGTCAACTTCAAAATTGCCAAGGAATTTACCGATACCATAAAGCAAAAAGCCCTCGGTCAGGATGTATTGACGGCTGTTAAACCAGGTCAGTTGATGGTGAAAATCACCAAAGATGAGTTGGCCAATTTGATGGGCGGCACGTCTGTGGAGTTGAATCTCGATGGCAAACCTGCGGTTATTCTTATCGCTGGTCTCCAAGGTTCTGGTAAAACCACTTTCTCAGGAAAACTGGCGTTGTTCCTCAAAAGCAAACGACAGAAAAATCCGTTGTTGGTGGCATGTGATGTTTATCGTCCAGCGGCCATCAATCAATTGAAAGTTCTTGGAGAACAGGTAGGGGTTGCGGTTTACACCGAAGAAGGAAACAAGAATCCTGTTTCCATTGCAGAGAATGCCATCAAATACGCCAAAGCAAACAACCATAATGTGGTGATTGTGGATACCGCGGGCCGTTTGGCAGTGGATGAGGAAATGATGAACGAGATTGATCGCGTTCATAAAAGTATTAAGCCTCAGGAAACGCTTTTCGTGGTCGATTCCATGACAGGACAGGATGCCGTGAACACTGCCAAAGCCTTCAACGATCGACTTAATTTTGATGGTGTTGTCCTCACGAAATTGGATGGTGATACGCGCGGTGGTGCGGCTCTTTCAATTCGTTCAGTTGTCAATAAGCCAATCAAGTTTATCGGTATTGGCGAGAAGCTCGAAGCACTCGATATTTTCCATCCAGACCGTATGGCCGACCGAATTCTCGGTATGGGTGATGTGGTTTCACTTGTTGAGCGTGCACAGGAGCAGTTCGATGAGGAAAAGGCTAGACAACTTCAGAAGAAGATAGCCAAGAATACCTTCGACTTCAATGATTTCCTTGATCAGATTGGTCAGATTAAGAAAATGGGTAACGTTAAAGATTTGATGGGAATGATACCAGGAATGGGAAAAGCCTTGAAAGATGTGGAAATTGGAGACGATGCTTTCAAGCAAGTAGAGGCAATCATTGGTTCAATGACGCCTTTGGAAAGGGAAAATCCAGCTTTAATAAATGGTAGCCGTAGAAAGCGAATTGCTGATGGTAGTGGTTCAACAATTCAGGACGTGAATCGCCTTCTGAAGCAGTTTGAGGAAAGCCGAAAAATGATGCGCATGTTCTCTAATAAAGGAGCAATGAAAAATATGATGAGAAATATGCCTGGTTCAAGGGGATAAAATTTCACATTGTATGTTTGAACGATTATTTTTGTTGACGCTAGGAGTGTCGCGCTCACTGCATAGTTGAGAATTATTGCGTGATACACGTAATTAGTTGATTGCATGTTATATATTTGTAGGCCTAATGTCTTCCATGTTACTTGACGGAAAGAAAATATCAGATGAAATCAAGCAAGAGATAACCGAGGAGGTTAAGCTCTTGGTTGCTGATGGGTATAGACCACCGCACTTAGCAGCAATCCTTGTTGGCCATGACGGTGCTAGCGAAACCTATGTAGCAAGTAAGGTGAAGGCATGTGAGCAGATTGGTTTCGGTTCCACGTTGGTTCGTTTGCCTTCTGACGTTTCGGAAAATCGACTTTTAGCAGAGATAAATAACATCAACTGCAATGATGAAATTGATGGACTTATCGTTCAACTTCCTCTGCCAAAGCATATTAATGAACAGAAAGTGATAGAAAGCATTCGTCCCGAAAAGGATGTAGATGGATTTCATCCAGTAAATGTTGGGAAACTGGTTTTGGGGCTACCAACATTTGTTTCGGCAACTCCAAAGGGAATTATGGAACTGCTCAAACGTTACAATATTGAAACCAATGGTAAGCATTGTGTAGTTTTGGGAAGAAGCAACATCGTTGGAACGCCCATGGCAAATCTTCTCAGTCGAAATGGAAACCCAGGCAACTGCACAGTAACTTTATGCCACAGTAGAACCAAAAATCTTGCTGACTTTACCAGAACTGCCGATATTTTGATTGTAGCACTTGGTAAAGCTGAATTTGTGACAGCCGATATGGTCAAAGATGGTGCAGTGGTTGTTGATGTTGGCATCACCAGAGTTGAGGACACAACAAATTCACGTGGTTACTTGTTGAAAGGAGACGTAGAATTTGATCAAGTGAATAAGAAAGCTTCGTATATTACACCCGTACCAGGAGGTGTTGGACGAATGACGATTGCAGCGTTACTGCAAAACACATTATTATCGAGAAAAAATAGTATCAAACCCAGTAAAATTCAACATCATGTCAGTTAAAGTTAAACTCAAAAACAGAGAAGACAAGTACGTTGTACTTGATCAAAAAGTGTTTGACGAGATTGAGGCAAATGAATACCTCACCTCGGTCAAATTCCTCGTCAACCTTCGAGCGCATTCGAATGGATATGGCGTTTTTCAGCGTTGTATCACAACGAAAAATGGTCCAGTTTATGAAACCATCTACCTTCATAAATATGTGGCGGAAAAATTCATCAAACAACCAAAAAGCGACAGAAAGCTTTTTGTTCGTTTCATTGATGGAGACGTTCTGAATGTGACACTTGAGAATCTTGAGTGGGTTACGATGAACACGCTTAGAAGAGAAATGAAAAACTTCAAGAGCAAATCTGGTTTCAGAGGAGTTACAAAGGAGAAAAATCGTTTTAGAGCAGTAATTTATCATGAGCGCCAAGCACACAACCTAGGCTTTTTTGATACGGCTGAAGAAGCTGCAAAAGCTTACAACAAAAAGTCAATTGAACTTTTTGGTAAAACAGGAAGTTTGAACACGTTCAAATAATTGGTCTTAATAAATTAAAAAAGGGCATCCCGAATTTTCGGGATGCCCTTTTTTATTGTTGTTTCTGCAAGGCTCAGTCAGTTTCCGACTTTATTTTAACATGCAGACTTAGAAAGCTCACCTTATCGTCAATGCGTTCCAACGAGTATTCCAACTTATTTCCACTTCGTTTGTAAATATCCAAAAGGCCCAAACCTGCACCACCTTTTTCCGAGTAGGTCGAGTTTCCAAGATGTTCGCTGTAAATATCCCGCATATCTTCATGGTCCCAAGCATTGATTTCTTTGATTTTCTCTTCGAGAGAAGGAATTTTCGAATTGAGAATTCTATTCCCAGTAATGATGAAAATATCATTACCGTTTCTTCCTAAAAGAAGAAGACTGACAACCTCTTTTTTGTCTTTAGTGTTGACATCGCTGTGGTTAACGATGTTCTGAAGACATTCGACAAGAATATTGAAAACGCGCTTTCTGAGTTTTTTCTCCTCACCACTTTGAATCAGCTTCATCTCCGTGAGCGAAAGCAGTTGCTGGACGGTGGATTCGTTTATATGATCGCGGTAGGCAAGCAGCAACTCATTGTCCGACATCATTCGGTCAATATCAAAATAGTGGTCTATGTTGCTCACTCGTGTCGGTTGGTGGAGTATTTCCTACGGCAGGTTTTGGAAAAAGTTCCTGGTCAGTTCAATTTAGGTCACGTTTGGTTAATAGATACTTTTGCGGAATGAAAGTGGAAGGCTTAACCGAAGAGATGTCATCTTTATTGAATGAAGGAAAGGTTCTGCCTATCATGGAAGAATTCTACACCATTCAGGGAGAGGGATCTCATTCGGGAACAGCGGCCTATTTCATACGGATAGGCGGTTGCGATGTAGGCTGCCATTGGTGCGATGTAAAGGAAAGTTGGGATGCATCCATACATCCGTTGGTGGAGATAGGAAAAGTGGTAAATAACGCCAGCGAACAGCCGTCCAAGGTTGTGGTCGTGACCGGGGGCGAACCGCTGATCTTCAACCTTACCAATTTAACTCACAAATTGGCTCAAAAAGGAATAAAAATTCACGTTGAAACTTCTGGTGCGCATCCATTCTCTGGAAAGTTTGACTGGGTATGTCTTTCTCCAAAGAAAAACGCGCCCCCGAAGCAAGAGTACTATGCTATGGCCAACGAATTGAAGGTCATTGTTTTTAATAGGCACGATTTTGAATGGGCAAATGAACATGCCGCCAAAGTTTCTAAGGATTGTAAACTCTATCTTCAACCCGAATGGAGCAAACGTGAGGAGGTCATGCCCATGATTGTTGATTACGTGATGAAGAATCCGAGGTGGAATGTTTCCATCCAAACACATAAATACATGAATATCCCGTGAGGTATTTGACCATAATATTTATCGCTATCAGCTGTTTTCTCTGTTCAGAAAGCATGGCTCAACGTGAGTATACCACGAGTTCAAAAAAGGCCATAAAGTATTTTGAGGAAGCACTCAAATACTACAGCGCCAAGCGAAATGCCGAAGCCTTGGAGATACTGCAGAAGGCGATTAAAGCCGATGAAAATTTCGTTGAGGCACATACCGTTGCAGGTGATTGCTATGCTGATTTGGGAGATTTTCAGAATGCCATTGTTGAATATCAAAAGGTAGTTGACCTTGCGCCCGACTTTCTGTCAACCTCGTATAAGCAGTTGGCTGATGTGCAGTTCAGAACAGGTGATTATGAATCTGCGCTGTCCAATTATCAGATTTTTATGACCAAGAAGCGGGTCAATCCACAGATTAAGGAAACTGCCGAGCGTTACATGAAGAATGCAGAGTTTGGAGCGGTGATGAAAAAGCAACCCGTTCCCTTTGACCCCAAGAATTTAGGAGAAGCTGTGAATACTGCCGATTATGAGTATTTCCCAGTTCTAACTGCCGATGAGCAAACGCTTGTTTTTACACGCAACAAACGGTCTCAGGGAGGCGATTATCAGGAAGACTTTTACGTTAGTTCGGCATCGGGAGGCGGCTGGAACCTTGCTAGAAATTTTGGCGAGCCCATTAATACAGATGACAACGAAGGAGCACAGACCATTACGGCCGATGGTCAGCAGTTGTTCTTTATCGGTTGCAACCGAAAGACAGGAATGGGTAGTTGTGATATTTATCGTTCGCTCAGAAATGGGAAGAAATGGGGAAGACCTGAAAACCTTGGTTCGCCTGTCAATAGCTCAAAATGGGAAAGTCAGCCAAGTATTTCTGCCGATGGAAAGACACTCTACTTCGTAAGTAATCGTGCTGGAGGATCAGGCGGAATGGATATTTGGGTTACGCAACTTGCTCCAAACAACGAATGGACTGTTCCGAGAAACCTTGGCGATATGATCAATACGCCATTTTCGGAGGAAACCCCGTTCATTCATCCCGATGGAAGGACGCTTTATTTTACTTCCAATGGCCATGTCGGAATGGGAGAAAAGGACATTTATGTGACTCGATTGGATGATGATGGGAATTGGTCGGTGCCGCAGAATCTGGGCTATCCAATCAATACTTGGAATGATGAGCAGGGACTTTTTGTTGCGGCCAGTGGCGAAAAAGCGTATTTCAGTTCAGATAGAAAAGGCGGACTAGGCAAGCTTGACCTATACTCGTTCAATTTGCATGAAGCCGTTCGCCCAACTAGGGTAACATACGTGAAAGGAAGAGTAACCGATAAGATTACAGGGCAGCCATTAGAAGCTAAGTTTGAATTGGTTGATTTGGAGACATCTAAAATTGTGGTCGAATCAAATTCAGATGAAATTGATGGAAGTTTTCTCGTTACGCTTCCTATCAATCACGAATATGCGCTTAACGTATCAAAGGACAACTACTTGTTCTACTCGGAGCACTTTTCTCTTCCAAAAGAGCAGGACATGAGCAAACCGTATCAAATGGACGTGCAATTGCAGCCTATCAAATTTGGTGAGAAGGTGGTGCTGAAGAACATTTTCTTTCAAACAGCATCTTATGATTTGTTGCCAGAATCGAGGGTTGAGCTGAATAAGTTGGTTGCGTTCATGAACAATAATCCGAAAATTCGGATTGAGATTGGAGGACATACCGACAACATCGGAAAGCACGAAGACAATCAACTGCTATCTGAAAATCGGGCAAAGGCCGTGAAGGATTATTTGGTAGTCAATGAGATTGCAGCAGCAAGAATTGAGTACAAAGGATATGCGGAAGTGCAGCCAATTGACACCAATGATTCTCCTGAAGGAAGGGCAAAAAATCGTAGAACTGAATTTAAAGTATTGGCAGATGAATAGGTTTCCGATTTTTCTATTTCTTCTCATTGCAAATGTTCTTCATGGACAAAATGTAAAACACTCCATCTATTTGATTGGCGATGCTGGAAAAGATACGCTGCCTGGCCCTGCACTCGTTATGCTAGAAGAAGAACTGCTGCAAAATCAGAACAGTTCGGTCATTTTTCTGGGTGATAACATCTATCCCGCAGGATTGGAAGGGAAGGAAGGCAACCAGAAGAAGCATCTGTCTGAGATGAAACTGCTTTCGCAATTAGAGCGAACGCGCGATTTTACAGGACATGTGTTTTGGGTTCCTGGGAATCATGATTGGAAAGCTGGAAGGTGGCAAGGACATTGGCTGGTGCAGAAGGAAGCCGAATTCGTAGAGGCGTATTATGCTCAGACCAAAACAATCCAGAATGACTCGGGTCATGTTTTTATGCCCAAGGATGGACTCCCTGGCCCGTTGATTGAAACGGTTGAAGAACATGGCTACAATCTTATTGCCATTGATGTGCAGTGGTGGCTTCAAGATCAGTTCTTTCATAAGGTTCCAACCGAATATGGGCTGAACAAGCGAAGGATGGAGAAGCGGTTCTTAGAACGTCTCGATACACTTATTGCCAACTCCGTTTCTGAAGGAAAACTGACCATGATTGCCGCGCATCATCCTATGTACAGTAATGGACATCACGGTTCTGCCAAACAGCCAGCTCGTTTCATTCTGAATTGGGTGCCGCCATTTCAATTATTCGGACTTATTGGCTTGAATCGTGCCTTGGTGCAGGATATTCCACAGCCTCGCTACAAGCGTATCCGAAATAAGATTCTCAAGGTTTTGAATAAGTACCAAGGTTTGGTCTATGTCTCTGGACACGATCACAACCTTCAGTATTTGAAGAAAGACAACAACCATTATCTCGTGAGCGGTGCTGGAAGTAAGCGTTCTTCCCTCAAGGGAGATAAATATGGTGCCACTTACATGGACGACCAGAATTACGGCTTCATGCGCTTGGATGTGATGGATGATGGAAAGATCAACTGTCATGTGTTCGGTCACACAAAAGGCGGTATCATCCATTCGTTCTGGCTCAACTGACCAGTACTGGTTTCTGTGATTCTACTGTTTGGACAAGTGAACTTATTTTTTAGCCACAGAAACACCGAGAACACAGAAAAAAGCAAGTGAATTTTTCTTTGAAACCCTCTGTGTCTTCTGTGTTTCTGTGGCTAATTCATGTCTTGTCAAGAATTAGAGGTATTGAGGATTCGGCATTCACGACAGTTTTCAGACCAAGGAAATAATCGGTTTCTTTGCTTGCATGAGAACCATGCTTTTCCTTTCCGTTTCGTTGTTTTTATCTACCCACGTTTCTGCACAGGATATGTTCCAACGTGTGTATGGAGGCGATTCTTACGATATTGGTAAACAAGTGATTCAAATGCCTGATGAAGGCTATCTGATTGTTGGTGCAACTGGAAGTTTTGAACTGACAAGCGGACAGATCTTGCTTATTAAGACTGACCTCAACGGCTACGAGGAATGGCGTAACTATTACGGAGATGATTATGCAGAACAGGCCGAATCGATGGAAATTGGCCCCGATGGGAATATCGTCATTGCCGGTCTTTCTGAAAGGGTCGGACTGGCCTATCAAGCCTATCTCATCAAACTAACAATTGATGGAGATACCATTTGGACGCATCATTACGGAGGAACAAATTGGGATTTGGCACGCCAAGTGATGCCACTGGCAGATGGTGGCTATGCGCTATTCGGTCAGACCTATAGTTATGGTGCTGGCGGAGGCGATTTCTACTTGCTTCGTCTCAATTCGGAAGGAGATACGCTTTGGACAAAAACCTATGGTGGAACAGGATTGGAAAGTGGAGAATCGTTCTCCCTTACGAACGAAGGTGGTTTTTACCTCACGGGATATACCGAAAGCTTCGGTGCTGGTAAAAAGGATGTGTATGTGGTGAAAACCGATGCCTTTGGCGATACTATTTGGACGCGTACTTACGGTGGACCGGAAGACGAATTTGCCTATGGTTCGTGTACGAGCAGCGATGGCGGTGTCATCACAGTCGGAGGCAGTTTTAGCAATACGCCTGATGAAGGTGATTTCATGATGAGGAAAGCAGACGAGAACGGAGTGGAGCTATACACCCGGATTGAAGACGGAAGTGCAGATGAATATTGGTTGGATGTATTTATCGACAATCAAGGCAGCGTTGTTGTTGCTGGCTATGTCGAAGACAGCGGTTTCGGTAAAGAAGATGTTAGGTTGATGCGCGTGGTTGAGACTGGTACCAATTTCAGTTTTAACGGAATGGGCGTTACCCACGGAAGTGCGGAGAATGACCGTCTTTTCGACATCAAGCAGACTTCTGATAATGGCTATGTGGCCGTTGGTGTAACGGGTGGATTCTTAGACCGATTTGATGATGTTTATCTCCTAAAAGTGAACAACATAGGAGAAACCCTTGGCCCAGAACTCGGCATTGATGAGATTGTATTGGAAGGAACTTCCTTTGAAGTGGCAGTTGGCCCGAATCCTTATTCAAATGCAGTGCCGACCCTCTATATCCGCAATTATCTTGAACTCGTACCCAAACTGAATGCCCCAATCGAGTTCCGATTGTTCAATAACGTGGGGCAGGTGGTTTATACCTCAATAATTCAGCGCGATGCCACTCGATTGAATCAACTCAATGTGGTTGAAGGCGTGTATTTCTATCAGATGGTAAGCGGAGCAAGTGTGCTCGCAACTGGGAAGGTTGTGCGGATTCTGTAGTTGGCGACAGAAACAGCTTAGTTGCTCAATTTCACCTCTACCACACGTTCACTACCTCTATTATCTGTTATTGACACAAACAGGCTAGTGCCTATCTGAACAGAGCGACCAATAGGGTCGACTGTCGCACCGACTTCTTTAGGTGTCCAAGCCAGTTGTCGGATAATGTTGCCTTCATCTTGCCTATCACAAACGGCAATCGTAGTAACCTGGTCTCTAATATTTGAAAATTGTTCGAAGATGTAAATCTTCTCTCTATCCCAAGTCGGATCTGTATGCTTCTTTTCATCGTTAAAGAGGAAGTGCAGATACCTGTCTGTTTGCCCCATTGAGAAACCTACATATTGATTGCCAATTCCATTTTGCGCAACCATAACCTTTTTCATCCAACGAGCATTTCCTTTTGAGTCGATGTCTATTAAAACAATATTTCCAATGGTTCGATGTGCAGAGCTGTTCTGGGCAACAAGTGTTAAACCACCCTCATTGTTCAGTGCAATGTCCTTCAATATCAAAGAACTGAAACCTGTTGGTTTTCCTTTGGCCAATTCCCTGTCATAATCCTTGATTTCCTCCACTGCCCACCAATTTTTGATAAACTCATCAGGGAACTTACTTAGGCTGATGGGGGCTTTCCCTTCTTCAAAATCGAGTAGTCCGAAAAAGAAGCCATTCTGTCTATCTTCCTTGTCTGCTGGTTCAGCATCATAAAAACCTGCAACAATTGGTTCTCCTGCTTTTGATAAACTTAAATAGGGTGTTCTGATGTCCGCTTTTTCTACCAATAGATGACTATATGATATAGATTTCACATCCAATTTTACACCAAAGAAACCTCCTCCCT
>Ga0105055_10010669_pt1 | contig 11457 bp, 9 predicted proteins | sample BON03_FD_78090 | JGI IMG/M metagenome (GOLD analysis project Ga0105055, IMG submission 78090) | Freshwater microbial communities from Lake Bonney liftoff mats and glacier meltwater in Antarctica - BON-03 | ecosystem: Environmental > Aquatic > Freshwater > Ice > Glacier meltwater | place: Lake... | reverse complement strand
TCGTCGTGACAGGGGCCGCGTCCGCGTTGCAGCTACCCCCATTGCTGACATTACCCACGTTGGCCTCAAAAATCAATTCGTCGGGTGCACAGACATCCACGTTTACCTTGATGCGGAAGGAGGAACGTTTGTGGGCGGGCAGGGAGAGGTCGGTCCATGTAAGTAGGGTACCGTTGGCATTGGATTGAGAGGGGGCGCTGCGGGTGGGAAAGCTGGAGAAGGTATCGTATTTGACGCCTTCTGGCAGGGTCACCTTAAGGAAAAGACACAAGCGAGGAGAGGAGGATAGTGGTTAGTACCTTATGTCATTGTCTTGTGTGGCGGGTAGAAGTAACGCACATACCGTGAGGGTTGCGTTGGTGACGTTCGCCCAGTCCGTGGCGATGCGGAGCTTGTAAAATGTCGAGTTGCCTCCTTTCACTTGGGTTTTCCCACTGCCCTTCAAGGTCAGGCAGCCCTCCACGACGACAGAGGCCAGTAGAAGAGCAATTAAAGAGATGAAGGCGGTCCCTCCAAGCTTCATACTTGCAGGTCTGTGAAGATAAGGAATGCCCGGACCTGTATCGTATTCGAATGGGGGAGGAGAAGGAGGAACGAGGGAGGGAAAGAGGAGGAGGCAGAGAGCGATGAGGAGAGGAGCAGGGCAGGGAAATAGCGTATGATGAGGTGCAAATCTGTATATTTTCGTGCAAGTGTGTGTGTGCGTGAGAGAGAGAGAGAGAGAGGCATAGACCGGGCCCAAGGTGTCTCAGGTTTGCCTTCCCTGCCTCCGACTCGCCCACGGGGTAGCGCATGTCCGTCAACCACCTCGTGCTCGTTGCACATGCCAATCCAATCACGCCTTACTCGACCTTTGCCTATCCGGAGAGAGGCTTCCTCCTTTTTGTGTGTGTGGGAAGGCCCGTGGTGGTTAATTAAGGCAGGTACCCTGGCCATGGGCCTGCCGTTGAATGTGCTAACGTTGTCAAACTTGCTTTCGTCAAGACAACCCACAGGAAAAACGTGTGGGAGCTCAAGAGACGGTGAGCTCACGGCCTGGCCGCAAGCACGAAACGTCAGAAAACGAAATGTATGGCACCAGACCAGTGCCCCCAAACGAAAGAACCAAGAAAACGAAAACACAACGAACAGACCAGACGCCCAGCGACCTCGCGCCAGCCCGACCCGATCCTCCCTCGTTGCCACCACGCCGGCGGCCACAACATCTTATGACTCGTCATAAGAACTTGTGTGCGTAGGGGTTGTGAGTGGCTAGCCATACTGCTCTGCAGGCATTGCGCAGACGGTCTGCATACCGAGGCTGGGGGCCACAATGTCATGGTGCTTGCATAGGAGTGAGAGAATAAGCAGTTTCCGGGAAGACGCTCGGGAAAGTGGTGAGTGCGTTTCTTGCCGTAGGCCCCGACGACGAATCTTCTTTCATTCTATGATATTCTTTCTTCTTCTACAACTCACAACTATTCCATACACATTTTGCTCTGCTTTTCAGCCCGCCCGCATGAGGGATTTGTAGTAGAAAGACGTCTTTTATAACGAATTCAACCCGGACAGCCGTCATGTCTCCATGGCTGCGTTTTGACGAAAACTTGAACGGAAAAAAAAAGAAGAAGAAACTCGTCTTCAACTCACTCTACTTCCCCAACCCCTAAAGTATAAAGGTAACTTTGATTCGTCACTCCATTGTTTCTTCATCTATTCGACAAACAAGCAAGCCATTTCTTAATTTTCTTTCTTTCACTATTTCATGCCCTTCATTTTGATCGATTCTTTTTCCTTTTCCTTCTCCGCCGAGATCCGCGCCGCCATCCTCTCCAAGGCCTCATACGTGTAAATGGACGCATAATGCCCATCACTCCACAACACACTCACCCCATAACTCCCCTTCTTCTCAAACTTTACCGGCGTCACCTTGACTCTTTCCTCCCCCCCGCCCTCCTTCAACGCCTCCCCCGTCCGTGGGTCCGACCAGCGCACGTCGGCTGGCCGTAGAGAGATTTGCCGGGCGGCTTCCTTGGTAAATACCCGCATAACAATCATTTTTTTCTTCTCGTCATAATTGACAGAAGGTAAGACCTTCCCTCCATACCTCCTGCGAAACAGCTCCTCGGCCACGCGTGTCGCGAGGCTGAAGTACACTCCCTGCACTGCTGCTTGCCCTCCTGCCCTCCCTCCCTCCCCCCCTACCGCCTCCCCTTCCTCCATCATCATCACGGGTTTCCCACTATCATTCCCCCGTGACACAGCCGGGGACAAGGGCAACTCAAAAAACGCCTCCTCCGGCAGAACCCCCTCGTCCTCCCTCCCGCCCTCCTTCTCCTTCCCTACCATCATTGCCCCCCGAATCCTCTCCTTCACTCCCCCTCCCCCTCCTCCCTCCCCTCCTCCTCCTCCAAAGATATAATGCTTCTCCTCGCATTTCCCACACACAAAATAGGCCATATTAACAACACATGCCAAGGTAGGGACCTTCATCCCCTCCATCATCCTCACCCCCTTCACCACATCCACCACCGCCAACTCCTGCGGCGTCGTCACAACCACCGCCCCACTCACGCCTCCCTCCCTCCCTCCCTCCCTCCCGCCCACGCTCTGATTGACCGTTATCTGCACATCCCCCGTGCCAGGAGGGAGGTCGAGGAGGAGGAAGTCCAGTTCACCCCATTCGGTGCAGAGCAAGAGTTGAGTGACTACTTTACTGGCTAAGGGACCACGAAGAACGGCGGCTTCTCCTCCCCCAGCACCAGGGAGGGAGGAGGAAGGTTTGACATGTCCAAAGGAAAGGTGCTTCAGGGGGAAGGGCATGGGGAAGGAGGAGGGCGAGGGCGAGGAAGGGAGGGAGGAGGACGGGTAGAGGAGAGGCTGGATGAACTTGGGGTTGCGGGGGGAGGGGCGGATGGCTTTGTCTGTATGGCGAAGGTGCGCGAGGGAGGGAGGCAGGGAGGGAGGGAGGAAAGGAAGTGATCAATTGAACAGGTCTCCTTTCATTTGAAATATCGTCTCTTCCCTCCCTACCCTCCCTCCCTTCCTCACCTTCTATATGCAGCAGCGTCGGCGAACTAGGTCCATAGACATCTAAAACAAGTAATCCCACCCCATTCCCTTGCCTGGCCAGCACGAGACTTTATATCACCCCTCCCATCCTCCCCTCCCTCCCTCCCACCCTCCCACCCTCCATTCCTTACCATCTATATGCAGCAACGTGGGCAGGCTAGGCCCATATATATCTAAATCAAGTAACCCCACCCTATTCCCTTGCCGGGCCAGCGCAAGGGCAAGATTGACGGCAACGGTGCTTTTGCCCACCCCTCCTTTACAGGACGACACGGCCACAACATGCTGCACGTGCGTAAGGCCCGAGCCCAGGGGCACGGAGGAGGAAGGGGAGGAGGTTAGCCGAGGCAGGGGGGTGTCGATGTGGACGGTGGTGAGGGAGGGAGGGAGGGAGAAGGGGAGGAGGCCTTGGGTGTGTTGAGAGGCGGCGGCGTGCAGGGCTTGGGAGATGCGGGCTTTGACTAATTCGGTGTGAGGGTGCCCGGCCGTGGGATACTCGAGAGAAAGGCGGATTTCACCTTGTTTGGTGTCGACGCGGACGCTCTGTGGAGTGTGGGGTGGGTGGGTGGGAAAGGAGGAAAGGGAAGAAGGGTGAGAGGCATGTGAGGGCCTTGTTCAATTTACGTCACCAGCGCGCGCACGATTTACATTACGTTCATGGATAGGGTCGATGAACCCTTTGCTCAAGCCATCTACAATATATCCACCTCCGTCCTGCCCTCCCACCCTCTCCTCCCCCCTTCCTAATATTCACCTTGACAAGACCCAAGTCCACGATGGAACGGGTGGGCAAAGCAGGGTCAAACACTGTGGCATCCAGGCACCGCAACACCTTGTCTTGCAACTCGGCGGCTTCTCTAATGTCGCTCTGGCCGCTGCTCGTGGACAGGGCGCGGGGGAAGTGTCGCGGTGACCAAGAAGTGGAAGATAAGAAGGATGGCAGCAGGGAGGATGATGATGATGGTCCGACAGGGGGAAAGCGCCGGGGGCGAACGCTTGCGCTGGTGCACCAGGAGGAAAGGCAGCACTGCCGCACCAGGTGGAGCATGATGGCGACCCTGTTTGTGGTGGTTCGTGAGTGGGCAGGCAATACATAGAAGTGAGACGAGTCAAGGCTGCAACGTCACAAAGCAACGGAAAGTGGGGAGATTTTTGAGCAAGACCTTGGCCCTTTGACGCACAAACCACGCCTGTCTGACCCTCTCTCCGCCCTGCTCTTTCGCATGAGGACAATTCTACAGCCAAAAGCACTCTAATTACACTTGAAGCGGCAGCAGAATTGATAAGCCTTGCAAATTAAAGGCCAAGCTTGCTTGTCATGGGGGGGTAGGAGGTTTTGACTGCCCTCCTTGTCGTTGTCATAGGCTTGTGTACGAGTTAATATGAAATGGGGAGGGGACCACTACTGTGTACGAAAGCGCATAGGCTGTTTCTTTGCCCTCAATCTCGAAAAAAAACTCAGTGTGGCATCGAAGCCAGGGGAACCAAATTGATGAAAAAAAAGGTTTGATCCTTAGCAAAAAATCAGCTATTTCTTCTCTCCTTTCTTCTTTATTGCCCTCTTTCATCCATCCATGTCCAGGCGTTACTCGAACTACCACCCCCTCTTCCGTTTCCTTTCAATAATACATCCCCGATTTTTCAATACAAATTTGTTTAATAAATTTTCTTGCCCATTTCTTCCCGCGCCCAGACTCAGTGGAGGAGGCGCCACCTCTTTTCACTGTCTTTCAGTACATCGCGCATGCTTGCGAGCCTTTAGTGTATTACAGCGTCCCCTCAAACGTTCGTCTCCGCGCCCGCCGATGCCCCCTACTGCTAAGGCCTTCTCCACCCGCACTAGCTTTCTTTACGCGACAAGACTCTCCACTCATCCCTCAAGCGATCGTCTCCCCCGCACCGGTCAACGCCCCCACGGCCAATGCCTTCTCCACTCCTTCGACTCCCGCGCTCGCATTCTCACCCTCCGCAGCGGCAGGCGAACGCACCAGAGGCGTCGAGGCCCCTCCACCACCAAAGGGAGAGGTCCCCAAGGTCGACTTGGGCTTGACACGACGAATGCACCACTTCCCAAACTCCACGACACATAAGTGCACAATCACAGCCACCACGACCTTGAGCCAGGCGCGACCGCCGATGGGCATCAAGCCGAAAATGCTATTAAAACCCGGGATGTAAATGCCTGCCACGACGGCCAGAACCGAGATGGTGCAACTCCGCACCAACCACATGTTTCCGAAGAACATCTCCCGCGGCCCCGAAGTGAGGAGCGAGTTACGAATGGAGCGGGACATGAATGAGTGGGCACATTGCACGATGAAGATGACGGCAAATGCCTCGGAACGCGCCTGCTCCTCCGACAGCTTCTCCACGTCCAGGCAAATGGCGTAACTACCAAACGACAAGAGGCCGATAGAAAAAGCTTGAGCGATCAAGGCCAGCGTGTAGCGCTTGCCAAGAATAGATTTTTGCGGGTTGCGGGGCATACGGAGCATGGCGTCGGGCTCGATTTCTTCCGCGCCCAGCGCCAAGGACGGGGGAATGTCCACGACAATGTTGGCGTACAAGATCTGCAGAGCGTTCAACGGCTCGGGATACCCGGCGGAGACGGCCACCAGCATCAGGACCACCTCGGACAGGTTGCATGAAAGCAGATAAACCAGGAACTTGACGATGTTATCCATGATCTTACGACCCTCTGCCACCGCCACCACAATGGTGGAGAAGTTGTCGTCGGCGAGGATGATGTCAGCCGCCTGAGGTGAAGAGGGTGTTTTGGGGAGGAAGGAGAAGGGGAGGCAAGTGTGAGTGACTGAGAAAGGATAGGGAGAGGTAGGAAGTAAGGAGTGGGAAGAGCACACGAAGCCTTGAACATAAAGTTGCACGCGAACCACAAGACCGCTCACTTTACCTGTCGCGTAATGTCAGTGCCCGAGCGGCCCATCGCCACCCCCACATCCGCTTGACGGATCGCCGGCGCATCGTTCACACCATCGCCCGTCATGGCCACCACGTCCCCACGCAGCTGCAAGGCCTTGACAATATTCAGCTTGTTGTCGGGCGAGACGCGAGAAAAGACCACGGGGAAAGGGTCCAGTGTGGCGAGTTGCTCCACCGTCATTGAAGAGAGCGCCGAGCCATTCAGCACCAAGGATCCCCCTTCGTTCTCGGACGGGTCTAGGATACCAACACTACGCGCAATGGACGTGGCAGTGCGGACGTGGTCGCCCGTGATCATCACCACTCGAATGCCCGCATCATGGCAGGCCTTGATGGATTGCTCAATACCCTTGCGAGGAGGGTCGGCCAAGGCCACGAGCCCCACAAACACCAGCGCCGTCTCCACCTGCTCCTCACCCAGCGCCGCATCGTCAAGCATCGTACCCAAATCGTCGAAACGCACCGCCAAGGCCAACGTACGCAAGCCCTGCGCGGAAAAGGCGTCGCACCAGGCATCCACCTCCTTCAGCTTGGTGGCATCCATCTTCGTGGTCGTGCCATCGGCGCCCATCCAATGCGAACACAACCCCAGCACCACTTCCGGCGCACCCTTGGACAAGACCACCCGGGCCTTCTCCGTGCACTTGCCCAATTCTGCCGGCCCGCCCTCGGGCCCTTGCACCACCGAGCACACCACCGACATGCGCTTCCGGTCCGAGTCAAACGCAATCTCGGCCCCGCGCTTCAAACGGGCCTCGGGCCACGTCAAGCCCGCCTCAGCCGCCAGCACCTTGAGCGCCACCTCTGTCTGGTCGCCAATCCCCGTGAGGTACCCGTCCGCGCCCCGCTGGGCATTCAGCGTCGAGTTGTTGCACACGGTCATGACCGCAAGCTGCCACTGCGCCGCCGCGTCCGTTGCCACTAACGTCTCGGCCCGCACCGGCTTGGCGGCCCCGGTCCCCTGGGTGCCCATGGCCGCGCTCAATGCGGTCGGCACGATGTGCGTCGAGGAACCTTCCATGCGGGCGAGGCCCAGCCCTGCTGTAGCCTCCGTCCCAAGGGCCGCAGGGATGTGGAGGTGGCCCTCGGGCGCCCACAACAGGCGCGCGCGCATGACCCCTTCCGTGATCGTCCCGGTCTTGTCCGAGCAAATCGTCGTGACGGAGCCCAGCGTCTCCACCGCGGGAAGCTGCCGCACCAAGGCGTTTCCCTTGGCCATGCGCTTCATGCCCATTGCCATGGTCAAAGTGACGATGGCCACCAAGCCCTCAGGAATGACGGAGAGCGCCAGGGAGATTCCGACCTTGATGATGCCCATGTCCTTGGGGTTCCAGGCAATGCCCGCTATCACCACCAGGCCACAGGCAAGGATAGCGAGTACGACCAAAACCTTGCCCAGGGCGTCCATCTTCTTCTGCAAGGGCGTTTTTCCCACGTGCGTACCCGCAATGGCGGCGCTGATGCGCCCAATCTCCGTGGTCTCCCCTGTGTTGACCACGACGCCTAGGCCGCGGCCCCGGCTCACCACCGTGCTCTGAAAGGCCATGTTGGTCCGGTCCCCAATGTTGACGCGGCGGTGGCCGTGGATAGCGTCGGTGCTCTTCTCCATGGGCAAGGACTCGCCCGTCAGGAGCGTCTCAATGATGGCTAGCTGCGACACATTGCACAGGCGCATATCCGCGGGCACCGCGGCCCCTTCATCGAGCACCACAATATCCCCCGGCACCAAGTCACCGGCATCCGCCATGCGAGGGGTACCGCCTCGGATCACCGTGCACTGCGGCACTGAAAGCGACGCCAGCGCAGAAATGGCGCGCTCCGCGTTCCATTCCTGGTAGAAACCTATGGCAGTATTGATGCTGACCACCACCCCCAGCACCACCACCGTCTTGAAGTCGCGCAGGCAGGCACTGACAACGCAGGCCACCAGCAAAATGACCACAATCAAATCCGCAAGCTGCCGAAACAAGATGCCCAGCACCGACGCCCGCGCCATGGGGGGCGTGCGGTTGTCACCATACACCTCCCGCCGGGCCAGCACCTCGGCCTCGGTCAAGCCGGCCTCGGTCTTGGTCCGGAACATGCCCAACACCTTGTCCACGTCCGTGTCCCAATACTCGCCTTTGGGCGCCAGCAAGGGCTTGGGCTGGAGACCGCCTTGCGGGTGCGCCTCCACCTTGGCATCCTTTTGGTACTTTTGAAAAAGGGCGTGCGCCCGGGGTTCCACGAGCTCCGTCCAGTCGTTGCAGGCATTTAGCAGGTCCGTCAAGAAGAACACCGTCACAATCGCCAACCGCCGAATGTCCTCGATCGAAAACTGGATGGAAGACCAGTCCACCGTGTGTGTAAAGTCTCCGTCGGGCGCTTCCTCGTCCTCCTCCACCTCGGTGATCGACAGCCACTGGTGCACCGCCAAGGCCCGGCGCAAGTCCGCCACCGTCATGTTGGTGTTGACGACCTCGCGAAAACCGACCACGTCCTTGAGCATGCCGCAAAAAATGGTAAAGGCAAACACGGCTTCCCGCGTCGGCACCGGCTTGGCCAAGAAGGGCACGGGGCCCCGCATGTCGACGCGTCCCATAAAGAGAAGCAGCGCCACCCGGAGACGCTCCATGAGTTCCGGCGTGAAAGCCGTGAGGGAGCTGCCACGAATGCGCATGCGCCAGACGTAGTGCAGGCCCAGGAAAGCCTCGCGCAACACCATATCCTCAGCAGCCGAGAGCGTGGCTTGAGAGCCATACCGAATCAAGTCCTCGAGCAACAAGGCGATGTGCCCCTCTACCGAGGCCGTGCCGTCATGGAAGCCAAAGAAGGAGCCTTGCTTCTTCAAGACGGACGGCGCCCCGCGGCCCCGGGACTGGGTCAGGGTGCTGGCGTTGGCGGCCATGTTGGCCTCGGACGTGTCGGCGTGCGTGTGGGCATGAGCTGCGTCCCCATGGCGGTGGTCGCCGGCGGCGTGGGGCATTCCAAGTAATGCGGTTTAGTGTAGGCTGCGCGCTGGTGCGAAGGCTTGCAATGTACTGTGCGTTTGTGTGGGGGTGCAGATTCGACGGGGTGAGGAGCAACATTTGACGGGTGGTGGCACTTCTCGTTGGCGGGGGAGCGCACGCATCATCGAATGGGCCTTAGACGCGCTGTGGGTGCGGCAGGCAGCCTGCGCCCATTGTGTGCGTGGTAATGCCAAAGGGCACTTGAGGTAGGTGGAGAGGGAGCCTCGACTTGCGCACACCCCCAAGGCGTGAATTCGCATTGGGAGTGGAGGGAGAGGGAAGGGTTGGGCAGAGGAGGATGATGCAAATTTTATTGTGAAAAAAACGCTCCCCGAAACGCCTGTTTGGGCGGAGTCCTTCGTGTGGACCCGCATTCCTGCATATGTTTGCTCTGTCTGCGGGACAAAACAGGGCAGTCTTGCGGTCCTTCGCTCTAACCCTAACAGAGTGGGGGAACTGTATGTGTCTCTCTGTGTGCCACACTGGCATTGCATTGCATTGCATTGCGTCGCGAGGACGCTTGGGCCGTTGCCGGCGCATTCTTGGCGAAGCCGTCATCTCATCCCCCTCCTGCCACATGCCTATTTACGCCCCCCTCCCCTCCACGCACACACCACCCACAGGCCGTCCCCACACCGCGGTGCCAGGCCCAGACAAGCAGCATGTCGTCAACAGGCGGTGGATCAGGTAAGCCCTTCCCCCATTCCCTTCTCCTTCATACACACCATCACCCTCATTCCTCCTCCCCTCCTTCCTTCACCAGGTGACTTCATGGCACCTTCCTACACGGAGAGCGCCTCAGCAGCCTTGCTCCGGGACCCAGAGACGGGTGGGGGACAAATGCGATCGGATGCAACGGGGGCAGGCGAAGAGAATCAACCAGGCGGCGGTACGTCAGGAGGAAGATGAGGAGGATGAAAAAGGAGGGTCATATGCATCTACTCCTTCCACATATGTTTTTAGCCCTAAAAGACGAGGAGGACGAGGAGAAAGAGGACGATGTCGCGCATATCCACTCCACATCTCTGACCCTCCTTCCTTTCCTCTTACTATTATAGGTAGGTTGTGCAGCTGCCTGTCTGTCCGGTATTACCAGCCTTACTTCGACGTGGACACGGAGCATGTCAAGGACCGCATTCTCTATGCCATCTTCCCGTTCAACAAGGAGTCGACCTTCATCCAGGTGCGTTTCCTCCCTCCCTCCCTCCCTCCCCCCCCCCTCTCCAATCCATCAGTGGCCCTCTTTTTGGGCGTTCTGCATGAGAAGCACTCATGCTGAACTACCATTCACAATGCTCATCCCCACCTCTCCCTCCCTCCCTCCCTCCCTCCCTCAGCTCCTCGGCCCCAACCCTGACGCTTACGGTCCTTTCTGGGTAGCTACCACCCTAATCTTCGTCATCGCCGTGGTGTCCAACTTGAGCTCTTACTTCCTTTTTGACGGGGAGGAGGGGAGCAAGTGGTAAGGGGAGGGAGGGAGGGAGGGAAGGAGGGAGGGAGGGGTGAATGCGTCATTGCTGTGGTGTCCAACTTGAGCTCTTACTTTTATTCAGACGGGGAGGAGGGGAGCAACTGGTAAGGGACGGGACGGAGGGAGGGAGGGAGGGAGGGAGGGGAAGCGTTTCTTCATGTGTACGATAACAGTTGAACCTCGTCATGGCGCTCACCATCCCCCTTCCTCCCCTCCCCTCCCTCCCTCCCTCCCTCCCTCAGGACCTATGATTTTGCCGCAGTCGTCACCTGCGCCACTACCATATATAGTTTCGCGGTACGTGGGGAGGGAGGGAGGGAGGGGGGAAGGAAGGGAGGAAGGGAAGGAAGGAGAGGATAGCAGCCCAAGATGGACGATTACCGTAGGAAGATGGATGACCTGATAATTTTTCTAATTTACATATAATATCATATCTCCTCACCCTCCCTCCCTCCCTCAGGCCTTCGTCCCTCCCTCCCTCAGGCCTTTGCCCCCCTCCTCCTCTGGGCCGACCTCCGCTACATCAAGTTGCCCCTGCCCTTCATTCACACCATCGCTTCTACAGCGTCCTCCCCCTCCCTCCCTCCCTCCCTCCCTCCCTCCCTCCCTCCCTCAGGCCTTCGTCCCCCTCCTCCTCTGGGCCGCCCTCCGCTACATCAAGTTGCCCCTGCCCTTCATTCAAACCTTCGCCATTTACGGCTACTCCCTCGTGGCGTTTGTGCCTTTCACGGTAAGCCCCCCCCCCCCCCCCCCCCCCCCCCCCCCCCCCCCCCCCCCCCCCCCCCCCCCCCCCCCCCCCCCCCCCCCCCCCCCCCCCCCCACCCCCCTCCCCCCCTCTCCCGCTACCTCCCGCCGCCCCTGCCCTCCATTCAACCCTTCGCCATTTACGGCTACTCCCTCGTGGCCTTCGTGCCCTTCACGGGAAGCCCTCCCTCCCTTCTTCCCTGCCTCCCTCCCTCCCGCTCTTCTCTCCGCCGCGGTCCTTTGACTCGCTCTTCGTCCCTC
>Ga0105055_10010668_pt1 | contig 11458 bp, 2 predicted proteins | sample BON03_FD_78090 | JGI IMG/M metagenome (GOLD analysis project Ga0105055, IMG submission 78090) | Freshwater microbial communities from Lake Bonney liftoff mats and glacier meltwater in Antarctica - BON-03 | ecosystem: Environmental > Aquatic > Freshwater > Ice > Glacier meltwater | place: Lake... | reverse complement strand
GCGGCAGCGGCAGCGGCAGCGGCAGCGGCAGCGGCAGCGGCAGCGGCAGCGGCAGCGGCAGCGGCAGCGGCAGCGGCAGCGGCAGCGGCAGCGGCAGCGGCAGCGGCAGCCGCAGCGGCAGCGGCAGCGGCAGCCGCGCGGACCCCGCCTCCGCCGCCGCCGCCGCCGCCCCTGCCTCTGCCGATGAGCAGGGCGACCTGCTCAACGCGCTGGCGGCGGCCGCCGGCTCGGGCCTCGGCGCCGTGTCGTTCGAGGGCGCCCGCTCCCCCGTGAGCGGCGCGCAGGCGGCGCGCGCCGTGGCCGACGCCTCGGCGGTGGCCGCGGCGGCCTCGGCCCTGCGCGCGGCGCCGACCGAGGGGGCCCGGGGCGCTCGGTCGGCGCCGGCGCCCCCTGCCTTGGCCGGCGCCGGCGGCGCTGCCGCCGACGACCCCTTTGCCGAGCGCGACGCCCGCTTCGTCCACGAGCACGAGGAAGACGACCCCTCGCAGCACGCGCCGGACGCGGTGGCCGGCAGCGCGGCCCTGCTGGCGTCCGTCGAGCAGCCCTGGCGGCGCTTCCTGCAGCAGGCGAGCAGCGCGCGGCTAGGGTGCCGCGCGGGCGACGCTTCGTCTCTCGAGCCGTCGGCGCCGCTCGCCTTCGCCTCGACGCTTTTGGGCGACGCGCGCCTGGCCATCGTGTCCGCGCGCTACTCCGGCGCCTGCGGCTCCCTCGGCAGCGCCGCCCTGGCCGCGCCCCACGCCCTCGCGCAGAGCGTCGGCGACGCCGTTGTCCTAAGCACCGGCGCCGCCTCGACCGCCGTCGCGCCCGGCACCGCGCTGGCCTTCACGTCCAACGACATGGGCGGGCCGGGCGACCCCCTCCTGCAGGCGCTCGCGGCCGCGGCGGCCGGGCTTGGGCCCGAGGCCATGGCGGCGGCGCTCTCGGGCGCGGGCGCGGGCGGTGACGGCGCCGACGGCGCCGTGGGCTCCGCCGCCACCTACGACGGCGCCTCGCTCGGCGTCGACGTCCGCGTCTCCCCCGGCGCGCCCGCCGGCAGCCAGCTCGTGATGAGCTACGCGTTCGGCAGCGAGGAGTACGGGAGCGCCTACCCCGAGCCGGACGCGTTCGCCATCACGGTGGGCCCCAAGGGTGCGGGGGGGGCGGCCATGGCGCGGGTGGACATGCTGCCAGGGGGAGGGTGGCTGCCGCTGCCCGGGCAGCAGCAGAAGCAGACGAGGGCGGGCGCGGGGGCGGCAGCAGCGGCGGAAGCGGCGGCGGTCGGGACGACGACCGCCGGCACCTCTCCCGCGACCGCAGCCGTCAACCCGTTCTCGGTCGTGCGCGTCGCCGACCGCAAGGCCCGCGTGGGCGCGGGCAACCACAACGCCGCGCTCGAGGGCCTGTCCCAGGTGCTGCCTACTACCGGATACTCGGTGGTGCCGGGCTCGACCTACACGCTCCGCTTCGCGGTCGCCGACGCCTCGACGCCCGACCTCGACTCGGTGCTTTACCTGCTCTCGGGCAGCCTGCGGCTGGTGGACCCGCCCCGCGCGTCCGCCGGAGGGCCCTACGTTGGGCGCGGGAGCAGCGCGGCGCTCGCCGGGGAGGACGACGCGGCGGCGGCCGAGGCGGCGTCTGCCTACTCTGCCGGCGCGCTGGCGCTGGCCGCGTTGCCCGGCGGCACCGCCTCCTCCCCCTCCCTCTCGCGCGCTCCGCCCGTGATCCTCGCGCTCGACGGCACGCGCAGCGGCCCCGCGCGCGCGTCGCTGGCGGCCGCGGGCGGCGGCGGGCCGCTCGCGGCGTACGCCTGGCAGGTCGCGGGCCCGGGCGGCGCGGTGGTGGCGTCGGCGTGGGGCCCGACGCCGCGCGTCGCGCTCCCCGCGGCCCCCGTGCCGGCGCAGTACACGGCCACGCTCACGGTCTGGGACCCCCTGGGGGGCGTCGCGCAGGCGTCCGCGCCCGTCAACGTGCAGGACGAGCACGACTTTGCCGCGTCGGTGCGCGCGGGCGCGGGGCTGTTTGCGGGCGACACCCAGACGCGCGGCGGCGCCGCCGCCGCCAAGGCACAGGAGGAGGAGGAGGAGGAGCGGCGGCGGCAGCAGGCTCAGGCCTATCCCGAAGCGGGCCCGGACCGCTCCGGCGCCTCGGCCGGCGCCGACGATGCGGAGCGAGAGGACGCGGAAGATGCGGGCGAGGGGGCGGCGGGCGATTATGAGGGGGAGGAGCAGCAGGCCGCGGACGCGAAGGAGGCGGCGGCGGCGCGCAGGGAGCGGCGCGCCAGCCGCTCCCGCCGGCCCTCCCGCCTCCCCGACGGCGTCGAGTTTCCCGCCCTCATCGAGCCGCCCGCCCTGATCGATCCTCCCGCGCTCATCGACCCTCCCGCCTTGATCGACCCGCCCGCCCTCATCGAGGTCTCCTCGTCGCGGCGGCGGGGCAGCAGCAGCGGAGGGGCGGACGACGAGCAGGCCGGCGCAGGGGACGACGGCGATGCCGCCGCCGCTGCCGACGCCGGCCTGCGCAGGCGCGCCCCGTCGTCGTCGTCGGGCCGCCGGCGCGGTGGCACGAGCAGTAGGCGACGGCCCGCGCAGGAGCCGGCGTACCTGAAGATGCAGGCGCAGCCGCGGGCCGCGGAGCCGGCCGTCGTCGTGGCGGCGCTGGCGCCGGCGGCGCCGCGGCCGCCGGCGCCGCGGCCGCCTGCCGCGCTGCCGCCGTCTCCCGCGCTGCCTCTGTCGCCGCCCATGCCGCCTGCGCCGCTGCTCCTTCTGCCCGGGGACAGCTCGACCGCGGGAGACGCCGTGGCGCAGCTCGCCGCCGCGGCAACGACGGCGGCGGCGGGCAAGACTACCGTGCCAGAGCCGCCGTCCCCGGCGGGAGGGGCGGCCGCCGCGCTGCCTCCGCCGCGCCCGCCCGCCGTCGCGACGTCCATCGCCGCCGGCCTGGCCGCGGAGCTGGCCGCGGCCAGCTCGCTGGCCCCCGGGCAGATGCCCTCGCCGGAGGCGATCGTCGCGCTGCTCGAGGCGGTGCGCGCGGCGCAGGCCCTGCAGCGCCAGGAGCAGGAGCAGCCGAAGCAGCAGCAGGCGGCGCAGGCGGCGCAGACGGCGACAGCGCCAACGCCTGCCCTGGCCGCCGCCGCCCCCGCGGCAGCAGCAGCAGCGGCCCGGGCAAAGCCGCGGCAGCCCGCCGCTCCTGCTCCTTCTCCTTCTCCTGCCCCTGCCGCCGCTCCTGCCGCCGACGGCTTGCCCGTGGCCAGCGCGGCGGACGAGGAGGCGCTGTTTGACCAGCTGCCCTCTGGCCCCGAGGACAACGGGGCGGCGACGGCGCCGGCGCCGGGCGGAGCGGCTGCGGCTTCGGCGGCGGCGGCGGCAGCAGCCGCCGACGCTGCGGTCGGCGCACAGGACTCCGCCGGCGCGCGGACTCCCGCCCCCTCCCCCGCCCCCGCCCCCCCGGCCCCGTCCAAGCGCCCGCCCGTGGCCGTCCTCACGCTCGTCAACGGCACGGCCCCGCTGCGCGGCCGCAGCGACGGCGCCGCGCTGCGCGTCTTTTTTGACGCACGCGCGAGCCGCGACGGCGGCGGCGGCGGCGCGCCGCTCTCCTTCGCGTGGGCCGCGGCCCCCGCCCTGCCGCGCGTCGGCACGGGCGCTCCCATCCCCATCATGGCCTCCCTGGGAGACGGCGGGGGGGTCGCGTACGCCGACCTGCCCGGGCCGGGGACCTACAACGTGACCGTCCGCGCCTCGTCCGGCGGCGGCGCCGGCTTGTTTGCCTTCGCGTCGGCGCCCGTGGTGATCAAGCCCAACGCCGCGCCCTTGGCCGTGGCCGGGGGACCTTACCTGGCGCGCCTGGGCACGGACGACTTGATCACGCTCGACGCGGGCCGGTCGACGGACGCGGACGGGGACGCGCTCACGTACGCCTGGGAGCTGGTGGGCCCGCCGCTGGACGGCGGCGCCGCCGCTGCGACGGGGGCGGCGGCGGCCTCGGCCTCGGCGGCTGGGGCGTCGACTCCCGCCGCCGCCGCCTCCGCCGACATGGTGGTGCTGATGGCCGGCGAGGGCGCCGCCGTGCGCCTCAGGCCCGAGCCCTGGATGGCCGACCGCCCGCTCGTGGCGCGCCTGACCGCGCGCGACGGCTACGGCGGCGTCGGCGTGGCGGCGGCCGACGTCGAGGTGTCGCCGGCGGCTGTGGTGGCGGCGGCGCCGGCGCCGGTGGTGGTGGCGCCGCGTCCCCCTTCCCCGTCGCCCTCGCCATCGCCCTTGCCCTCGCCCTCGCCCTCGCCCGTGCCCTCGCCCTCTCTCCCGCCCTCGTCCCCGCCCTCGCCCTCGCCCTCGCCAAACCCGGCACCAGCGGTCGCCGGCGCGCTCAGGCCGGAGCAGGGGTCTCTGCCGCCGCCGCCGCCGCAGGACGCGCCGGCCGTCGCCGCCCCGGTCGCCGTCGCCGCCCCGGTCGCCGCCGCCGCCCCGGCCGCCGCCGCGATCGCCGTCCCGGTCCGGGCCGCCCAGGCCCTCTGCCCGGCCTTTGGCGCGGGCGCCTCCAGCAGCCCCTTCGTGCCCGACTACGCGGCGCCCGCCGGCCCGCCCGACCCCTTCTACCGCTTCACCACCTCGTTCCGCGCCCCCTGCGCCTCGCTCGCCGAGATCTTTGAGATCTCTGAGATCTCCGCCGAGATCTCCGGCGGCGGCGGCGGCGGCGGCGGCGGCGGCGGCGGCCGCTCGGGCGCGCACCAGGCGCAGTCCGAGTCGGACGAGGGCCTGGTCGCCCAGATCCGCGCGCCCCGGGAGTTCGTGCCGTCGGGCCAGGCCACGCTGCTCGACGGCACGGGCTCGTCCGCGTCCGCGGGCGGCCAGCTCACGGGCTACGAGTGGCGGGTGGTGGCGCTGCCCGCGACGGCGTCGGCGGCGGCGGCGGCAAGTGCGGCGGCGGCCGCAAATGCGGCGGCGGCGCCGGCGGGCGCGTGGGAAGGCGGGGGCTTGGGCGGGTCGGGCGGTCACGGCGGCGGCGGCGGGGGCCGTCGCTTGGCACAGGTGTCCGTGGTCACTGATGCTGCCGCAGCCTCTGCCGTCGCTGCCGCGGCCTCTGCCGCCGCCGCTGCCGCCGCGCCCGCCGCTCCCTCTTGGCTCGACGCCACCGCCGAGGAGGCGGCCGCCGCGCTCGCGCGCGCGCCCGTGATGGCCGTGGGGTCTGGTCCCGTCGCCCAGGTCCCCCTGGGCCCCGGACGCTACGCCGCCCTGCTGACGATCCGCGACGCGGACGGAAACTCGGCCGTGGCCGTCCGACGCTTCTCGGTCGGCTTTCCCGGCGCGACCGTCGCGGCGGTCGCCGAGCCCCCGCCTTTCGTGCGCGCCCTCGACGGCGGCCTCGCCGCCCTGGGCGGGGCGGGCTTCCCGCTCCCCGCGGGCCTCACGGGCGCGGGCGCGGGCGCGCTCGTGGTCTCGGCCTCAAACCTCACCACGCCCGTCCCGCTCAGCGCGCGCGGGTCGTCGGCCGCGCCTGGCGCCTCGCTCTCGCGCTACGACTGGCTCGTGCGCCGCATGCCGCACGGCGAGAGCGTCGCGGCCTGGGCGGTTGAGGCGCGCGCCCTGGGCGTCGTGGTCGCGCGCGCCCGCGGGCCCAGCGCCGTGGTGCCCCTGCCGCCCGGCGCCTACCGCGCCTCGCTCACCGTCGTCGACTCGCTTGGCGGGGCCTCGACGGCCACGCGCGACTTTGCGATCGGCGCCGCCGCCAACGGCACCGTCGCCGTCATCGCGCGCCCCTCGCCCTACTATCCCGCGCCGCCCGGCTCGCCCGCCGCCGTGTCCGGCGCCCCGCTCGCCATCGAGCTGGACGCGACGGGCTCCGCCCCAGCCCTGGGCCGCACGGCGGGCCGCTGGCTGTGGAGCGTGCGGGCGCTCCCCGGTGGCGAGCCCGTGCTGAGCGCGACCGGCGCGCGCGTCTCCGTGCGCGTGCGCCCGGGCAGGTACGAGGCGTCGCTGGTGGTGACGGACGCCGAGGGCGGCGCGGCGGCGGCGCGCAAGGTGTTCTGGGTGGACGGGCTGGGGGCGGTGCCGCCGGCGGACGAGCAGGGGGACGAGAGGGGGGGCGGCGTGCAGGTGGCGGCATCGGCGGCGTCGGCGGCAGCAGCAGCGGCAGCAGCGGCTGCAGGAGGGGCAGCAGGGACGGAAGCAGCGACAGCGGCGACTGCGGCGGCGGCGTCGGCGGCGGCGGCGGCGGCGGCGGCCGCCGCGCCTGTCGTCGTCGCCTCTACCGCCGGAGCCGCCGCCGTCAGCGCCGCGCGCGCGGCCTCCGACGCCTCCGACGCCGCGCTCGTGGACCGCATCCGCGCCCCGCCCGCGGGAGCGGTCGGGTCGGCGGACACGGCGGGGTTGCGGCTGGCGGCACCGAAGGCGACGCCGGCGGCAGCAGCAGCAGCTGCTGCTGCCGCCCCCGCGGCCGCAGACGGGGCGGCCTCTGGGGCGCCGGCAGCCGCGGCCGCCGCGCCTCTGCCGGCAGAGGCGCCCGCGCCGGCCATCTTTTTGCCAGGCAGCGCGACGACGGTGGGGCCGGCAGGCGGCTCCCCGCGCGAGCGCGCCCTCGGCTCCTCCTCCGCCGCAAACCCCCCCGCGGCCATCCGCTTCCGCCTCTCGGCGCCCAAGACCCCTGTCTGCGCCAATGGCGTTAGCGAGTTTCTGGTGCCGCCGGGCGCGCTGGCGGCCGCCCGCGCGCGCGGCGGCTCGGCCCCGGACATCGCCTCGCGCCTGGTGTGGCGCGTGGAGCAGGCCGCTCCCGGCGCCCCGCGCTGGGCTGCCCAGGCGGCCGGGATCAAGCTGCGCCTGACGCGCCCGCCCGCGGGCCTGCTCAACGTGACGCTTGCGCTCGTGCCGGCAATCAAGGCGGGCGCTAGGTGGGGCGGCGGAAACGGCAGCGGCGGCGGAAACGGCGGCGAGGCGCCCCTGCCGCCCCCCGAGGCCTGGCTCAAGGCGTGGTCGGCGTCCGTGCGCGTGCCCAGCCGCCCGTGCGTCTCGTGCACCCAGTCGGCGGTCACCCTCGCCGCGCGGGCCGACCGCTGCGCTCCCTCGGCCGACGGCCTGCGGTCGCTGCTGACGCGGCAGCCGCCCGCCGGTGCCTCGCTGCAGATGGCGCTGTCGCCCGTCGCCTCCTCGCCGCCGCTCCCGGCGGCGGCGGCGGCGGGCGGCGGCGGCGGCGCGGGCGGCGGCGGCGAGGGCGCGGGCTACCGCCGCGCCGTGACCGTGCTGTCCAAGGACGCCAAGACCGGCGCCTGGGCCAAGTGCGTGGCCCCGCTCGTGACCCTGGCCGACCGCACGCCGCCCGCCATCGCCGTGGCCGACAGTGCCAGCGGCTGGTCGGCCGGCGGGCCGTGCCTGGCGGCGCTGCGCCCGCCGCCACCCGTCATGGCGGCGGCGCTGCGCCTCGGCGCCCGCCCGCCACTGCAGTGGTCGTGCTACTCGGCGGCCGAGCTCGTGCGCGCCGTGGACAACTGCTCGGTGGGTCCCGGGGCCTTGCGCTACGAGGCGGCCTGCGCGCCGCGCGCGGCGGCGGGCGGGCGGTGCCGCGTGCTGCCGGCCTCCGAGACGGCCTGGGGCGCCGCGCTGGCGGCAGCGCGCCGCGGCGCGGCGGCCACCGCCGCCGCCGCGGCCAACGGCGGCTTTGCCGCGTCGTCGCCGTCGCCGTCGGCCGACGCCGCCGCCGTTAGCGACGAGCCGCCCGTCGTGTGCGTGCGCACCATGCCCATCAGCGCCGCCGCCGACCGCGTCCACCTGGTGTCCCAGGCCAGCGTGCGCGCGTTCGACGGCGCGGGCAACGCCAGCCCGCGCGCCGACGTGCGCTTCTACGCCCACCCGCAGGCGATGCTGGCCAAGGCCGCGCGCGAGGCGGCGACGCCCGAGGGCGCCTTTGCGGGCGTGTTCGCCGACTCTGAGGAGTTTTTCGGCGGGGGGTGCTCGGTGCCGGACCTGGCCGACCCGGCGCTCTTCGGGGGGATGCGGCCGCCGGCCGTGCCGCCCGCCGTGCTGTGATCGAATGCGATGGATGGTCTACAGGAAAGCGCTCGCGTGCGCTGCAGCATCGTGTTCCAAAAGAACACGCTTTGGCGGGCCGCCTTTGCCCGCCTCGTCGTCTGCTCTTTTTTTCTCGCGCCTCCGTCCCCCCCCCCCCTCCTCTTTTGCATACGAACAGAACACTGCCCTTTTTCGTCCACGAGCTTCACTCATGTCTCCTCCTTCCTTTTCCTCGTGAGTTGTTTCGCGAGCCCTCCCCCGAGCCCCACAAACCACCCCTCTCGCCCTCCTTGTGTGTCCGCCCCGCGCTCTGTCCCCGTCGCCCGCTCTGGCCCCGTCCGTCGCCGCGATGCGATGCGATTTGCAAAACCAAAAGACAACAAAACCAACCCCTATGCATCGCCCAAACCAGCCCGAGACAGACAGACAGCGCGTGAACATGCGGCCGTACACCAGGTGTCTTCCTCCACACACGCACGCAAAACATGCTCCCCTTCCGCCCTTTGAAAAATCCCTTTGTTCCGGAAAGCGTGTGTTGCGCCAAAAAAACAAATACGACAGCGCGCGCGCAGACGCTTTTGATCAACGATCGATGGTCGCTTGCCCAGAGGCTCAAACTAGTCCTCAGCTGTCAGCAATTCGAGGTCCGCCCCCACGGCCAGGTGGTCGCTGGGATAGGTCGCGTCCGGGATGGGCCCCTCGAGCTGGGGCGCCCCCAGCGTTGCCACGACGCGCCAAGGCATCCGCTGCTGCGTCTTCGCCGCTCCGCCGCCGCCGTCGCCGCCGCCGCCGCCGCCACCCCCTCCCGCCGTCGCCCCGACAAAGATGTGGTCGAGCGCGCCGCGAAACGTGGGTGTGCGCGTGGTGAGCTCCGGCTCGCGGCCGCCGTGCAGGGCTGCGTGCGCCGTCACGAGGCGCAGGCCGCGCGTCGACAGGGGCCGGCGGTGGCGCCGGCGCCCGCCGCCGTTGCCGTTCTTGCCCCGGTCGCTCGAGCTGCCGCTTCCGTGGCCGCTGTCGGCGCCGCTGTCGCTGCCGCCCTCCCTCGCCGCCGCCGCGGCGGCCGCGCGCGCGACGGGGTGGTCGTGGTGCGTGTGAGGCAGGGCGCCGGTCGTCAGGAGCCGGTAGACGCCCGATCCGGGCCCGGCAGCAGCGGCCGCCGCCGCTTGTGCGCGCGCGGCCCCCGCCTCTTGGTCGGGCCCCGCTGCGTTGCCGTTTTTCTCGTTTTTCTCGTTTTCCTCGTTTCCGCCGTCGCCCCCGCCTCCGCCGCCACCGCCGCCCTCGCGCTCGCCCGACCCAACGCACAGCTCCGCGGGCGGCATGCTGTTGAAGTCGCCCGCGATCACGACGGGCAATCCGCCTCCCAGCCGGCCGCCACCGCCGTCGCCGCCGCCCCCCGCGCCGCCGCCGCCGCCGCCGGCGCCGCCGCCCCCCCGCGCGCCGCGGCGCGCCAGCGACCCGCACCGCCGTGCCAGCAGCGCCGCCTGCCGCGCCTTGACCTCTGGCTTTGCCGGATCCCAAAACAGGTGCACGGACGCGGCCACGATCGCGCGGCCCGAGTCCTTGTGGCGCAGCAGGGCGACCACGGCGGCGTCGCCATAGGCCGAGAGCAGGCGTGAGGCCGGGGCGGCCTCGGCGAATCGAAAGGCCGAGCACGCGACGAGGTCAAAGGCGGCGCGGCGCCACAGCAGCGCGACGCCCTCGTCGTCGTCGTCGTCGTCCCTGGCCGCGGTCGCGGTCGCTGCTGCCGCCGCTGCAGCTGCCGCCGCTGCCGCTGCTGCTGCTGCTGCCGGCGCCGCCGTCTCGTCCTCTTCGTCCAGAGACCCGCCGCCGTCGCTCCAGCTGCTGTCGCTGTCGCTCCCGCGCCCATCCCCGCGCCGATCCCCGCGCGCCTCCCGCTCCTCGTCGCCGCCGCCGACGCCCCGCGCCAGCGCCGTCGCCGCGCGCGCCGCCGCCGCCCGCGCCCCTCCCCTCAGCCGCCTCGACTTTGCCACATACTCCCCCGCGTACCCCCGGCGCGCCATCCACTCTGCAAGGGGTCCCTCGCGAACGTCGCGCTGCACCTCTTGCAGGCACAGTACGTCCGGGCTCCAGTGCTCTATTTCGGCCAGGGCGCGGCGCGTGCGCGCGGCGGCGTCGAGAGCTCGCGCCGGGGCGTGCGCGTGTTGGCCGCCGCGCGTCCACCGCTCTGCCAGCAAATTGTAAGAGACCACGCGCAGGCGCGCATCGACGCCGGGAGGGAGCAGGGCGGCGGCGCTTGGGGCGGGGAGGGCCGGAGCGGGCGCGCCGGGCGCGACGAACTGCCGCATGGCGAGGCGCTTCGACGATGATGTGAACCAACCTGTGGGTGCGCGGGACTCGCACGGGACGCGATTGTCTGAACCCTGAGCTGTGGTGCCCCCCGGTGTTTGAGAGTTGGTCTGGAGCCGTGACGCCTTGTTCTCGGCGCAGAGTGCGAGACAACGGAAGGAATGGAGTCACGGGGCGAATTTCCGAACGTCGCGTGTCGTGTGTCGTGTGTGGAAAAGAGAGAGCTTGGCGATTCGACAAAACGGTTTAATGGAGTCCACAGCGGGAGCAGCCGCCGCCTCGTCCGCCTCGAGGACCTTGCGGGTCCGGCCGGCGTCTGCCGAGGCCGCAGAGCCGCTGCTGCCTCGCTCGTCGTTGCCGTCGCTGCCGGCGCCGCCCCCCCCCGCCTCCGCCTCCTCGCCCTCCGCATCCGCCTCCGGCGCCACGGATTGCGCCTTACGTTTCCTGGAGTGGCGGAGCCGCTGCTGCCGCAGCGGCGGCGGCGGCGGCGGTGGCGGCGGCGGCGGCGGGTGCAGCCGCAGTTGCCGCCGTCGCAGCTGCAGCTGCGGTAAAGGCGGCGCTGGCCGGAGGTGCTGCGGTTGCAGCTGCTGCTGCTGCTGCTGCTCCTGCTCCTGCCGCTGCTGCTCTCGTCGCTGTTGCTGGTGCGGCGGCGGCGTCGGCTGCTGCTGTTCGACGCCGACGGAGCCCGCCGCCGGCGACGATTGCCGCCCCCGCCAAGACCGCTCTGTTCCCTTGCGTTCGGCCCCCCTTGCTTCTTTCGCGAGTTTCGACGATTACACGGGAGCGGAGCTCCCTCTAGCCAGAGCGGAGGCATATGAGTCGCTCTGCAGCAGCCTGGAAAGAAAGCAGAGGTCGAGGAGGGGGGACGGGGGGTTGGGCGCCGCCGGCCCGGGGCAAAAAACACCGCAGGGCGCGCGAGGACGGACGGGGGGCTTTTTTGGGGGGGAGCGGTGGAGGTGGCGGCCGAAAGCAGACACGCACACGCGCGCACACAACGATGGGAGGATCATCACAAAAAAAGAACGAGGGTGCGGGGTTTTGGGGTTTCGGCCGCCGCGTGTGCCGCCAGGAGGCGGGACGCGCCCAGCGGCCGGCGCCGCGGGGGGGGACGGGGACGGGGGGGCGGCGGCGGGCGGAAAGAGGGGGAGGGGCGCCGTCGAGCCGACCGCCCCACCTTCCAG
>Ga0105055_10010659_pt1 | contig 11461 bp, 8 predicted proteins | sample BON03_FD_78090 | JGI IMG/M metagenome (GOLD analysis project Ga0105055, IMG submission 78090) | Freshwater microbial communities from Lake Bonney liftoff mats and glacier meltwater in Antarctica - BON-03 | ecosystem: Environmental > Aquatic > Freshwater > Ice > Glacier meltwater | place: Lake... | reverse complement strand
GTGTGTGTGTGTGGGTGTGTGTGTGTGTGTGTGTGTGTGTGTGTGTGTGTGTGTGTGTGTGTGTGTGCGGGTGTGTGTGTGTGTGTGTGTGTGTGTGTGTGTGTGTGTGTGTGTGTGTGTGTGTGTACGTGTGTGTGTGTTTGTGTGTTTGCATTTCTGTGTGGGAGAGAGAGACACAGTTCGAGTGTGTATGTGTGTATGTGCATGCATGTGTGTGTGCGTGTGTATGTGTGTTCGCGCGCGTTTGTGTACGTGTGTGATTGTGTGCATGTGCGTTTGTTTGTGTGTGTTTGCGCGCGGTAGGGCCGCACAGTTCGTTGTTAGTCTTTCCAGGCGGAGGAGGAGGCACCCTATCTTGCATCGGCTCTTGCATCTCCTCGATCTGCATGCGCCAAGCTGGTATTGGCTCTCAGAATTCAGCTCTATAGTCATTATAAATTATCAAATGAGTGGCGAGCTAACGTTTGATAATCTGTACCTGTCATGCGCCCACGGCACCCAGCTGGTCTGTGATAGATAAGTATTGGTCAGCAAGTGTGTGTGTGCGCGCGTGAGTGTGCACGCATGTGTGTGTGTGTGTTCGCGCGCGTGTGTTTTGTGTGAATGTGTGCGCGCACGTGTGTGTGTGTGTGTTTGTCTGTGTGTAATGCGTGTATCTATGTGCATATTTGAGCGTGTGTGTGCGGGTACCTTTTGGTGAGAGTTAGATTCATGATATTCAGCACTGAGTAGTTTTGTGCGTGTGTGGGTTTGCGCGCTTGTGCATGTTGTGTTAGAGTGCGCGCGCATGTGTGTGTGTGTCTGTGTGCGTTATGTGTTTGTTCGTCGGGAAGACTATGCATGTGCGTTTGTATCTGTGTGTACGCGTCAACGTGTGCTTGTGTGCGCCACACAAACACACATTGACACGCACACAGATACAAACACACACGCACAGACTCACCGAAACACACACACACACACAACACACACACACACGCGTGCATGTGTACCTTTGGGCGAGAATGCCGCCTATTGCTTTGAACTTGCGGCCACTTTGAGCTTGTCGGATTGGCATGTGTGCACAGCGTGGTGTTGCGGGCGCAGGAATAAAACTGCAGAGGCAGCAAAGATTGTGCATTGCAATGGACAGAAAATAGATAAGCTTATCAATGAACTGTACATCAATATACTGCGGGCTTGATATCGCGCGGCCGTGCACCCAATACTATACTTGTATACACGTTTTGTAGCCAACAACAACTATATTTGCATACTGATTCGTCACATCTATGTGTGCCTATTTCTGCGTCGCGTTGCACCAATGCTTGCATGTTGGCCAGCACAGGACCTGTCGGCAAGTTGAGATAGGAACAGCACGAATAAGCCCGTCCAACACGTGCGCCGGGCCATGCTTTGGGGGCCAGATGTTCTCTAGGAGAGCAGTTTGTACGCGGCAAAACGGAAAATCCAAAACCGAAAAAAAAAAGCACATTCTTCAAAGATTCTTGAGAAAGCGACTTTGGCGAGGGCTAGGTGGCAGACAGGATCACACACGCACCAACAAGGCGTCAACAATCAAGACATTTACTTTCATTGAAGCTCCGTTGATTGATGCGCCCGCGTCCTGTGCCCATTGTGCGCTGCCACCCCCCCTTCAGAGCGGCAAGAGCAATACACCGTCACTTAATACCAGCAAGTGGGGTCACAACTCTGGCGATTAGATGCCTCCCAAGGGTCCCAAGCCAAATCTAGAGCGCTACGACGAAACTCTGTGGCGGGGTCCATGGGTTCAAGCGCTGTGCATCGGCGTGGATGCTTACGCTCACTTGAAACCACTCAACAATGCAGTGGCAGATGTTGTGGCATTAGCGGCGGCGATCCAAGGTAAGTGCTTCTATGCATACACGTTCGCCCACACTTGTGCTGGACCGACTGGTTCTTGCTGCTGGCAGCAGTCTTCCCCATACCTGTTTTTACACGACCTAACTGCGCATCTTGATGTGTGCATTCAGATCTTCCAGGAATGTCACGGGCGTGTGGGCCAGAACAGGTGCCACGGTGCAAGAATCCCGCTACCAAAGCGTCGCTGGAGTGCGTGCTTAAAACATTTGTGGCGCCCCTCGTCAGCGCACCCCCGCGCATTGTGATGGTGTTTTTCGCCGGGCACGGTATCCGGGTTGGCGGAAACATGTATCTAGTGCCAGCAAAGGCAGATTTGAACGGACTTGCAGACCTCCAGCAGAAGTGCTTGAGTCAACACGAGCTCTTTGGACTGCTCAAGACTGAACTCGAGGACAAAATCTTGGTGAAAGACGTGCTCTTCCTCGTCATTCTTGACATGTGTCAAAATTTGCCGAAGTTCTTGTCAACACAACATGGAAATGACATAGGAGCGCACTTGGAGGGCTTGGAACCTTACGGCAGCAGTCGCCCTCGGCATTGGGCTCTGTGCACTTCCACAGCAAATGGGACAAAAGCTCCTGACGGTTCAGCAGGACACAGCCCATTTTTGCAGGAGCTACTGAGTGTTGAATGTGGCTTCTTGGAGCAAAATGTCTCTGTCAAATTTGCACTTGAGATGGTGCACAAACGGCTGCTTGATCAAGACGGGCAGGAACCGTGTCTCTTTCCTGGTAATCTGGGGGAGATTTGCCTGTATGGTCCCAGCACGTCCATATCTAGAAAGTGTGACGTTTTTATTTGCCATCGACTTGGCACCGAGACGCGGGAAATTGCAGAGGAATTGCACGACCTGCTGAGGAAAATGACCATTAAAATGAAGGACGCGGGTAGTAGACACATCGAGGTCTTCTTCGAGACCTCCAAGGGGAACGCTTTGCAAAAAGACCAAATCGCGGATGCACTCTGCAGCAGCACCGTTATTGTGTTGCTTGTTTCACAGTCAACATTCAACGGCATTTGCAATCTCTCACCGAATGCTCCTGTCGATGGAGCATTGACACAATTGCTTGTACAATACGAAATGGCGCTCGAAATATATGAACAGCGGAGCGACGTGACTGTATTTCCACTTCTGCTTGGCAAAAAAACTCCTGGGGAATCGGTGTATGATAACATAAACTGTAGTGATGAGTGTCAAATGTCTACTTATTGGCCGGTGCATGCGGTGCCTGAGAACCTCAAGGTTCAATCCATAATGAGGAGCGCGCTCGCTGGTCTCCGCAGAGACTTTAATGTGGCGCAGAATCTCGCCAGCAAAAAACTCAAGACAGGAGTACCTTCGATTCTTCAGAGCTTTGACGGCAAGCTCTCGACAGCTAGCCGCACGATCAAACAGACTCTGACTGCTTGCAGTAGCACAGAGAATTTCCGGCCGCATATATTTTATGGCAACACCAAAGATGCTGTTCAAACTGCTAGCAAACACATTCAAGAGATTGTTACGAGACATCTGCAAGATGTCAGTTTGGGGCCACATCAACACAGAGGAAGGAGAAGGTGCGAGGTCGAGTGCGCGGATGGGGCGAGAAAGATTTCAAAGAAGTCGCATGATGGAGACTGCTCGGGCAAGCAATCTGCGAGCACGAATGCTGAAGTTGCCGAGGCCCCAAAAAGTGCCCACACGAACTACCATGCCAACGAAGGTTCTTCATCAAGTGTCAAAAGACAAAAATCAGATTCCTCCTCCACAAGCGCCGGCGCTTCAATCGGTGGTGGTGTTGCCGGTGCGACTGATGATCATCAGCCGGCTGTCATTACCGGCTGTAACGACGTTATATCAATAGAGAGTATCGAATCTAGTTCAGCTGGAAAGGAAGCAGCGTTACTCAAACCATGCAACTTACCGTCTTTGAAAAGATTCAACGGAGGTACGTAGCTATTTGCCCACATTTCAAGTATGAAACTCAAGTACTTAAATTCTACGTTTCTAACACACTCTAAAAAACATACAGTTCTGTGTTTCCCTATTGCCCCTTAGTTTTCGTTTTGGTTGAATCTACTGTCTCTCAATTGTGCAGATGGAGAAGACCGTGGTCTGAAGTGCGAGCGATGCCTACGGGGATGCGAGTATCAACATACTTCAGATGATACCGACTCACCGTCTCCCTCTTCCGTGTCTCTTGGTATCTGCATTGGATGTGGAGAGCAGAGAAAGTTGCCATTTCTAAAAAGCAACGAGGACTTGCTGCAGATCAATGCTGAGGGAATACTCGCGCTGTCTATTCGTGGCGACACAACCACTGAAGTGGCATTGGTTTTAAGAGCGTTAGTCTATGGGGAAGGAGGGGCAAGGGAAGAGAAAGATAGGAGGGAGAGGAGGGTGAGGATAGGACATCAGGGATCAGACATGGGGTATGATGCTTCACGAAAGAAACAGGTGTGGGAAGACTGGGAGGAAGAAGATAAAAATAAGGAGGCCCAGAGACTCCTGCCAGGAGCCCCACATGTGTCGATCTCAATATCGGGTTGGTTGGACTGTTATAACGATGATTACATTCGGAAGGGTGATGCGGGGAAAGAATACGTGTTCAAGATACTGGTATCGTTGGCCCAACAACGGACACTCGTGAGGTTGCGGCTCCACAATTGCCTGATAAGATCACTCCCCGTTTCTCTCGGAAATCTGACAGACTTGAAGTCGTTGGAGATTAGTGAATGTGACGAAATTCAAGAATTTCCAGGATCGGTTGGAAGAATCTCTTGTCTCCAGAGCTTTGCTGCAATGTTCTGCGCACGATCGGCACCCGATGGATGTGATATTTTCAAGTTCTTCGAATCGATCAAGACCCTGCCAGAAATGAAGACACTTCAATTCAAGTCCTGTGCTATGTCTGACAATCATGTGAGTAGTAATTCTATATGGGATTTTCGACACAAAATGACAAAGCTAGAGAACCTCAAGATTGAGGGATCACATAGTTATCGCTTTCCATTACTAGACTTATCTAATATTTATGGTCTGAAAAGGCTCGCTCTTGATGGAATTTTTGCCTCGCATGTGGATTTTGTGACGGCGATTCACGCTACCAGTAGTTCGCTGACGGAGTTGAGTCTGAGGTTGCCCTGGGGGCTGGGAGGGGAGAGCTCGAAGGGCAGGAAGCAGATAGCGGCAACAAATGTATTGCCTATATGCAGTGCCCTCAAATCATTTTCTCTAACTGTAACGTGCGAGAACGAAGAGGATCTCAAGTTTACTGAGTCCTATGCGTTGATATCAGACAAATTCATTCCCTCAGTGACGTATTTGCAATTATGCTTGCCTTCTGAGGGCAAATACTCCACGATACTTCCCTCAGCACTTGGTACACTGGACAACCTGACGACTCTCGAAATCAAGGGCAATCAGTGGTTTGAACTTCCCGCAACCATGGGCTTTTTGACCAATTTAACGGATTTGAAGTTCACAAGCTTTGAGTCTGACCACCAGCATGGAGGTGGATGCATACATCCGCACGCTCTTCCGGCGTGGCTTGCAAAACTTACCAATCTCAGAAAACTTGGTATAGGTTGGGACACTGAATTTGTACACAGCTCAGACACACACATTTTACTTCCTGTTGCAGAGGTATGCGTCAACAGTTTCACGTCACTTGACTCTCTTGTACAGAAATATCGCAAATCAGTTTTTGATCATTATCATTGCTATGCGCTAGTTTCCCGCTCTGGGCCCAAGGAGGTGACAGAAAAGAATGTCATCATCATTTCCTATCCTTACGTGGGTACTTTTCGAGGTTTCGGTGAAATGGAGGAGGAGATCAAGAGACATTTCAGATCTAACGGATTCACCTTGGACGCGCACGAGTGTACGTGGGCACACGATACCAATGCTACGAGGGTACAAATTGTGGGAAGCGGAGTAGACCGAGCAGTTCTTGAGCGTCTCTTGGATGGATCTGGCGAAATTGACAATACAAGGGTATGTCATGAAGTAGCTGTGGCGCTGAAACATCTTGAAATAGTCACTATTGATGGTGGATGTAGGATGAATGATTCCCAATTTCAATCTGTTCACGTGTTACATCCTTTTCCAAGCTGGATTGACAGCCTCTCTCAGCTCAAACGTTTTGAAGTCAACCGGGTCAAATGTCAAGTCTTACCTTTCTTCTTGGCGAAGTTGACATCACTGGAGGTTTTGAAAATTGGCGGTGATGTCTTGCAGGTGGATTATATTGACGGGGAACTTTCGATGATTAAAAACGTGCCTAGTGAGGTGCTTTACAAGGGACTCAAGGCCGTCCAGCAATACCTTGGTGATCTCCAAGAAGGATCTACGCCTTGTTTCCTATTAAAGTGTGTCGTTGTCGGAAATCAGCGCTCTGGGAAGAGTAGCGTTGTTGACTCATTGGTAGGCAATACACACAAGCTGCGCCACGACAATGACCGAACGGTTGGGATCGATGTTCGCCGTTGGGTGCTGCAACAAAATGTGGTAAACAACCGCCAATTGGTGTCGAAATCCTTGCTCGTTAATTTTTATGATTCTGGTGGGCACCTGGTTTATCGGTCGACTCATGGGCTCTTTATGAGAGGAGATCCGCTTTTCCTCAACATGGTGCGGAGTGATATGAGCGAAGATATGGCGCTAGAGGCGCTTGTCGCATGGGTTGAGGAAATACATCAACAAATGCTAAATCAAAAAGTCAGATATTCTCCGAAAATCGGTCTAGTCTTTACGGTTACAGGCGAAATGGACACCGTGGAACTTAACCACAATAGTGTACTTGACCGTCTAAAGGACAAGATGAACAGTCAAGCAAAATCTGTACACTTTGCAATGCGGGCTCTTGAGGACGAGATCCAGCGCGATGGATCGCTATGTGAAAAGTGGGTTGCATTGCGTAATAATCGCAATGCCACGCTCAAGCGTCTTGATGAGTATGCGCTTAAAGGTGCAAATTGGCCGATCGATCGAAAAAAAAAGTTGGATAGATCATCTGTCTCTGTTATCTGCACGGCCGAATCCGACCTGATTGATTACCATTCGCAGATGCAAACAATGGAGAAGGCATCAAAGGCCATTTCTGAAATTTATCTGAAAGATCTCCAACGTCTCCGGCGACATCGCATCTCCCGACCGCGCATTCTCTTCACGAGGGGAGTAAGCTGCAAAACTGGAGAAGGTCTCGAGACGCTCAAGGAGTCAATTGCCGACCTCGTTACGAAAGATGAAAAGGAAACGAATTTTTTTCCGCACGTGGGTAGTACGAAGCCTCTTATTTATTTGGCGCTGGAACGGCTTGCGCAAGAAGGGAGAGTTGCGAAAGGAGCTGAGGAGGGGAAGGAGAAGAAATGCGGAGAATGGGAGCTTGCTGTTTCAACGTACATACAGGAACATGTAAGTCCAAACTCAGCTTTGAGGCGAGTGTGTGAGGAGCCTCGCGTTTCGCTGACCAAGTTGCAGTCTGCATGGGAAGAAAGTGGGATGGAAAAAAGTCAACTGATACGAGCTCTGCAATTTCTGCACGATACAGGTTCAGTATTGTTCTATGATGAGAATAATGATGATTCACTACACAGTCACAAACGTTCGAGTACTATCAAGGATCTTGTAATTCTGCAACCTGCATGGATCATAGATGCTGCCAAATATGTCATACACGAACGCGAAGACGTGGACCTTGATAATCTTCTTCGAGCTTTGGAGTCCAACATACGGGAAAAGGCTGGCAATGTCATGAATGCGTATTATGAACAGTTCAAGACCACTGGAATCCTCCAAAAAGATTTGCTACTCACATACTTGTGGGATTCTCCTCGCTTTCCTCCGGATGAAATTGGATTGCTGTTGGATCTGTTCCAAGAATTCAAACTGCTTCGCCCTATCAATGAGGACGAATTTTTCGTTCCGGCGATGCTGTCCACTAAAGAGTTGTCCGAAAAATACGTTCAGGGAAATTCAAAGTGGTGGCTGCTGCCTTCGTTTGCTGTAGAAACCGCATGCAATTTCAGCGGCACTGGCATCTTCGACGACAGACCAGCAGTGTTACGCAGAGTCTACACGGTGATAGTTGGCAGTCTTCCTTTTAGTTTTATGCCAGAGTTGCAGTTTGCGCTTTCCGAAATCGAAAACTGCAATTCCGAACACCAGGAAAACTTTTGCCCCGAAGACAGGAGCTTAGCCGGGACTGTGCTCAGCGAAACATATAAGATTGAAAAAGACGGGCTTGTCAGGGAATATGTCATTGTTTCGACTCCAAGCAGTAGTGAAATGAAGGAAAAGGAGATGGGTCAAATTCGTGTACTTGCACTTGTCAAGATAATAAAACCTGGCTCACTCGAGGGAACGATGGACTGGAGACTGTTTAAGAAAGTGACGAATACGATTTCCAAAGTAGTCGGGACGAAAGTGAACTTATCTATAAGTGAACGGGCGATTTGGGTGAATATGGCTGGTGAGAAATCCGAACAAGAGGTCATTAAAATGACTCAGGATTCTGTTCTATTTCGTTTCGAGGCAGGTCAGGATGAAGATGTGCCCAAGGACCTCGTGATGCCTACTGGACAAGAGCAGAAAGTATGCATCCGGAACATCGGAGCAGGAGCCTATGTTGGGGAATCGGTACTGTTGGATTCAAGAATATCAAACTTGTTTGCTGATGCACAACTTGCATCTGTCTGTGAGAAAGTTTGCACTTTTTTTGGGATAGTAAGAGTCTCTGATATGGCATTCTTGACAGACAAAGATCTTTGCGATTCGATTCCAGAACTACAGCTCAAAACAGTTGATTTTCGGCGATTAGAAGTGCTGGTGCGGAAGGTGCGAGTTGATGGAGGGCGAATTGGCTCGGAAAGCCAGGCGTCTGGACACGTCTAATAAGGCACTCACTGTCTGGACACGTCTAATAAGGCACTCTCTGTCTAGACACGTCTAGTAAGGCACTCTCTGTCTGGACACGTCTAATAAGGCACTCTCTGTCTGGACACGTCCAATAAGGCACTCTCTGTCTGGACACGTCTAATAAGGCACTCTCTGGAATTTCCTTTTTGATGTGTTTCGGTTTCGAGTGTTGAATACAGGAGGAAAGCAATTCAAGTGGTGAATATAAGATGGGTTTTGGAACAAATTTCTTCGAATCTTCACATAGGTATAATATTACTCTGTATCTGAGCCTTCGGCGGCAGACTCAGAAAAAGAAATGGCATGCTGGTGTGGTGTGTGTGCCACTACGTGCGTGTACTTGTTTTTTTTTTCTGAGCATTACGAGCACACTTTGCATTTGTTGGATCAAATGACATTTTGTGTTTTGCCAGTGTATATCCATATTCGTAATTCGTATCATCTTTTAAGTCTGCATTCTACATATTGAGTACCTATGATCTAGCATTGATTATGCATAATATGAATATCTTTTGTGTATTTTTTGGTGAGATCATTAAACAAGCTTGAAATATGTCGGACTCTGTGGTGGCTCTGTGTGTGCATGTGTGTGTGTGTGTGTGTGTGTGTGTGTGTGTGTGTGTGTGTATGTGTGTGTGCGCGTGTGCGTGTGTGTGTGTGCGTGCGTGCGTGTGTGTGCGTGAGTGTGTGTGAGAGAGAGTATGTGTGTGTGTATGTGTTCGTTTGTGTGTGTCAGTGTTAGTGTGTCAATATGTGCGTTTGTGTGTGTATGTTCTTGTGCGTGTGTGTGTGTGTGTGTGTTCACGTGTGTGAGAGAGAATGTGTGTGTGCGTAGAGACAAACAAGGACGAGTCCATGCGGAGTGGCGACACCACGTCGAAATCCAAAAGAAAGAAAAAGTGCGTGCACACATTTTTCTGGTACAAAACCAATATAGGGAAACTGTTCTATACGCAAAGGCAGCAGCCCTACCTTCCATGCATAAACCGTATAAAAAGCACACTCTTTCATTATGAGACATCACGCGACACATTTTCCTCATCCAAATCCAGTACAGGGAATCTCGCTGATGCACAAGGAATTATTTTTTTGTGTAATATAGAGAAATAGCCTTCGCTCTTCACACCATTTTGGCAGCACGCTTTTTCCACATCGTGTGGCGGAGCCAAACAATTTTAGACAGTGCCGCACATATCTTCCCGGTACACAACCAATCTCACTGTCCACCTTTTATAAAGTTTTTATTTTCAAGAAAAACAGCTCCACACTTCCACACTGATCATACAGTGTGCTTTTTTGCTACTAGACGCCAGGCGACGGAGCCAAACAGCAACTAGTCCAGTGACCCCATCCCCCATACCCATCTTTCGTCTCTTAACTATCCACACCACCTCCACAACCACGTCGCACGCAACTACACTGGGTTTGACCACATCACACATCGCGGGCACAAAGCGCGTCTTCACTTGACTGCCGCCTGCGGAAGAACACGCCTCTTCTGCAGAGAAAGCATAGGGCTCTTTTGCGGAGGAGGTACAGCCAATTGCAGATAGGGTGGCACAGAATCTCGAGATTATTTCTAAAACTTTTTCAACGAACCAGAATTCTGCCCATGGGATTTACGATTAGTACCAAGCAATAAATGAACAATCCCATGAGAATCCTGGTACGCCTGGTACTGAATCGAATGTTTTTGAAAATAATCTCAAGATGCTGTGCCACCCTATCTGCAATTGGCTGTAGCTGGCTCTGCTATTGAGGTACAGGGCTTTGTTGCAGAGGTATAGGGCTCTGTTGCAACTGTTACCACAGGATGATGCACGATTTTGACTATGTGTCAGCCAGCTGGCACTTCCACAAATTCTTTTAACCCCTCCCCGCTCACCCTTCTTTACCCCTTCCCCTTGCTCCTCTCCTCCTCGCCAATTCCTCTGCAATTTTTTTTGAGAAAATCATAAATCTACAAATCCTGGAGCGTCAGCTTTATATTCATAGGTGTATGCCAATGTAGTAAGCAGGAGTGGGTCGTGACTACCTATTACCTGTGCATACGAAGCTTACTACCTATTGCCTCCTCCACACTGGCAGAATATCTGGATTTCTGAAATCAAAACAGGTGTATTTATGTGTCGCAACGTGCATGCGACGCTTACAACTCATTGCTTCGTCCACAGACTTTCTGGATCTCCGAAATCGAAACAGGTGTATTTGTATGTACATAAATGTATATGCGTCACGCAACGTGAGTGCGAGGCTTACCACCAATTGCCTCATCCACAGAATTTCTGGATTTCCGGCACTGCAGTATGTGTATGTATATACACATATATGTATATCTGCACTCAACATGTATGCGAGGCTCACAATTCATTTTCTCGTGCACAAAACTTTGGATTTTCGAAATGGAGGTGTATGTGTATATGCTACATATATATATATCGTGCACGTAAAGTGCGTGCGGGACTTACAGCACATTGCCAAATCCACAGAATTTCTGAATTTTCTGGAATCGACACAGGTGATTAGATATGTAAATATGCATATATATTTTAATATATGTTGTGCCACGAAACATGCGTGTGTATACATATATGTGCATGCGAGGCTTACCACCCATTGCCTCATTCACGCTGCTGTGCGCATGGCTCGCGTCGCACATATATATACATATATATATAT
>Ga0105055_10010658_pt1 | contig 11462 bp, 12 predicted proteins | sample BON03_FD_78090 | JGI IMG/M metagenome (GOLD analysis project Ga0105055, IMG submission 78090) | Freshwater microbial communities from Lake Bonney liftoff mats and glacier meltwater in Antarctica - BON-03 | ecosystem: Environmental > Aquatic > Freshwater > Ice > Glacier meltwater | place: Lake... | reverse complement strand
TATATATATATATGTATATATATATATATATATTAGTACGCTAGCTTGTATATATATCAGTACGCTAGCTTGTGCTTGGTATCCACAAGCTAGCGTACTGAGCCAAAAAACAAAAATCTGTTTGCCTGCTTCTATGAGTCCGTGTCGTGTGTGAATGCTTTCTTCTCTACCCGTCTTCCTACCTGTGTTACGCGCGCTGCGTGTTTGGTGTGGTGTTCTGTACAGCAGCATCCCGACATAGAAACCACCGAAATGACACAGCCAGATCCAAGCAAATATTTCTAGGCGTGAATAGAGTTTCTTTGAATTTTAACCAGGCGTACATCCAAATTCCAGGCTGCAGTTTCTATGTGCCAGTTTTGATGTCCCGGGATGCTACTGTATTCATAACCACCTTTTTGTTTTCTTTCTTCTTTTTCTACAAATTTGATGCACACCTATGTCACGGTGTCTAGCGATGTACAGATAACCTTGCTCGTATGCCCATCCTCCTCTTCCGTCTGCATTTTCATTTGTGCACTTCATACGTATGTATATGTCAACTTGTATACGCACTTCCCTCCTCTTCCATATTCATACACATCTATCGCCATATTTATATCTATATATGTTTCGACTATTGCCACAGTGTGTAATGACTCCTTATAATCTGTACACTACAACTACAGTACATCTCTGTGTGCCTGCTTCTAGAGGCTTTGCCTTATGTTTACACACTTGTGACCCCATGTTCAAGGGTCTGTATTTCAATATTCATCCGTGACTATGCGTCCTATGAATACACACATATCATGTTCATATCAAATATGTTCAATTATGTGTGCACCTACCCCTCCCTTATGTTCGTCATAGTCTTTCAACCATGTCTTTATCCGTATCTATTCCGTCCACCTAAACACGTGCTCACGTGTGAATGTTTACACCAAGACTGTGCAATCCACATAAAAAGAATACATGTAAACAAATGAATGCGAAACAAAATACGTGCTTATGCCTACATACATACATATAAAAAATTCACATAACTGTAATTTTAAAAAAAAATCAACAAGTAAATAATACATAAATATGTATACATATATATGTATACGCATACATAAAACGAATCCAAAAAAAAAAAATGATATTTGTTAAATATGAATCAATGAAACCCGAAGCATGCAAATAACATAAATGCATACATGTCAGTGAAATAATAATAATTCTACTATGTGCAATAAACAATGAAATATATAAAGAAAAATTCAATAAATACGTCAAAATACAAAATTAATTGCTGTCCCGGGTGTGTTATGTTCATCCATGTGGCGTTTTTCTGGATGTGTGTTTTGTTCTATATCTCTTTTGTCTGTCTACATGTGTGTGCGTATGCCTTTAAGTTCAAGGTCCATTGCGGGAGTGCCTTCGAGCCGGGCGCTTCCGGGCTACCCCATTACTGCACACCACATGTGTGCGTTCCTGATGTAATTGGCGCGCTAGCTGTATGGCGGCAAAGCACACAAACAAAAAATCCCCCCTAGCCTAGAGTCTGTATGGCGGCATTACAAACCCCCCAAAAAAAAACCCTAAAATAATAGAGTGGCATCCATCTCCGCCTCTATTTGCCACTATTTTAATTATTGCTGAGTCACCAGGCAGTGGTCGTATGGAAGTGATATGTGCGCTGGTTTTTCCCCCATCTGAGGCCGTCTAGGATAAACTTGACTCTCCCTAGCCGGCTTAGTAGAAAACGGAGACACTAAGACGTAGTTGAATACTCTGAGGTATTGGATTCCGTACATGCCAGAACTTGATTAAACAAAAGGATGGCTGACATGGACGGTCTACGCTAGTCCCCTGATGGCCCTTACTACATCAAAAGGAAAGGAAAGGAAAGAACATGATACGTCCAATGGACACAACTTGTTCATCTTACTTAAGACATCACAGGCATTATCAATGTTTGGTGTTAAAACCAGGCAGCAGCCTTGACCCTGTCAATTTCCTGTTACTTTGCTTTGGGTACTGTAGCCCCCGAGTGCAGTGGGATTGTGACAGATGCAATATGATTGAAGTCCTAAAGTCCACAAACCAAAAAATGTGGGATTGTAATATGAATTGTAAAAAGAAACAAATCAACAAATAAGATTAAATGCAAAATTAATTGCTGTTTCGGGAATGTGTTGTTCATCCATGTTTCACGTTTATGAATGTGTGTTTTGTTGTATTTCTCTGTTGTTCAAGTTTGCCTACTTGTGTGTGCGTATGCCTTCAAGTCCAAGGTTCATTGCGGGAGTGCCCTCGGGCCGGGTGCTTCTGGGCTTCCCTATTACTGTACACCACTTGTACGCGTTCCTGATGTAATTGGAGGGCTAGCTGTGCAGTGGCCAAAAACCAAAAAAAAAAATAGGTGCAATGTGACTAAAGTTCTAAAGTCCTCGGTTTTCAGGAGGGAACATGTTTCCTCCTTTTCCTAAATGTGTGTTTGTTCAGGTAACTTTGAGTTTTCAGATTACAATGACCGCTCCAAGGGTTGAAGCAGGTGCTATGCCTGGATCCTTTTTGTTCCCCATTTTGCAGGGGGCCTCTCTTCCTGTTTCTTGTGCTGTGAACTTAATATCTGGAATAAACAAGAGTCTCGGGGGCTATCGCTCCTGATGATGAGCAATTGAAAGGGGGATGGGGTTCATGTCCACACTGTGTGACAGTCTGAAGGACAAATTTGATACCTACTGACTAAGTGTATGTATTTAAGTGTTATCAACGTTTGGGGTAAAAAGCAGGCAGCAGCCCGAACCCTGTCTTACTCACTGAAGTCCGTCCGCATCATGGCATTGGGTATTGTAGCCCATCACGGCTCAGGGTTATTTTAGATGTAACAAAGCTGAAAGCTCAAAGCTCCCGTATTTTTGAGCGTATCTAGTCCATCCACCTAAACACGTGCTCATGTGTGTATGTTTACACCAAGACTATTCAATTTCTTTCTTTCTTGGGTCAATTCTATATATATATATATATATATATATATATCAACAAGAGAATACGAAACATAGTGCACATTGATGTCTTTTGTAACATAAACATACATGAAAACTCGATATAAAACAATAAAATTATAAATTTAAAAAAAATCATGATAACCCTTTACAAATAAATAAATAAAAATACAACAATGAATAAAAATAAATAGACGAATAAACTAATTCAAATACATCAAATAAAACTGAGATGATGCACAACTAGCTCAGTTGGTCTAGCTCAGTTGGTCAGAGCGCGAAACTGCCAATCCCAAGGTCGTCGGTTTGATTCCGGCAAAAACTCAAAAAAAAACTGGGAACTCAAATCTACATGGATTTGAGCTACATAGACCCTCAAGCAAGGGTACTAAATTACTGTTTCAAGTAATAAAAGCAATCATCCATAAACATTGAAATATATAAAGAAATGACAAGATTCTGCAAAGTCACGGCAGCCACGACAAGCGATATTGATTGATGTTGCTGTTATTACTTCGCAAGAAATAGTTTAGTAGCTTTGCTAGAAGCTTTATGTGCTCGGACTTTTTCTTTAGATTCGTGAATATCGGTCTTGTTCAAACATTTTTTTTCCCTCTGTGTGCAGGGTCTCTAACAAAACCTTTCTTCCGCCCCTCTCAACCATGCTCCTGCGCTTGGTTGTCGCCATTCCTCTTGTCACGGTGCTGATAGTACACGTGTGCTTGTGTGTGCGTGCCTCTGTATGTGCATGTGAAAATGTATAAGTAACGTGATAAAAAGACAATGTCTAGTGCCATAGCCAGGTGAGTCCACAGAGGCTGCCATCTGATGTTCGCAGGTATTCTGGTTGCGTGCCTTCCCATGCTGTTTGTCCTGTAACACAAACCAACAGGTTGACGTTGACAAAGCCCTTCGTGGGCACGTATCTTGCTCTGGCCTGCATGTGCCTTGCCCTTGCTTGCGCATGCTTTGCACATGTTCGCGTGTGCCTTGTTCTCCCTGTGTGTCTTGTGCTCTTTTGACATGCTCGATTATAGTGAGTTCCCCAACCCCCATACACAGATTTAATTTATCAGACCAGGGGGACTTGCAATATTTCATAGAGCGAAAAGGTCATTGGGAAAACATGGCAGAATCGTGGGACCCCTGGGAGGTAGCGCATAACTGAAGGAGGATACTTGTGATATCTTCCAAAGGTAAAGTTTCCACGTTAGTCTTGTTTTTCATGCTTCAGCGAGCGACCGTGGTTTGGTTGTACCTCAGATGCTGTATGATTGTACAACAATCTGAGGACTCGCTGCATCTTGATTTATCTGATGCAGGCCTGTGACATGAATGTGTGTTGTTTATTTGGACCTAGTGAGTCCCCCAGAGAGGCCGCTGTTGGATATTCGCAAGTATAGATCCCTACGCAAGCAGGTGCTGTTTTGACTTGTTGCCTAGTGTAGATCATGTATAAATTTAGAGGACCTTTCGCAAGTAGTCAGCCACACGTAGCGACCTGCTGCCCCAAGATACGGCATCCCTATCCCCTTTGCAGCCATTTTGCGAGGCTGAGTACACGACAGCATGTACTCGACATTTTTTGTGCCTAAATATGTATAATACTGAGGTGCTGACTGATGATCTCAGGTGTGTCCCTCTTTGCAACTTCCCTCATGTTAGGTTTGCTTGTCAAACACGACACTTACATTGTCAGTCCACACAGTCAGTCTCCGCTCCTACGTGAAATAGTCATGCAGTAGTTTTGACTCGCTCCTACGTGAAATAGTCAGGCAGTAGCCCTTTCGTGATATATGTCACACAGGACCTAAAAAGCAACCTAAAACCGAGTGCATGTCGACACAAACATACCACAATACCTACGAACTTGGCATGATCATTTCCGATTCCAAGGTCTATTGTGGGAGTTCTGTATGATTCGTGCGGGGAGCTTTACGGTCACTCCAGTACTGTTGGTCTGCGTTCTGAATGCTTGGGGGGGTTAGGCGTGGCAGTTATAACAAACAAAAACAAAAAAATAAAACGCCCCGCCTTAGGTTCATTCTTCAAATGGTCTAGATTGCGATTTGTGTTTATACACGTTTTTCACTTCACATGCAAACCTGACAAATGAACGTCGTGGACACCTGTTGGTCAATTCGTATATTTTCCCTCTACGTACCAGAGCTTAGATGCACAGCATTGAGATTGCCAACTCGATCATGTACCGCCCGCTCAGGTCAGGAACCGCCCGAGTTGGTATTAGATTGACACAGTGCGTCCGCTAGACACAACTTATCCATTTTACTTAACATATCAGGGGCGTTATTGATGTACAGTATAAAACCCCAGAAGTAGTATCGACCTTGTCAATCTCCTGTCGTTTTGCTTTGGGTATTGTAGCCCCCTATTGTATTGGGATTGTAACAGATGCATTGTCACTGAAGTCCTAAAGTACCCTTGGGACACCCGCTATCAGTTTTGAATAAAAACTCTACTCTCAAAGATCATCAGTGGCGCCAGGATTTTTAACGCACTAGCGGAAAGAAATCCAGAATTGAAGAAAGGAAAAAAAAAAGCGGGTCGGCCTTGAACTAGGCTGGCAGCGGTCTGGGACAGTCTTTGTGTTTCGAGTGATTTATTGGATGCACACCATCCGCTTAGTCCAGTGCCACCCACGGAGAGATCAGACTTGAAATATTTAAATCTCAAGATTATCCAGTTTTTCTGAACACTCTTTTGAGTGAAAATGAGACTCCTAAGAAAACTTATTGGAAATTTTGGTAGTCATAATTAAGTCCGATCTCCTACGTCTGGGAATTACGTTGGGTATTCGGCACCCAAGAAAGAATGAAAACCAAACCGCCTCTCACAGGAAAACAAGCAAAGACGCATTCAAAGACGACGACTATGTTGTTTCACTCTCAGTCAAACATTCAGTATTACTGTGTCAGGTGTGACATATGTCATGCGAGATGATGTAGGGTCAAAGCGTGACCGTGACAAAGTGTGACACTGTGTGAAACCCCAACAAAGGTAAAACAGATCAACACGAGGTCGTACAAGATTGAAAGGTTTATTCCACACTACTGTATATCAAATCAAGTTCTACTCTTCTCAACCCCCCCCCTCCCAACCAAAATCCTCCCTATTCTGTTTGGGTGTCGTTGAGTGTACCAGTGAGTGTACCAGAGAGAGATAGAAAGAGAGAAGGATAGGTCGGTAAGTGTCCAGGAAAGTTTCTTGAGTCCTATGATTAATTGATGCGCACTATCCGCTTAGTCCAGTGATTAAGTGTGCACGTGCACCACATAGGTTGGCGTCTCGTTGGTCGCACCCTTAGATTCACTCTTCAAACAGTCTAGCTTGCGTTGTTTAGGTGTATGTTTGACGTGATATGATATTTGTAACATATAACAGTATGATAACGGTATCCGCAATAGGGGGTGTGTGTTTTTCTGTGTATGTGCGCATGCATGTAATACTACTATGTATCTGTGTGCAGTTTTTCTTTGTTTTTTTGCTTTGTTGGGGGGAGGCCGCTTTTTCTGAATACTGAATTGTTAATGGGTTTTCCCCCCCTCCTTTCAGTTCACCTTTACTGCCTTGAATGTTAGTGCTTAAGGGGATCAGACGTGGCATCGCAGGACGCTATTTGGTGGCTGAGGATGCGACTTGTATAGGGTTTGCGTATTATTACGCCGTGAGTCCAGAGATGCAAGCCAACCCGTCAACTTGAAGAGTGTTAACCTCAGTTGAAACAAAGAGTGTCTCTGGGCGGTATTGTACGTTTGGTAGGACTATCAGGGGTAGCTACACGGTCCGTGTGGATTCACTCTCAGGGGTTTTAATTCTTTCACAGAGCGGGAGGCGAAGAAGGGATTTTCGGGTTCTATAACAACAAAAAAATAAATAAACAAACAAACAAACAAATTGGGTATTCGCCACCCAAGGAAGAAAGAAAGAGAGAGAGTGTGTGTATGTGTACGTGCGTGCTGATCAGTGCGTGTATGTAGGTATGTGTGTGTGTGTAGACCTCACGTGCAGGCGTGGCTCAGTCACGGTTGGTCAAAGCGAGGGACTGTTAATCCCTACTATGATGTCGTCGGTTCGATTCCGTCTAAAATCCGAGAACTCAAATTCCCATGGATTTGAACTATATAGACCCTCAATCAAGGGTACTAAACTACTGTTGAAAGTAACAAAAGCAATCATCATCATCACGTGTGTTTCAATCTGTGTGTGTGTTTGTATCACCAGATAGTTTTCCCACTTTTGGAAAAAACTGGTGGGAATTTCGAATTTTGGGCCAAAAATCAATTTTTTTCGACCAACAAAAGCCTCTGCATTGCGTGTTACGGGGGAGGGGATGGGGGTTTGATTGGTTGGTGATGATGATGATTACTTTAATCACTTTCAACAGCAGTTTAGTACCCTTGATTGAAGGTCTATGTAGTTCAAATCCATGGGAATTTGAGTTCTTGGGGTTTAGACGGCATTGAAAAGACAACCTAGGGAACGGCAGTCCTTCGCTCTTACCAACTGAGCCACGCTTGCACGTGAGGTTCAAGGGCTGAAGGGCTGCTTTCATTCATGTATGTCATGCCAACAAAAGAAGCGTATCTCTTGATTGGAAGTCCCTTGTTTTTGTCGTCGGACGTTTGAAAACTTGTCGAGTTGATCGATATCGGAACCAGCGGTCACGTACATTGATTCCGTGATGCTCTCCGAATCATTTCGTCAACACTTCTCCCCCCCATCCTGGCCTCTTCCTTCCCGATGGGACGAAATTTCTTGACAGGGGCAAAAAATTGAACCGCTTTCTAGTTGTCATGGTGGTTTTATCAGAAAGCCCGATGTGTGCAGTAGCTGGACTCTATACGGGCAAATCCAGGGTATGAATTTGTTAACGCAAGTGCAACGCTACAAGAATAGCATGTATTCCGCTTGCAATTTCTGAAAATGATGGTATCGCCTGTGACACGCTTATTACCACCTCATAAAAAAGTTTAATCAAGAACTTTTTCGGCAAATTTCAGGGATAGGCTTTTGGGTCCTGCGCAATTAATTAGGAAAGAACTTGCAAGAAAGAAAGAAAGTAAGAATGGGTCCTCCTCACTCACTTCATCCATTGATTAAGTTGGGGTTTCAATCGTCAATAACACCCCTCTTGAAGCTCAGTGTAAATTTTTGGCAGTAGCCCTGATCCTACCAATTTCCTGTCGCTTTGATACGGTTTTAACACGGGGTATTGTAGCCCACAAATGCAGCGGGATTGTAGCGCTACACTCTACTCTAAAGTTCCAAAGTTTGTTCTGCATTTGACGGCTAACTTGTAACTGAAACAAAAACTTCAAATACATTTAAAAGTGCCTCGGTGCTTTTCTCCACTGGCACCACACTTATCCCAGAAATGGCCGGCGACGTTATCATTTTTAACATTTATAAAACATACAAATAAATTACACTACTTCGAGTTGTAGTAGTAGATGGAATGTGAGAACGAAAATGAACATGCATGGACATGTCAAATTTGCTATTCACAATTAGTGAAAGTGACTTTATTACAATCAAGGATTAAGGCCTTTCAATTCTTTCAGACCAATATGAAGGTACATATTATATCCGAGTCATGTATGGATCGACAATGGGATCGTGATGGATCAACAACGGATTAAAGATGGATCATCAATCAAAATGGATAAACTGATGGATCATCAACAATGGATCAACACTGGATCAACCATGGATCATCGATGGATCCGCGATGGATGATGATATATCAAAGATAAATCAACAATGGGTTGACAATGAATTACCCATATATCAACGATGCATCCATCACCCAACAGTGAGTTGCTAGATACAACATGCATAAACTACTGACCCATGAATTTACTATAGGTAACCACCCCCCTCTTCTCCGCTCCTATTATCATCTATGTTGCCTCTGCTAGTTTGCATATTTTAGACCCGGGACCCCCGCCCTGACCATACCTCTACGGACCCCTCTTATGAAGAACTGGAAGCCTGAAAGATAGAATCAGAGAGAAAGCAAGTAGTCATGTATCCTTGGCACCTCCATTGCCTCCACCTGCAGCTCCTGATGACCTGTTGCTAGAACTTGCAAGAGATAGATAGCATTTCCTATGTAAACAACATTTTTTTGTTGTTTACTTTCAGACCTCCTCTTGAAGAAATGGAAGCAGTCTAAAAGATATTAGAAATATCCGGAAATTTAATTTCTGATGCGCTACTTAATTCTCGTTTTACACAATTTCGCGTCTCACGCTGATAAAACAGCCGTACTGCCCATGGTTTATTGAATTCTGCAGTTCGTGCATTGTCAGTAATTGGCGGGAGTCGCACATCAATTATCACATGATGGGCCAACATTTGACTACCCGTGACACCGTGACTAACCACTCCAGTGTAGTGGTTACAGCGAAGGGCTGTCAATCCTTAGGTCGTCGGTTCAGAACATCTATTAGCCGACACATGTGACTCGGCTTTTGTGGTTCAATTAGTTAAAGGCAGGAACCGTTACTCCCTAGTCTGTCAGTTCAATTCCAGTCACACTTCACCAATGAGGCTGATCGAACATTGGACCTACCCTGACAGCCGCCAGGGCACAAGCCCCTGGTTGTCAACCTAGTAATTGTGGGTCCGTTCGTAGGGGAAGAGGAGGGGACAGGTATAGCCAGTGACGTAGTCAAGCTGGAGGGTGAGGATCTAGCCACTCCAGGTTGTCTGAGAGATGACAGGGTGAGTAGGTACGCCAGCGATTCTGAATCGTGGTGGCATGCCCCCTTGGCTTGCGTGAGGAAATTCCGGGACCGTAACAATTGCCCAATATCGGGTCACCAAACAAAGTAACATGCCCTGCCACCAGGAACATTTTGCAAAGACACTTCGAGCTGCCCTAGAACCCTTTGGTGACCTGAGGGTTGGTGAGCACTTTTGGTTAAAGCGCAGATTTGTCATGACCCTCTGATGCCCACCTGTGAGGTGCAGATTTACAAGATATCTTCAATCAGTCCCCTTTTGTTCCTCTCAGAGTCATGCTCACATAACTAAAAGAATACAATGCTGGAGGATGCAGTGTGCATCATAGAGTTGACGCTTTACAGATAAAAGCCTTGGTCTCCCTCATGCACATCCTCTATCTGTCTGTCTGCCTATGCGTGTTTGTGTCGTGTGTATATTGTTTCTTCTCTACCTGTCTGTCTATGAAAAGACGAGAGAGTTCCAAACGCAATTACTACATTATTTCTCCAGGAGTGATAATAAAAGCAATCATCATCATCTGTCTATGTTTTGTGCACTGTTTGTTGTGTGTTCCTTGACTACATCCCCTCTCCATCCGTGTATCTGTATTGGGGTGTGAAGATCTCTTTGTCTCTCTTCCTTTCTGATTCTCTACTTCCCCTTCTCAGCCTCTCTCATTCCACACTCCTTTCTATTTCTGTCTCTTTATTGGAATCCACACTACTCTCTATGTCAGTCTTTACTCGTGGGTTCGAGTGAGACTTATTTACTCTTTCTCCACCACCCTCTTGCATAGGCGCACATGCACGGGTGCAGGTGCACTTTTGGAAGTGAGTGTGGCATGTAGTAAAACGGGTCTTTTTGAGCACCAGTGCATTTGCAGGTGTGTACGTTACACAGGTGTTTTGACATCAGCGTACACATTTGTGCACACACTCGCTGCAAGTTGTGCACATGCGCTCGTGTATGTGCAGTTTGTTCATTAGCGTTGGGGGACAAGGGTGGGGAGGTTAGTTAGTCTATGCAGAGCACTTGTCGTTTGGTGTGTGGTGCTATTTTTGACAGAAGGAGAGATAGGAGTGCTGTCTGTGTCTTCACTATTTTTTGTCGCGGTGGGAGTGTATGTAGGTGCATGTGTAATGTATGTATATGTGTATATATGTATATGGGTATATATATGTATATATGTGTATGTGTATATATGTATATATATATATATGTATGTATGTGTATATATATATATATATATATATGTATATGTGTATATGTGTGTATGTGCATATGTATATGTATGTATATATACGTATATATGTACATGTATACATACATGTATATATATATGTGTACGTATATATATATATGTGTGCATGTGTATATGTGTGTATGTAAAAATATATATATATATGTATATATATATGTATATGTGTGTATAGGTATGGATACATGTGTATGTATATGTATACAAGTGTATATGTATATATATATATATATATGTGTGTGTGTATATGTATGTGTATATGTATATATATATGTATATATATGTATACATATACAAGTATATATATGTATATATATATATATATATGTATGTATGTATGTATATGTTTATGTACAAATAAGTATGTACATGTATGTATGCGGATACTTGTAGATGTAATTGAGGGGCCCTATCACCCCCTGCGGTTTGGCCGCAGGGGGTGCTGTTTTTATAAGAGTGAGAAAACCGAATCTGACGTA
>Ga0105055_10010652_pt1 | contig 11465 bp, 9 predicted proteins | sample BON03_FD_78090 | JGI IMG/M metagenome (GOLD analysis project Ga0105055, IMG submission 78090) | Freshwater microbial communities from Lake Bonney liftoff mats and glacier meltwater in Antarctica - BON-03 | ecosystem: Environmental > Aquatic > Freshwater > Ice > Glacier meltwater | place: Lake... | reverse complement strand
CGGTGAGAAACCTGCCGGAAAAAATAACTCAATTAGAATGACTACTCCGATCTTCAGTTCCGCGAAATCCCGCAAAATTGAGCCTCGTCTTTTTATCGAAAAACCCTGCTCGCTCGGCGAAGGACCCTTCTGGCATGACAATAAGCTATGGTGGGTTGACATTGAGGCGGGCGAGTTGCTCTCCGCCGATGATTCGGGGGCCTCGCGGCTTGTGCATGCCTTTGGCCAGCGCCTCGGTGCGGTCGCGCCGATGGGGACGGGTCTGTTTGTGGTTGCGCTCGAGAAAACGGTGGGGATTTTCGATTCGGGCTCAGGAAACTTGCATCCCGTGGCGTCGCCCGACAAGGGAATCTCCGGCAACCGTTGCAATGACGGTAAATGCGATCTGAGCGGGCGCTTCGTTGTCGGAACTCTCAACATGAACGGTCAGCAGAATGCCGCGGCCCTCTATTCGCTTGGGACTGATGGGAAACTTAAAAAAATTCTGTCTCCAACGACCATTTCTAACGGGTTGGCATGGAGTGCGGACGGTGAAACTCTTTATTTTGTTGATTCGCCTACTTATCAAATTGTGGCGTTTGACTATGATGCCGCAACCGGCCAATTGGAGAATCGCACGGTCGTCGTTAGAGTCCCCAAGGAGGCCGGCTTGCCGGACGGCATGGACATCGACACGGAAGGAAACCTGTGGGTTGGCCACTGGGGCGGAGGAGCGGTGCGGTGCTGGTCACCGGCAACCGGCGAGTGTCTTGCCGAGGTGCCCGTTCCCTGTCCGCACCCGACATCCTGCTGCTTTGGTGGACCGAACTTTGACCGCCTTTATATCACGACGGCTCGGATGCCAATCCCGAACCATGAGCTCTTTTCCTTCCCGCTGGCGGGCAGCGTCTTCGTCTGCGACCCGGAGGCCCAAGGCCGTCCGCCGAATCTGTATCGCGGCCCCGCACTTTAATTATAAAAACAAGCCCCCGTTTTCATCCCGCCAAACAGGCCGCTGGCGCTGTGGCTGGCATGACTAACGCAGAAAATCCTGTCAATACACCTCCGGCCCTCGCCTTAGGGACTCGGCCATAAATAAATCTCCATTTATGGCGATGGGATCCCGCAGACTTGGCGGGCGGCTACTGCTGTGATGGTGAAAAACCATTTTCCGAGATCGCTGAGGCGCTGAATGCATTCCTCGTAGGGCTTCATCTCCTTCTTTGTCTTGCGCACTCCCTTTGGGTAATTCCCCTCCACCAGTGTGACGATAGGATGTACGCCTTTGTAGGTCATGCCCTCGGCCATTCCCAGTGCCTTGGCCACCGTGTAAAGCGGATCTCCGTTCCAGTAGTTTTCCAGCACGCCAAAGACACGTTCAACGGGATTGTATTTACTGTGATAGGGCGGGTAGCAGGCCAATTGCACCGTGATGTTGTGGGTCGCGCTCAACTCAACCAAGCGCGTGATCCACTGGGTGGGTGCACCGTTGTTCTCCGGTCCGTTGTCGGCATTTATCACAAGGGTATGTGCAGGATGATCGTTTTTTTTAGCGTCGGCCAAATTTCTGACAGCTGGTCAACCATAAAGTCAGCCGTGACATTTCCGGTGGTAAAAGAGAGCCATGTTTCCGCCGTTTCAGGCCGATGGATGCCGAAAGGCGTGAGCTTGGTTTCTGGTTCCAGATCATGATCAAGCGCACTTTGTCCCTGGCGGCTCTTGCCGCCGCGGCTCAGATTGCCGATTGGCACGACCGTCTTGGTGTCGATGGACAAGCGCACCGTGCCTTCACCAGCTTCAGCCTCGCGATTGATTTGATGCACCATTTGAAAAATTGCATCGGTTTGTGGCACTTTGCGCAGAGGCCTGCTCTTGGCCACACGGCGAGGCTTGAAGCCCAAGGCACTGAGCTTGCGGCGCAAGCTGCGCTCGGAAGGCACCTCCTCGGCGCGGTAGCCTTTCTCGAGGAGTTGGCGACGCGCTTCCCCGGCGGTGAGTCGACGGTAAAGTTGCGTGGTGCGAAATGTCGGATCGGTCTGACTTGCGGCCTCGCCCATCTCTCGCAAGTCGGCTTCCAAATTGCGCAAAGTGGCCTCGGCCGGCTTGCGACCACGCTGACTGAGCGCGTCCAGGCAGATCATGCCTGATCGGAGTTCATGCAGGCCTTTTCTTACGGTGGTGCGATCCCACCCCATATCACGCTCGGCGTGCAAAGCACTGCCTCGACCTTGCGATTCAACAACAGAAGCCATGAATAGCCGTCGGTCTGCCCCTGACAACTGTTTAGCCGTGGATTTTAATGTCTGCTTCAATTCGGGAGTAAAGGTTAGTTCCATCTCTCCGTTGGATCGCGCAAATCCTATATTGGCAATTTATTTCCGGCCGATTCCCTAAGACCTCGTCTGAGTCGCGGAGCCGGCCGGCGGAACAGAACCTCCCGCCGCTACGAGGAGATCGGGAAAAAACTTTCCTCGAGCCATGGCATCCCAGACCGCGTCATCCTGCCAAGCCACGATTTCGCGCACGCCGGTCTCGCCTCCAGGCCGGTTCTCAACGAGCGACTGAGCCACCTCCAGGCTGTGGAAAAGATAAGGTTCCAAGGCGTTTTAGTAGATCACCAATAATTCCTCGAAATCGGGTTTTGCCGGGAGGTCTAGTTGTGGAATGGTGGGGGTAAACGGAGTCGATGATCCCCCGAAAAACGGAAGACGCTCGCGGCGGATGCGATCATACATTTCGGCAATCGCATCGACATCCCAAAACAAGTGTTTGTCGAAAAAAAAAAGGTTTGCTGCGGCGTAAATCAGGAACTGTTACATCAACGTGTCGATTTTAGGCCCGGCCTGAGACAAATCGTGCGAGATCGACGTTTTCGACTTCGCGGGCGCGGGTCGGCAGGCCTGGCTTGGTCCAAGTCAATCCGGAAGTGGACAGGGGTGTGCCATTCCTGATGCACTCGCGAACAACATCCTCAATTCCGGAAACAGCTTGAACAGAATTAGCACATTGAAACTGGGACGCCTCGGATGGAATTTCATGGATCGCCCCTGACGAGACGAGTGCCGTGTTCACGGTTCGCATGAAGCCTTCTGTGTCGCGGAGTGAGACGACCGGGGCTGGGAGGCGTCCGGCAGCCCATTCGATCGTTTGGCGGTAGTGGGTCGCCACTGCGGCCGCTCCAGCCTTGGGGTCATGCAATTCCGGAAGACCTGTATCGGATGACAACCGGCCGCCGTCCTCGCTGAGCCAAGCAGAGCCCCGGGAGCCCGAGACGCGGATTTCGAATGGTACCGGTGTCGCACAGCAATGCCCGAGTGTTCCGACGAAGCGTATTCCGTTCGCGAACAAACCGGAGGTTGATACGAGATCATAGCTTTCGATGTCGTGTCGCGCCCGGTAAAATTCCCCCGTCACCATTTCCGGCACGGCAGTGACTGCATTCGTCGATGCAGCGGCGAAGAAGAGAACATTATTGAGAACATGCGACATGGCATTGGTGGCTGGCCCGTCGAAGACCGGGTCGTCGCCAAGCAGCACTTTTCCGGCCCAGGCAGCCCGATGAAAATAGCCGGTTCCGCGCGGCGAAAGCCCACCGAAAGAAATGGTCTGCACGTCTCCAAGGGAGCCATTTTCAATCCACTCACGGAGCGTGCGGATATGCCGGTTGGCGATCATTTGGAAGCCGACGGCGACCCGCTGGTCGACATCCAGTTCAACCAGCTTCCGCCATTGCTGAATCGTCGGAACGGGTGGCTTTTCGAGATAGATTCGCGAGCCGGTCTTGAGGGCCGCGGAAACCATGTCCATATGCAATGGAATTGGTGCGACGATCACGGAGAGATGCAGGTCGTTCTCGCGCGAAAAAAGTTCTCGATAATCGGTGTAGGTTCGCACGCCGTTTGCAAGAAACTCCGACGCATCTGTCGCCGATCCGTCGAGACTGGGGTCTGCGACAGCTACGAGTCGGACCAGCCCTTCAATTTCGAAATTGCGGAGCGATTGGAGATGGGTCTGGCCGTAGCCTCCCACCCCCACTAATGCGACATTGATCGGAGGTTTCTTCATTGTGGTCAGTCTGTGCCGACGAAGTGAAGCGCACTCGCAAGACACCGTCAACTCTTGCGTCTCGCTTCCCGGCCAACAAGCGCAAATGCTGGCAGTTACTGATTAACAGTTGCATAGGGTTACGATTGCCGTGGCATCAAACGTTTCCGACAGTTGTCTCTACCGGCGAACTGCGGGCCTCAACCAGCAGAACCAAAAGAGCAAAAAAACCGACCCTAATTCGATGTCAGGTTCTATCGCCTTCCAGTCACCGTCGGTCGAGGGGATTTTCCAACCCGGCGAACTCAAGCAACTGCTCGCACGGCTGGGTTTCGTCCCGGATCGGATCGATCACCTCGATCGTGAGGCCGTACAAATCGGATCCTCCAGCTCTCTCAGGGCGGAGTATCGCGAAGCTGCAGAACCCTGGGTCACCGGGACACAGCGGCCGCCCGGCCAAGGAATCCAGGATTTCGACGCGTTGATCGCGGTAGCGGGATTTCCAAAAATGTTGGCTCGGCATCGGGACTTAAATATTCCCTTCCATGTCACGCAGGCCACGGCACTTGACCTACAACGCTGGATGGCGGAGTTCCGGGAGCGACCTCGAAATCGTTTCAATCCCGAGCAAAACTCCAGAGCGCGATGATCGGACATCTCACAAAAGGCGGGGAGTTCCGGGAGACGAGTGGCGTCATTTTGCGCCCGCGCTGATTAGGCACTCCAGCGGAATTTTTCAGACAGAATTAGCGGAATAGTTCTTCACTGTTTTCGGTGGAATGACTTTTTTCGCGAACACAACTTTGGTGATTCACCTGCGTCAAAGTTTTGTCCCTGGCGTGGAAAGCGGGAAGTCATCCGTGCGAAACGAAGAAGCGGGAAGACCTGCACCGTTGTAGAGGCTGCACGTCGGGTTCTCCTTTGCCCCAGAGTGGCACGGTGTCTGCTTTTTTCAGGACCATGTGATCGGAAATAATGGCGGGCAAATTTCCGCGTGCAAGGAGGATGTCGCAAGAAGTGCAAACACCGCAGCGTGGAAAAAACGAGGGAGGTTCATCTCAGGTCCATCCGTATTGCATCTGGCCCTCGCGACCGAAGTCGAAGCTCCAGAGGGCGCCGTTTTCGTGCTCGGTGATGAGCATGCGACCGGTGCCGTCAGGGAAGAAAAGCACGTTCGAGCACTTACTAAAAGGCAGCTCGATCGACTCCAGATGGCGGGCTTCGGCGTCGTAGATTTCCAGTGTGCCATTGCTGTAATTCGTGGCCACGAGGTTACCGACGGCATCAAAATCCATCCCGTCGCCCCCGGCAATGCATCCTTCGGGCAGGACCGGCCAAGTCCGCACATCGGCAACCGAGCCCGGCGCATCGAGGTGAATGCCCACCAATTTGTGCGTGAAGGTTTCAGCAAAGATCACTAGTTCATCGGATTTAGTAACCGCGATACCGTTGGGGAAGGCGAACCCTTCGGCCAACCGCCGGACAGCGCCGTCGGTGGTGCGGAAATAAACCTCGCCGACGTCCCCGCCGGGCTAGCCATTGGAGCCCGCAGGCGCAGTGAAATACAGGTCACCTTCGCTGTCAAAGGCAAGATCGTTGCAACCCCGGATCGGTTTACCCTCAAACTCTGCAACCTCGGCCACGACACTGCCATGCCCGCAAACGCGCAATATTCCGCGTTCCATATCCGAGACCCAGATGTCTCCGTTCCGAGCCAACTGCAGGCCTGACGGTTGGCCGTCGATCTTGGCGCGCTCGCGGTTTTCTCCATTTCCGGAGATTTTAAGAATCAGGCCATGCGGTGGCGCGACAAGAAAATGCGCCCGTCGCGGGTGACCAGGGGGCCTTAAGCTCCAGGAATTCCAGTGGCGATTTGGTGGAAGCGGTCGCCGGTCATGATAAGTTAGTGAGTTTTTTCATCGTGGGCCATTTGGCAAATTCATCCACGAACAGAATAATTTCTTCCGTCATCGCATCCAATAGCGAGCGTCCCTTTTCGGCGGTGGCCGCTGCGGGATTTCCCATATGGCCGGTGGAGGTCCAGCGGTGGAAGCGGTGAAACCCTTCCACTTTGCGGAGCCAGTGCGGATTGGCTACCCAAGGGCGAGGCACTTCCTGATGCTCAGGTGAGATCTCAGCGAGTTTGACCAAGTCTTCGCGGATGGCGAGCATTAGCGAGGTTTCGTACTCGCAGGCATGCGTGAGGCACGGAGTCGTCATACCATGGTTTTCGGCGTTCATCGCCTCGGCCGCGAGCACGAACCAACTGGCAAGCGCCAGGGTGGCAGCGTCTGCACGGTCATCCGTGGCGATGAGATCGGTCAACGCTTGGGAAACGGGAACAATGTTGCCGCCGTGTCCATTGAGGAACAAAAGCCGGCGGAACCCGTGATGCAGCAGGCAGCGTGTCAGATCCTGAATCATCGCGGCGTAGGCGGAAGGAGGCAGACTGAGTGTTCCCGGAAAGTCCATGTGGTGGTGGGACGCCCCCAGCCACAGCACGGGCAATACGATAATACGTTCCGTCATCCGGGCTTCCAATCGGCCGACGATTTCCTCAATTTGGATCGTATCGACGAAGAGTGGAAGGTGCCTCCCATGCTGCTCGCACGAGCCCAGCGGAATGACGACAGGCATGTCCCGGTTCAGTTTTCCGATTTCGGGAGATGTTAGTTCATACCATTTCATGAGGTTAGGATGGATGGAGAATTTGGAAGATCAATCTTCTTTCCTCGCAACAGCCACTTCCAACGCGGAAGGCAACACACGGCTGACCTCGCTCTCGGTCATGTTTCGATTTCACCACCTGCGTGGGGATCCACCGCCATCGGATCGCAGATCACACCGAGCTCGGCAACCGTGATATTCCGTCCTTGAATGACTATGCCTTGTGGCAGGGTCAGCACCGTAGGAAATCATGCTGTCCGAGTTCAGCAGAAAATGGATTTGTTTTTTTGGCGCGATCTTCACGTAGGGGAGACTACTCTCCGGCCAATGGCAGTGCCACCGTGGTGCTACCTAGGTAGTTACAGCTTTCGCTTTAATCGGTCTCGCTCTTCGCGCAAGACCTACCCAGGAACTCCCGCGGCCCTTGGTGGTAATTTTGTGTGAAAATTTTATAAAACTGCGCGTAGCTCCCAAATCCGGCTTCATAAACGCATTCGAGAATTGTTTTGGCCCGAGAGCTTTTGGCCATGTCCAGAAATCGTGCCAGCCGCACCGAGTTACGATACCGGTTCAACGGCACTCCTACTTGCCGGTGGAAAAGTCGGCTCAAGTACGTTTCGCTCATGCCACAGCGTGCTGCGAATGACCCCTCGCTGGCGTCCAAACGCCCCAGCAGTTCTAACGCCTTCTGCACTGAAGGATGGAGGTCAACCGAGCCGCCGACGTGATGTCCAGTCCGCGAGTGTTTCCATGCCTGAATTATAAGATAGTGCAGCCCGGCGTTGAGCGCGTCGGGATCGCCGTGATCATACAAAAAGTTGGAGGCAAACCCGAATCCTCCCTCCTGATTGAGCACATCGGCATCCAGCGACCCCTCCATCATCGCATCCATTGTCTGCCTCATCACATCAAATGCCGCTGGTTCAAGCATCTTGTGCATCACTCCCCGCCTCATTGGACTCTTTCGTTTGAGCCCCTGATAACCCTTGCCCATGCACGCACTCTTTATCAAGGAGGGCTTGAACACCGCCACGTAATACGCCCCATCCTTAGAGCGATCCACCAATTGATGCTCCTGAGATGGAAACATCCACAAGAGCGTTCCGTGTGGAAACGTGAACCGGCGACCGTAAACCACATACGTGATTGTCCCGCGCACGACCAGATTGAGTTCTAGTTCGACATGGCGGTGTGTCTTTAAATATGGCAAATGCCGTTTCGCTTCGGCTAGGAAGATGAATCCGTCGTAAATCTCCCGAATCTTCAAATCTTGGAGCATAATGACAAAAAATAACATGTTTTTGCCAAAGCACGAAAGGATTCCGTCGCTGGAATCGTTTAAAGTATTTAAATTGCAGCCCCAAAGACCTTCATCCCTATGAGCGAAAACACCGCCACCCTCAAACCACCCTCAACCCTCGATTATAGCCTCACTGGCGTCAATTCCTCGCTCGCCATCGAACGCGGTCTTGCCGAAGCGCAATGGTATCAGAGCCCCGTGCCCCGCGCCACCATGCGCAAGCTGCTTGAGCGCAAAGACGGGCCGGGTATCCGCGACACGATCCTCTGGTTTGCCATTCTCGGCGCGACCGCATGGGCGACGATCGCCCTCTGGGGTACATGGTGGGCGGTCATTCCATATCTCATCTATACCGTATTTTACGCCACTGCCTCGGACTCCCGTTGGCATGAAGCCGGCCACGGCACTGCGTTTGCCACGGACTGGATGAACAACGCCTTGTATGAGGTCGCATCGTTCATGGTCATGCGCGAGTCTGTCCTCTGGCGCTGGAGCCACACGCGTCATCACAGCGATACCATCGTCGTCGGGCGTGATCCCGAGATTCAAATTCCACGCCCACCTGACCTTGTCGGTCTAGCACTCGGGCTTCTTTGCATTGGCAGTTACCGCAGTTACTTCCCGAGTGTCATCCGCCACGCCCTCGGTCGCATTACCGACGACGAACGCACGTTTATCCCCGAAACGCAGTTCTCAAAAATTTTCCGTAACGCCCGCATCATTGTCGCGATCTACGCACTCACGTTCGCCTCGGCGATTTTCTTCCAAACATGGGCGCCGATTTTCTTCATTGTCATTCCACACTTCTTCGGCACGTGGTTGATGATGATTCATAATACTCCCCAGCATGCTGGCCTTGCAGAGAATGTCCTCGACCATCGCCTCAACTGCCGCACCGTTTACATGAACCCCATCAGCCGGTTCATATACTGGAATATGAACTACCACGTGGAGCATCACATGTTTCCGCTGGTCCCCTATCACGCCCTGGCCCGCCTGCATCCTCTCATCAAAGACGATTGCCCGCCGGTGTATCCGAGTCTTCTAAGCGCGTGGCGCGAGATCATCCCGACGGTTCTTCGCCAAGTCAAAGATCCTTCTTACCACGTCAAACGCAAACTCCCCGAGCCCAAAACCCGCCCTGAAGAAGCGCTCCACAGGTCCGAGGAAAAAACTGACAAAGAAGGCTGGATTGAGGTTTGCGCAGCGGTCGATCTCGGGCCGTCTGACGTGATTCGTTTTGACCACGGCAAGAAAACCTACGCGCTCTATCGCGATGCCGAGGGACAACTTTTTGCGACCGACGGTATTTGCACGCACGGTAATACGCACCTCGCCGATGGACTCGTGAAGGGCAAAATCATCGAGTGTCCGAAACACAATGGCCGCTTCAATCTTGCCGACGGCTCCCCGGCTCGGGCTCCCGTTTGTCGGGGGCTTGCGACGTTTCCATTGGAAGAACGTAATGGGCGCCTGCACCTCAACATCGCCCGCGCGGGCGGGGCGGCCGTGCGTGAGCAAAAAACCTATCACCTCCGCGTCGTCAGCAACCGCAGCGTCGCCACCTTCATTAAGGAACTCGTTCTTGAACCCGTCGATCCTGCGGGGAAAATCGGGTTTACGCCGGGTGACTACCTGCAAATCGACATCCCCGCCTACGACGAGATTCGCTTCCGCGAGATGGATATTCCGGAGCCCTATGCCGCGGTCTGGGATGCGCAGCACGTCTTCGATCTTGTGGTGAGCAATCCCGAATCCGGCCGCCGCAACAACTACTCACTTGCCAGCAACCAGGAAAACGAACGGACCCTGCGGTTTAACGTCCGCATCGCTACGCCGCCTCCCGGGCAGGATTGCCCGCCCGGCGTGGGTTCCAGCTACGTGTTTTCGCTTAAGCCTGGTGATACGGTGACGGCTATCGGTTCCTTTGGCGACTTCCACGTCAAGCCGACGCAAAAAGAGATGGTCTATATCGGAGGCGGCGCAGGCATGGCACCCTTGCGAGCCCATCTGTCTTCGCTTTTTGAGACACAGCAGACGAAACGCAAAGTGAGTTTTTGGTATGGCGCCCGGTCACGACAGGAAATCTTCTATGAAGATTACTTCACGCAAATGGTGCAGGATCACGCGAACTTTTCTTTCCACCCTGCGCTTTCCTCGCCGCTCCCAGAGGATACTTGGAATGGCCTGACCGGCTTCATTCACGAGGTGGCTCTGGAGCACTACCTGAAAAACCATGAGAACATTAAAGCAGTTGAATTTTATCTTTGTGGTCCGCCTATGATGATCAAGGCCTGCATTAAAATGTTCTCCGAAATTGGTGTTTCCGACTCCCAGATCGCTTACGATGAATTTTAATGTGTTCGAAGTGCTCCCGTGATCACTTCGAGTCCCTTCGGTTTGCTGCCAGATGGCCGCGAGATTGTCGAATTCCAGCTGACAAATTCTCACGGCCTTCGTGTGCACGTCATCACGCTGGGAGGGATCGTCTCCCAGCTTCATGTTCCGGACCGCAACGGCCAAACCGCTGACATCGTCTGCGGATTTGATCGGCTGGAGTCTTACGTCGGCGGCCACCCCTACTTCGGGTCGATCGTCGGGAGGGTTGCGGGACGGCTCACCGGAGGAAAATTCTCACTCGACGGGCGCGCTTACAATCTCGCCGTTAACGACGCGCCAAACCATTTGCATGGGGGACTCGACGGCTTTGACAAGCGCGTCTGGGCCGCTGAGGTGGCGGGGGATCAGTTGCGGCTTTCTTACGTAAGCCCAGATGGCGAAGAGGGCTATCCCGGCACTCTTGAGGTCGTGGTCATTTATTGTTTATCGGAAGCCAACGAATTCTCCGTGACCTACGAGGCAGTCACTGATGCGCCAACGCCGATTAATTTTACCAACCATTCCTATTTCAATCTTGCTGGTGAGGGCCGTGGGCGCATTGACGATCACATACTGCAGATTTTCTCCCAAGAAATCGTTGCGACGGACGATGCGATGACGCTGCTGGGGCGGCGCGAGTCTGTGGACCGGAAAGCAAATGACTTCAGACAAGCCCGCCGCCTCGGAGATGCAATTCCGCATTTACATCAAAACCACGGTGACAATTACATCCTGCGACACGCTCCGGCACCATCGCCCGAGTTGGCCGCCCGGTTGGAAGACCCTGCCAGTGGACGCGTGATGGAGGTGCTCACCACCGAACGATGCCTGCAGCTCTATTGCGGCACCGCACTGGACGGCTCGCTCATTGGAAAATCCAGGCTTCCCTATGCACAGCACTTTGCGGTTTGCTTGGAATGCCAAGGTTATCCCGACGGCGCAAACACGGCCGATTTTGGAAACGTGATTCTGCGGCCCGGAGAAATTTACGAACAAACCACCATTCATCAGTTCCAAAATATAAATCCACAATGACAAACGAATTCCCACTACCTCTCGAAGACAGCCACCTCGATATCCTCGGCAAAGCCCAGCG
>Ga0105055_10010651_pt1 | contig 11466 bp, 14 predicted proteins | sample BON03_FD_78090 | JGI IMG/M metagenome (GOLD analysis project Ga0105055, IMG submission 78090) | Freshwater microbial communities from Lake Bonney liftoff mats and glacier meltwater in Antarctica - BON-03 | ecosystem: Environmental > Aquatic > Freshwater > Ice > Glacier meltwater | place: Lake... | reverse complement strand
TACATGTATACATATATATATATATATATATATATTTCTTACGTACACATATTTGCGTCGCCTACTTTGCACCCACAGCTGATACCGCATAACAAATGGATTGTCAACCACCGTGTGTGTGTCACTGAAAATCTAAGCTCCAATCTGCAAGCTCCAATCTACAAGCTTCATCCTGCGAGCAGTTCCCGGTTGGACTTACTGGAATTATTTCGACGAGTATCATCCATTTGGAGATCTTGGAATTCTGATTTGAGTTTCAGTGGTTCTTTTGTTTCCGCACATCGCAAAAAAATCACAAGCCCCCACTTTGTAAGCCTCCAGATTTCTGTATTTTCCCTAAAAACGATTTTGGGCAAATCACGAGTTTTCTGGATTTCTCACCTTTTGACTGATTGCAAGCAAAAATTCGGCAGAATAGAGCTTGCAGATTTGAGCTTGCGGATTTGAGCTTAATTTTCCACCACATAAAACAGCCCATCTCCCGATGTAAGACGATGAGGCCTGCTGACAGATCTTACTTGTGAAAGAGTTTTCAATCACTCAAAAGAGAGAAAAGAAGGGGAACCCCCTGCACAAAAACGTATAGACTTGAAGCGTGGGATCGTACTCTAAAAAGCAACCTCTGTGTCTTGCGCACTTTGACACAACACACAAACGCGCACAATCATATTCTAAGGTGGCTTATGAATCTATCGAGTAGACTTTCTTAAATATCCTCCTACTAGTAACCAAGAGGAGTTGTTACTGACAACAAGCTTTTTTAAATAAAAAAATAGAATAGAACAATATTTTCATAGATAAATGGAATTGAATCAACCAATTCATATCTAGAATGAATTTGTGTCACACAAGTGCATAGCACACACTGAGGCTTTATGTCTTGCCCAAAAGAGATCTATCACATGTCTTTTTTGTACATACGTACGTACAAGCATGTACAAGGTATTCTTGAACTCACAAATCAGAATGGCAACATCGAATCCAACATTCAAAACAATGGCCCTTCCAACAATGTCTGCGTATTTTTACAACTCCTCAGCAACAGTAGATGCAGTGATGACCGCAGGTTTATGATGTGCATGCTAGCCGCATGTGGCTGGCAACATGGAACCCTTGGTCGAGTTCGGTCTTCAGACTCTCGACGTGAGAGAGAGGGAAATAGTGTGCTCCCAGGCATTGCTGATACAGAAAATGGCAGGCTTCTTTCTGTTTGCAGTTGCGTGTGCGAGTATGCTTGTGTGCGCATGCGTGCTGCTCAAAAGAAAGAGGTGTAAGCCACCGGCGCATTGTGCGCGTGTAATGTGTTTGGGTTTAGAGGAGGTATTCAAGGGTGGCCTGGATTGGGTCGAGAGACACTGGCGCATTGCCGTACGGTGCTGCATGCGGTCCAGAGATTCCAGGGATAGCGTTTCGATCGGTGTCGTTTGTATCAGCAGATGACGTGTAAGTACTTGCGCTCCTACTTGCGGGTTTGCGTGTGTGTAATTATGGTAAAAGACTCACAGTGAAGAAACCAACTTCACAGAATCTTTGGCTCCGAATTAATTCAAATTAATTCAATAATGAAAACCGCGCGAAGTTTTTGCTGTTTTGCGGCGTCAACCGCAAAATGTTGAAACCGTGGTATTAGTAGCGCGTTGGAGAAAGTATTTCCGGGTTTTCGGGCGATTTTTTTGGTTGCTCAACACTCTCCAAAAAAAAGATTTTTTTTAACAAGAATTCACTCGCTTCTTGTCAACGGTTACGTCACAGCTTCGAGTCACGCGCTCTGACGTATCCTTTCAAACAAAGTAATTTGGGTGCTTGGTCACTGTTGAGTTGACACCCCACACATACATACCTTTGAGGGAGACTCTGTTTTATCCAAGTTGTTTGCTCCCTACTGTCATGGTCACGCCGAGTGACCCAAATTATGTCAACAGAAGGGCTGCTTTTAAACGCTTCTCTTGAATAATTTTCACCACCAATGAGTTGGTAGACAGAACAAGAAACTTCAAATCAAATGCATCCCAAAATGATTATCAAGAAGAGTTTTTGTGAAACGCCGAAGGCCGTATTTTTTCTGTAAAAAAATGCGACGCAGGCAAGACTTATCAAACAAGATGCGCCGCAGGCCAGATTTTGTGACTAAGTCCTGTTGGGTTCTCTGTCCTATTGATATAGTATGTAATGTATGTTCCACAAATCACAGCTGAGAATCTTCTTCTTTTAATTAATGAAATAATTCATTAATTGATTTAATGAATTAATTCATTAATTACTTATAACATTAGTTAACCTTTGGCCGGCCTGTAGAACGTTTGCTTTCCCCACTGTAAAAGAGTCACAGTTGACCTCGTATAATCAGAATTTGGGCCTCACCCTCCATTTCGTATCCAGGGCACGTGGCTGGAGGGGCATCACATTTTACCTTTTACTTTGAGGCACATACACATGACCACGTGCCTGGGTTCCACCTTTCTATTTATACCTGCATCTGTATATCTTTTACAACCTTTTATGTATGCCCACCTTTCTATTTATACATACATATATATACGTATACATATATGTACATATATATATATGTCAATACGTGTATGTGTAAGAAATATCTTTTGATCTCTTGCTCTCTCTCTCTCTTTCACTCTCTCTTTGAATCTGTCTTTCTCTCTCCCTTTCTCTCTCCCTTTTTCTCTCGCTTTCTCTCTGTCTCTTTTTTCTATCTCTCTCTTGCGCGCGCGCGCGCGCTCGCTCTCTCTCTTCCTCTCTTTCCCTCTTGCCCGCGCGCGCTCTCTCCCCCCCCCTCTCTCTCGCGCGCACGCGCGCGCGCTCCCTCTTTGCATTTCTCTCGCTCCTCTTTCCCCCGTTTTCTCTCCCTCTCCTCCTCCTCCTCTTCCCCCTCCTCCTCTTTTCATCGTGTAAAGTAATCTAGAACTGGATCTGGAAAAATGGACACTTGAGGGTGGTATGTTCTTTCATATTTTCCTAGATACATGTATGTATGCATGTATGTATTTATGTATTTATGTATATAAATATATGGAGATGCATATGCATTGGTATTTTTATGCATATGTATATATACATATACAAGTATGTACATAGAAATATATGGAGGGGATACCTCTGATTGACAGAACTCTGCGCATGATCAGATGCATCAACACGAGTGGTACTTGCAAATGCGTATAAGTCTTTGGAGCATATACACGTGTCTGGACAAGTATGTCTGTATTAGTATGCAGGTGGCGGCTTCTGAGTATGTGAGAATTGTGTGGCGTGGAGAGGGCCTTGATGCTCTTTTGTCTCATTCTAAAACTCTACTGATTGTAGATCCATATGCGTGCAAGTGCGTGTTTGAGAGACCTTCTTCTACGCTTGGAAATGCGTCAGCTTGCACATTGTCAGCATTTTCTCCTGCCTGCGTGTCCCTCGTTCCTTCTTCACGGCCCTCTTCTTTTGCTGTGCTGCAGTCTTAAGCTGCCTGTGTTTGCTGCTTTTGCTTTCCACAGAACCTGTTTACAAGTACATATGTGCACAGATATTTACATGTCATGTTGCTGTATACATGTATTGACATTGATGTTACATTTTTGACACCAAGGCATTTGCGTGCTATGTATTATCATGTCCACAGCTATGGACATCATGTAATTATCCACACCTTCTGTAATGGGCATCAAAAAAGTCAGTGCGAAGTCAAACAGACAAACAAGGAGGGAGAGACCTGATACAGACCATAGCGTGGATGCTTTTGTGGACACCAACGAACTTTTTATGGTAGTCCAAGTGAGTTCCTGGCCTATGTGCAACCAAGGAGAACGGTGTAAAATATCAATGTAATTTATGTTGCAAGAGACAAAACAAACGCCATATTCAGGGTGTTGTGCCAAGTTGCATACCTGTGAGGATTTTGCGCAATGAAGGCCAGACAAGCATGGTACCTGTTCAGGGAGAGAGGCAGTGAAAGAAAACACAAGGAAGAGCAAGTGGATTCACACACAGCGACTGGATTCGATCAGATTTTTGGTGAGCGAAAGTGAGACAGAGGGTGAGAGCAAGGAAGGATGGATGGGTCAATGGATGGTGAGAGGGAGTGCAGAAGGGAGGTAGATGGACGGGAGCGGAGGACCATTTATCAGCACAACCATGAAAGAAATAATTACACGGTCGGTGCTTGCGTCTACGTCGTCCGATGCAGAGGGGGTGGCGTCCAGGAGCGCAATAGTAAGGCCGATAAACTGAACCATTTATGCAGAATCACAGTACGTATATGTATATGCGTGTGTACACTATGATATATTACATAAATAAATAAAACATCATGTCACAGCATCACAGGGACAAATAAATATATAGGTAATATGAATACTATATAATATATGTGTAATATGAATCAATTTACATACACATATATAAAGAAAGAAATAGTTTAGCATTGCATACCTGTAGCAAGCACCATCATACAAATCACAAGAAGTGCAAACAAAACATTGAACTGAGGAAATGATTTGATCTGCAATGAAAGAGGTACCAGCGTGAGGAAATGAGCAACGAGACTGAAAATGCTCAAGCTGTTGAGGCCAGCTGAGGATTAAAATAGCATGGCAAATTTGTTTCAGAAGGTCTGCATTCTATCCCGACTCACATCAGAAGGCAAAAGGGCAGGAGAAGTCATGCCTGTGCAGAGAGGAAGAATGGACTAGGTCAGCAGGAGAAAGATGAATGTAATTATGGCTCTGGCAGTCAGCTGCCCGGGAGTACCCGGCTTAATGAAGACGAGCAGCGATGTCATCAAGAACCTGAATATCTACCTCCTTTCAGAGTGTGTTCTCCAGAAATTGCGACATTGAAGCACACAATCTGCCTTGCGAATGGCTAAGGTGAAAAGGTTTGAATTTGTCAGAATTTTTCAGTCTTGCTTTCTCAACATCTTAATGCCCTCTCACCACCACAGGTCCACGCGATCTGCCCTCAACAGGGTGTCACCGTGTCAGAAGCCAATAAGACTTTCAGCGCATTGCTGCTGCACTGAAAGAAAGAACTTGCCCGCAAAAGATTGCTTATGGGGGGAGGGGGGTCGCACATGCAACTCCAAAACGTTTCATAAGGAGCTGATCCTTAGGAGGTTTTGTGTCCTGCAGCTCCTCGTCCAAATTTTTTGCGGAAGAGCTGTGATAGACCTGTAGAGGGATGGCTTTGGTTGCATTGCGGATTAGTTGGCGCGCAAGCCGCCTGGAACGCACGCGTTTGTCGGCATTGAGCAGCTCCTTGATGGAGATTTGCTCGAGGAAGTCGTCAACCAGCGTAGGGTTCTTGACATAGAGGGCCTCTGATTTCGCGATGTCTTGTCGTCACCCTGCCATGTGACTGGCAGTCTGTCTGATCCAGCTGTCTGCAACTCTGAATCTGCTGCCAGTACGGTTAATTCTTTGCTCCTGGCTCGTGAAATGTTCTGACATATGACCAGATTACTCACGCTTCTCCATCTCTTGTGCCAGCCTATAAATCTTGACCAGTGTGGGGTCGCTCCTATCACCACCAGGTCGAAGAGACAGCTCTCTCTGAGTGCGTTTCTCAGGATAGCTGTTACCTTCCGTTTGCGTGTGCTTGCCCACAACTTGCATCAGCCCTCCCATGCCTTCGTTTTCGTCGATGTCTCCGGCGCTGCGTCCTTCTCTGGTACAAAAAGATATTTTGGGAATCCCAGCGTTTTTGCAAGAATACCGATGATATTCCTTGTAATTTTTACTAGCCTTGTCTTGAATAAATGCATCTCTCTCTTTGGCAATCTTACGCAGCTTGACAAGGTCAATCTCATCATTGCCGTCGCTTTGCACAGCAAGAAGTCGATCAAACTCTTGCCTGGTCTGCCTCATTAATTCTTTCTCATTGTCATCAACGTTGCCAATCAATTGCGCAAATCGATTCATCTCGATAAAGGCGTACAATTACAGAAAGAGAGCAAGCATGGACGAAACCTTTTCGATCTTTTCCTGCACCACTTTGACCATCTCTGCAAGCCGTAGCACCAGGCGCATGGTGGTAGGGATGCCAAAGGGATAGAGTAACATAAATAACATCGAATACAGGCTTGCGCTAGAAAGAAGATGCGGGCACGTCACCCTGTAGTCGTTACGAAGGCGGCCAACGTGGAGATCGCAGTTGAAAACTGATATTGTGCTTATCGCGAGTGCTGGATACAGAAAAAAGAGCACAAATATGGTGTTGGTCCAGAATCGGTCTGTATAGCATTTGTCCGCATGTGGATATGTACGTACAAATATTTTTGTACGCAAATATACATGCATACATACGTAAATATACATATATGAAAATATCAGTACGTGTGTGTATATGTATCTATAGATACATGGTTATTTGTGCACATGTCGCATACATACATACATATATATATATGTATACACATTTGTATGTACATAGATATTTATGTATTCATATATACATGTACACATACATACATGTATATGCACTGGCATGTATGCACTCACATACTCGTTTTCCTGGATGGATATCCCGTGATACATATATACACCTTTAATTTCTCACTCTCGTTTTTTGTCTGTAAGATGCAAGCCGCGGAACTGGGCAGCAACGACCGGCAGTGCAAGCATCCCAATGAGCACCAGGAGGGCTAAGGTATAACTGCGAAGGATGGTCTCGAAAGCAACTCCCATCCACGAGCAACTCACTGACGGATCAAACTGAAATGTGCCCTCGACCCAGCTGATAGCAGAGGTAAAGAACACTGACCAAACTATTGCAAACATATCAAAAGTGCCCACGATTTGGAAAAACGAGATGTGAATCTTTGCAAACGGCCCGACTTTGTGTTTCTGCCACCAGGTATTGCTGCCGTTGAGTTTCCTCCACATCCACACAAACCCGCTCAGGATGTTCGACAGCGCACCTGAGCATCCACTGGCACCAGAAACGACTGCTGTATCGCATTCTGCGTCTTGGGAGCACACAAAAACGCACCCCATTACAGATATGTATGCCAAGACCCTGGCGAACAACCAATCGGCCTCTGGCACCACGGGCCTCCAGCTCATGACAAACCATAACACGAGCATGTTCATGCTAGCAAATACATCCACTGACGTACGCCATGGGGCAACCTGTTCATCTGAGGCACATGTGGCAGGACTGCAGCCATCTGTCAATTAGTCATGGCACACATACGTATGAGTCATGGTATGCATTTTGAACCGTTTAAGTTGTAGTATGGCACACGTATGAATGATTCTGCACAGGTGAATAAACCATGGCACATAGATGAATGTGTCATATCACACTCATACAGCGAAGATGTCCAAAAAAGCCACCTGTCGGACGTGATCGCATAATTGGGGGAGCAAAAGCCGTGGAGAGGTCCAATTCTGTTCTGGGCGCATGCATTGTTGTTGTCACAGGCACCAAGAACGCAGGAATAGACTCGAGCCTTGCATTCATCATGTGTGAAATTGTTGGATTCGCATCTATTAGTGGATCTAACGCGCCTCTGAAACGTGCTGTTGGAAGACAGACGCGCACAGACCAGACTGGTAGAAACCTCAAGAAGCCTCGTGCAGTGCATTGGCGCATCAGATCATGCCTTTAGAACATGAAACCCTGCAGGAAACAAGCATTCAGTCATTGCCATGGCGTCGTTGGCCTGACATTTGTCCGACGCAACATTGAGGTACTCGTAGTCCCTCGAGACGAGGGTCTGCAATCGCCAATTGCCAGCCTTTGCCTCAACTACGTCAACCCTGGGCACACTGCGCCCTTGGGACACGAATTGCATTCAGGAAGACTGCTTGTGTTGGCTTCCTGCCACACGACGGGCGTGAGTCGACAGAGTCCCTCTGTGCATGGGACACCGTCGTCTTGCTGGGCAAACAAGGAAGCACTCTGCATTTTGAAGCCGGGGGGGCACAGCGTAATCCTGAATTGTAACCCCCCGCAGACCATTGGTGCCTAATCCCACGCACTTCCCCGGACCTTGCTCAAAAACTGACGCTCATCTGGACACATGGCACCCCTGGGGCACTTCACGCGAGCGTATTGCTGATGGGCAATGTATGTTGTCACACCACACGGTTCGCAGCGCTGCGCATTCAAATCTGTGTTCTTGAGCTGGTTGCCAGGCGGACATGCTCGCAGGAGGAACTGACCAGCCACCTGCTCCCACACCTCACCTTCTGCAGGCTGAGGACCCATCAACGATATGTTACCTAGCACTGTGCCCAGTGATAGAAGTCTTGAGGCCAGATCTTTCATCTTGGCCTTGTCTGCGACAAGTTCAGAGGTGACCCGTTGTATGCCGCATCGCTCTTGCCCCAACGATGGGAGAACCGTAATTTGTCAGAACGACACACCCAGCCATGTAGCAAGGGGAGCTCTTTCTGTGTCATCGCGGCTGCTGTCGGGCAGTGCCATCTTGATCTCTCCCTCTACTTTTGAGGCGCCAGAGAGAGGTGAGCCACCATGATTACAAGCAGCGGACATGGGACCTCGAAGGCATATACCAGTGACGGGTTTAACATTGTAGGTGAGGATGTCACACTGGATGCAGGCTCCGGGCGTCTTTGTATCATCACTACTGTCAATCACCAGCTTGTAGCCAATTGGGCAGGCTGGGCGGTTGTGGGAGGAAAGATTCACTGGCTGCACTTCGTTCTGTATCACAGAACACGTGGTCGAATCAGTCCCATTCGCGTATAAAAACACCTGCCGTTGCAGCGTGGTGTGGCCGTCCAATACAATGACACTGGCAAATGTGGGCATGACTGCGATGCAAAAGATAGCGCCACCAGCCTGCACGACAGCAAAGATGGAGCCAATAAAGGTGATGGAAGATTCGTTGTCCTTTGAGTCATCCAGGGCTGAATAGAGCTGCAGAGACGACGAGGAATCTGCCTTTATGATCTGACCATGCATATCCTTCATGAGCACTGCCAGCTCCAGGCTTATGCCAGCAAAGCCTGGTGAACCGGGGGTGGGCAGCCTAATCAGCTCATTCCTGTGGTAAGGCGTCGCAACACAAGGTCCATAGGCAGCTGTGTTGTTGTTGTCCACAGTCTCGTCGAGCTGGCACAGCCAGTACGTGAACTCCGCCATGGTGTGTGCTGATGACAGTAACGTACTCGAGGCCAGCAGGCGCCTGGTGCTGTTGGCACTTACAGTGTGGTCATACATCGTGATGATTGCCCTGCTTGCAAGCAGCTGCAGGCTGTTTGCCTGCAGGAAGTAGCGTCTAGTGACTTTTGATACACACTCCGTGCCCGGGTGCTGAGATAGATTTCTTGAAACGAATGTCACACTTGTGGCTTGATCTTGTGTTTGGTGTTAAGGTAGCATGCCGAGTTTTGGCAGCCTCATCACTCTCTGTTGTCATTGTAGATTGCTGTTTTTTGTTGGCCTCTGTCTTGAATTTTCGAATCACGTCCTTCAGATTCTCGTAACTGATTTTGAGCTCCGCATGATCACTGTTAAGCCCCTGGAGCTGCTCACACGTAGCTTGGAGCTTCTCAAGACAATTTCTTGATTCTGGCTGCTGTGTGTTGTCAGTATGCACTCTGGCCTTGTAGAGCCAGACTTGAGGAGGCAATAATGTGGAGATGGTGGTCACTCTTGATGTGCGCAAGGATTCCAAATCTTCTAGCGTCATTGCCAGAGGGGCATGCGTCATAGCCAGCCATATCAGCCACGCTCCAGGCTGCCTCAAATCCAGGCTTGTCTCCATTGCCTTTAGCATTGGTGATAAAGATCACCTGCAAGAAGCCTGTTGACGAGCTGTACGTATCCGAGCTGCCACTCCCGGAGAGCCTCGCCACCCACACTGGCGAGTTTCAGTGGACTGAGGAGCACTGGTTGATTGTGACCAAGTTGTTCTAGTTGTCTTCATAAGAAGACTCGGGTGTTCTCATGAGATACACTTCAAACAATGTGAAGTGCACAGTGATGTCAACTTGTGGCACGCAAGTGATGAGCCACACGCAGTCCTAATTTTCTGCATAGTTGCCTGGCCCGTCAGAGAAGGTGCCTGATCTAGCCCACAAAGGGCTCACCATCTGAAAGTTCCACGAGTATCCATATGTCGCTTGACAAAACATTATATGTCGTATAAGACCTTATGCGACATGTATATGTTTTATAACACTATCTTGCGTTCTTATGTTGTTTAAGGCTTATCCGACATATACATGTTTCTTATCCGACATATATATGTTTCTTACCTGACATACTTTTTAAACGACATATTCTGTTCAAAAACATATTAAACTGAACAACATATTTTTTTCAACAACATATATATGTTTTGAAACACATATATATGTTTATAAACAACATATTTATGTCATATAATATTATCAAACATATGTATGTCATGCATCGTTTAACAACATATATGTGATCCTTATGTACATATTCTTGCATCTTTCCGCAGCCATCACGCCTTTCGTGGCGCTCTCAGCAGACCAATCAGTAGTTCAATGGGCATGCCAATTTATGTTTCCTCAAAACATTTCAAATGTACTATCTCGACTCTGTTCTTCCAGCGAGATGATGTTTTCTACCTCCTGTGTACACGCGCCTGAATGGTGTTGCTCTCGCGCAACACTCAGAGGGGACTCTGACACCTAGGGTGATACATATGTTTGAGTGTGTGTGTGTACGTGGTGAATGGGATCACTACTCCTTGTCTCGCAAAAAAATTGCACTCCGCACTCCCTCGACTCAGGTCTCACTCATCCGGGTCGAATTTGAATCGACGCACACCGAAGCAGGGCTTGTCGGCGTGGGCGGCCTCGTAGCTTGATTTGAAGCATGTGTAAGCATCGCAGGAGACTTCCCGCAGTAGTGGCCTCAGAGCGATTTGTCTCGGTTTGAGCCACTGGTCGAAAGTCGCGCCTTTTTGTTTCGTGAGAGTATCCTCTCGTGTCTGCCAAGCGAATGCGTCACGCCCTGCCTGTCTGACCTCCTTGAGTTTCGCCGTGCAGAACGCGTTCCATCAGAAAAATACACTCGCTATACACTAGTTTCTTAATTTAACAAACTACTATAGTAGTTTTGAAAATCAATAGTAGGTTTAATTTTTTTGCAAACTACTATTTGACAATTTCAAAACTACTATAGTAGTATATTTATTGACTCCAAAGTACTAAACATGAACAAACTACTATTTTGATGTATAAAAAGTACTGATGTAGTTTTTTTCTAAATTTTGAAACTACTTTTTGTGTCTGACCAATCCAACTATTTGCACCTCTAATGATGTCGAATTACTTGACGGGCCTTGACCCGATATAAAAGCACTATTTTATGTATTGTCATAATTTACATTTATTATTTTCTGACGGAGACTTCTTTTTCGCTCGATCATCTATGTCATGTCCATGGGTCATCTCTCACATGATGACCATGTCTCCCAATCCCATTACTCTTTTTCACAGGGACTTGTTCTACGTATTTGGG
>Ga0105055_10010647_pt1 | contig 11469 bp, 10 predicted proteins | sample BON03_FD_78090 | JGI IMG/M metagenome (GOLD analysis project Ga0105055, IMG submission 78090) | Freshwater microbial communities from Lake Bonney liftoff mats and glacier meltwater in Antarctica - BON-03 | ecosystem: Environmental > Aquatic > Freshwater > Ice > Glacier meltwater | place: Lake... | reverse complement strand
TATATATATATATATATATATATACTGCAGAGGCAGAGTGTATCACCTGCCGCGCGAACTCGGCCTGCAGCCGCGCGCGTTCCTCCTTGTGTGCGGCGCGCATCGCGCCCGCGGTCTCCTCGTGCGCGCGCCGCGCCGCGCCCACGGCCTCGGCCACCGCAGCCTCCTTGGCCGCCTCAGCAGCCTGCCCCAGCCGCGACTGCACCAGAAACAGGTTGGCCTTCACAAGATATTCTTTTACTTGGAGGCGTTTGTGCACGAATCATCTATCCGTTGGTTTCCCCCGCCCAACTGCATTGCCCACACTGTTGCAATGCTATTGCACGACTAATGGGCAATATACGCCCCCCCCCTCGACCTCCCGTGTGTATGCCATACACCATACAATATTGGCAATAACAATATCGTGTAAAGGCCAAGAAACAGGGGGGGTGGGGTGGGTTCGTAGTTCGGAAGGGTGAGGAAGATGATTCTCAACCGCGTGCCCGGTTTAGAAATCGTATAAACTAACGCTGTCCGCAGCCTCCTTGGCCGCCTCAGCAGCCTGCCCCAGCCGCGACTGCACCAGAAACAGGGGGGGGTGGGAGGGGGTACGTAGTTCGGAAGCGCGGGGGGGTGATTCTCAACCGCGCGCTCGGTTTAGAAATCGTATAAACGCAGCATCCTTGGCCGCTTCGGCAGCCTGCCCGAGCCGCGACTGCACCAGAAACACGGGGCAAACTTTACCGTCGGTCTCTTTTCATCGTGGCCGCTGTGTGAGTGTGTGGTGTGCTGAGCGAGTGCTGTCAGTGCTGGAAGCTCGTGTGAAAGTGTGTAGAGGCGAGTCGCTCCGTAGGCTCGAATTTTCTTTTTGCGCGACTTACGCTAAAAGAAAACCCCGTCGATCTCTCCCACTGAGGGGGGTGGGGGGCCTACGTGTTGAACAGGTATTCACGTATTCCTGGGAGGCAGCCACACGAATATGAATAACGTGTTCCGCCTGGTCAACCCTGTATACGACAGGAACCCCGTACCTATTCAAGGTTAATGTATTCACAGCACAGGCTAAATATGAATAGACTACCGAATTTTGTTTATCGCTCCGCATTTTCAACACGTAGGGTGGGGGGGGGGCGTAGTTCGGAAGGGTGTGGGGGGTGAATCTCAACCACGCGCCCGGTTTCGAAACCGTATGAACTAACGCAATCAAAGGCTAAGGTCGGGGGTCTGGCTACGCTAGGCTAAGAGATCCGCCGCTTGGCCTTTACAAGATATTGTTTTACGTCGAGGCGTATGTGCACGAATCAGTGAGATTCTTTGCAAACACCACCTTTGTTTGGGGACCCCACTCCCCCTCTTCATCGCACACACGATTGCGCAATATATTGTTTCCCCTCGCCCCGCCCTGTATTGCAATATATACCATACACTATTGTGAACGACAATATCGTGTAAACGCCAATCCGCCGCCCGGCGGCTAGACTGAGGCCCCGAGTGCCGGAGTGCATTGACTAGGCGGTAGAGACTCTCGTACGCAGCCAGGAAAAGAAAATGGAGGAGCTGATTAGTACTAGTGATCATACGAATACTACTCATAATCATAATAAGTTGATTGCCTTGTTCTGCGCGCCGGACAACATCACCGCTATATATATATATATATATACATATATATATATATATATATATATATATATATATATATATTTGTATATATATATATATACATATATACATATATATATGTGTGTGTGTGTTCGATCGGCGCCCACCTTCCAGGTGCGGCCGAGCGAGTAGATGTCGGTCAAGTCTGCCTTCTTGAGCATGGGCGTCATACACATACACCTATGGCCGGGATGATCGATCATACTAATACTAATCATAATCATAATAAGTTGGCCTTGTTCTGCGCGCCGGACAACACCACCTCATGTTAGCCTTTACACGATATTGTTATACACGATATTGTACGGTGTAAGGCATACAAAAGGGAGGTCGAGGGGGGGTCGTATATTGCCCAAAAGTCGTGCAATACTATTGCAAAAGTGTGGCCAATGCAGGGGGGCGGGAGGAATGAAAGAACGATTGATTCGTGCACGAACGACTCGAAGTAAAAAAATATCTTGTAAAGGCCAAGGTTGGACGCGCCTGGTTGGCCTCGCGGTGCTTTCGCGCGTTTCGCTCCGACGCGAGCCCGCACTCGCGCTCCGTCTCGAGCGCGTGCGCCGCCTGCGCCTCGGCCGCCTCGTACTTTTGCTTGCCCGTCTTGATCACTTCGGCCACCGCCGCGTCTTTAGCCCGCGCCGCGCGTCGCAGCGCCGCCTCGCGTTCCTGCGCCGCCGCCTCGAGCGCCGCCTCCATCTCCCGTCGAATCTAGATTTGGACCAAAGCGGGGTTTCCGAGTAACTCCGGGTAAACCCTTAACCATAAGTAAACCTAAACATTACCCCAAATCTTTGAACCCCCCAGGGCGGAAAGGGTTCACAAAACCAAATCTCTGAAATCCCTTCGGTAGATTCGACGGCCTGCGCACCTTGGCCACCGCGTCGGTCGATTCGCGCTCCCTGGCGCGCGTCGAGGTGTCGGCCGCCGCGCGCACGGCGCGGTCCTTGTCCCTCTCGAAGGCGGCCTTGAGCGCCTCGGCCGCCAGCGACGCCTCCTTGCGGACTCTGGCCTCCACCTGCCAAAGTGGGCAACGGTGAGCGGGGCAGCCCCCCTTCGCTCTAGGTGGGAGCAACGTTGAGGGAAATGAGTCATGACGCTAGCGGGTAGCATGGATTACGCCTTATGGCCTCCGCCTGCTGAGGCGACAGGGGTGGGGGCGGCGACAACGGTGAGCGGAGCAACGCCAAGCGACTAGGGGCGGACGCTGAGCTAAGACCGTGGGCGCTAGGGTTAGCACCCCAGGAGGCGCGCGGGGCGGCGCAAACCTGCACCCTGGCAGCCTGCACGGCCTTGGCAATGTCCGCGTCGCGCTCCCTGGCCACCTTGGAGAGCGCCTCGTCCACCGCCTGCTGCCGCTGGAGCGAAGCGCCGCGCATCGCTTTGAGCACGGCCCGCTCGATGGCCTTGGCCTGGTCCAGGTTTGTGCGCGCCGGCGCGCCGTCCGACGGCGAGGCGAACCCGCCGGCCGGAGCGTGGGTGTCGTCGTCGTCGGGGACTGCGTCGTACTCGTCGGCCCAGGCGCGCCTCGGCGAAGAGGTGGGAGACGACTGGCGCGGCTGCTGGCCAAACAGAGCCGCGTAGAGTTCCGTCTGCGAGCGGCTCAAATCCGCACCACCTCCGCGCGGAAGGTCGTAGGCCGCGCAGCTGCTTGACCCGGTGGCCGCGGCGGAGCGCTCCAACGCACTGGCTGCTGATGGTCGGGCTGCGGTCGGGTAGAGCGCCCGCTTGGCCCGCTGCGGGACGTCCGACGCCGAGTGCGTCCGCGACGCGCGCGTATTGGAACGCTCGGGGGCCTTGGCGTGCGCGTCCCACTTGTGCCGCTCCAGCTCGATCTTGCGGAGCGGGTTGCCAGTCCGGGTTGTGACCATTGCGAGCGCGAAGCAGCGCGTTCAAGCAGGGTTTACCTGACGCGCGAAAATTTACAATCCGGATATAGAACGCAAGCTTAAAGCTCTCGTTTCACAGCTCGTTTAGCCAAGCGAGCGAAAAGTCCGAGAAATCGTATCCAAATTTAGGTTCACCCGGTGGAAGTTCTTCGTCGCAGGCCATGATCATCGGTCACCTCCTCCTCGCGGCTGGCGCGGCGGCGTACACGCGCCCCGTCCCCGGGCTCTACCAGCAGCAGCAGCAGCAGCCGGCGGCGACCCCCGTCACGTCGCGGCCGCCCGCCGACGAACGGTCGACGTTGGCGACCATCACAACGTTGGCATCCGGCACGTCTGCGCCGGGCGCCGACCTGTGGGGCCCGCGGGGCCAGCCCGCGCCCCTGGGCCCGAGCGGGGCGTCCGAGTACCAGCTCAACCTGGGCCGCGCGATCGACACGCTCCGCGTGGACCACCCGCGCCTCTTCACGCACGCGCCGGACCTGTCCATCTTCACGCCCGAGGTGACACTGCGAGACACGTCGGGCGTGACGCTGCGGGGGCTCGACAAGTACGAGCGCGTGTTTGGGATGCTGCGCTTCATGAAGCGGGCGGCGCTGCAGCACGTCGAGCTGACCCACCGCCTCGTGGTATCGGACCGCACCATCCGCATGCGCTGGACGTGCAAGCTCTGGCTGCGCGACCCCAACCTTGACCTCTTCCCGGGCATGGGCTCCATTCAGGCCAAGCTGGCCTACGTCGACGGCGTCTCGGTCTACTCGCTCAACGAGCACGGGCTCATCTACAGCCACCGGCTCGAGAACGTCGTGCTGCGAAACTCGTTCCAGGGCTCGCCCGTGGCAAACCTGCAGTTCGCCTGGCCGGGCGCGCAGCAGCCGGTGCCCGAGCTCGCGAGGCCCTATTTCCGCCTGCTCGGCCCGGCGCTGTCGGCGGGCATCCACGGCCTCTTCGAGAGCAGCCTGCTGGACGACGACGACACGGGCGCCGTCGCGGACGCCGACGGCCCCGCGGGCCGCGCGCGCAAGGGCCGCCGCCACGGCGTGCCCTACGCCTCGGCCTCGATTGAGCCCGAAGAGACGCCCATGGTGCGCGCCGCGCGCGAGCAGGCCGAGATGGCGGCCGAGCGGGCGGCGCTGACCGAGCTGCGCAAGCCGGCCAAGGAGCAGAAGCGTGCCGCCTTCCCCTTCAACCCCTTCTCCTCGGAGAGCGGCAGCCCGCAGCAGTGCGAGAGCTCGTACGACTGCGACTCGCCGCTCGTCTGCTGCGACCTCATCATCACCTCCGTCTGCTGCTCGGGCGGAATGCTCATTCCTACGAAAAGCGCCCCGCAGAGGATGCAGGAGCAGATGATCCCCATCCCCGTCGAGCGGAACCGCCCGGCGCCAGGCGGCGGAGGAGGCATGCCGCCAAACTATCCGCGCGATTAGACTCGCGCGCCCACCCTCGCGCGAGCGAGGCCTGGCGCACATGTATACTGTGATATAGAGCGGAGTGCGTGATTTGTGGTCGGGGCGGCCCGTCTGGGTCTGCCGAGATGAGAAGAGAGAGAGAGCTGCGATCTAGGAGTAGAGTTGTGTTTTGAGTAAGAGTTTTTTTCGGTTTTGGTTTTGGGTTTGAGCTATGTGTGTGCCGCGCGCCGCACGAGGCGCGAGGCGCGAGGGCCCTTTGCCCTTGCGAGGGCCCCTTGGATCGGGCAGCCGATCCATCGTCTGCCATAGCCTATATAGATGCTAGATGCAGGATACCCGCGGGTCAAGACACAAGACACATACAATAACATGTATTATATATGTATAGTATGATATAGATATAGTATGATGATGATAGATGCGAGGCGGAGGCGGAGGCGGAGGGGGAGAAGAAGAGAAAGAGCGAAGAGCGGCGAGGGGGAAATAATTAATAAGTAATATATAATATAAAGTTTAGATCTCTAACTGTCTTACTCTAGCTCTAGCTCTAGAATCTTTAATTGTAATCTTTAACTTTATAAACTGCGTTTTTGCATTTACAAGCAGTGGGAGTGGTGGGAGTTGTTTATTCGAGGTTCGAGGCCGAGGCGAACGGCGAGGAGGGGGAGAGAGGGGCGGGGGGAAGCTGGTACTGAGTACTGCCAAGAACAAGAAGCACGACGCCTCCTGATTATAGCAGATAGCAGGATGACAGTCCCCACTCACACGACACACGACACGACACACCGAAAAAAACTGTCCCGGAACCAAAACACCCTCTTCGTCTTCGTCTTCGTCCCAACGCCAGAATATGATATATTGAATATGCAAAATGCGAGATTGCTGTAGTGCGAGACCGAGGTGAGAGTTGGAGTCGAGGAGAGGAATCGGTCGCACACGCACACCACGCACAAGTTGTCAAAAGCACTAGCACACATACACAAGTACAAGTCGTGAACTACTCGAGGAAACTGAAACGCCCGGCACCATATAGCCCCCTGAAAATGGCGGGGGCCGGGGGGGTCCCGCGGTAGATCGCGAGCACAAACTGCTCCAACTCCAACGCGCTGCCGCCACCCCGAGCAGTGGCCGCCATGCACCATAAATTGATGCGACGGTGAAGACCCGAGCGACTCTGGGCCAACTCGCTGCCCTATTAATACACGCCCCGAACCCTGCCAGGAGCCGAGACTCCGGAGCCCGGTGCGAGACGCTGTTTCCCACGGAGCAGAGCACCCGCGCCCCGCAGCCCGGGTGGACCTACCGACGGTACTGTTTGCCCTTGACGAGGAAGGAGCGCAGGGCAATGAGGGCGCCCGCCGGGGCGAGGCCGAGCGCGACGCCCGCGGCGAGACCCACGGCGGGGTTGATGGCGGACGAGCCAGCCGAGGGCGCCGACGACGGGAGCGACGGGAGCGACAAGGACGGCACGCGGAACGACGGGGGAGACAGCGACGGTAGGGTAAGCTTGGGCGCGGCAGCGGCGTCGGCCTTGAACCTGTCGGCGCGCGCAGCCTTGGCGGACTCGCGCTGCGCCTGGGCGCTGGCGAGCTGCTTCGCCGCGACCTGGTCCTTGGTGGCGCGCCCGGCCTCCTTCTGCGCGTTGGCGGCGCGAGCAGCCTCCTGGCGCGCCATCGCCTTGGCCTCGGTCGGCGTCAGCGGCGGCGGCGGCGGCCGCGCGGCCCGCGTGGGCGACGCTGGCGGCGCGGGCGGCGCGGCAGCCTCCTTCTTGCCGCGCTCCGCCTTCTTCGGCTCCTCGCGCTCCCTCTTCTTCGGCGCCTCGCGCTGGGCCTGCATAACGGCGAGGGGGGTCGTGTGAGGCTGGCGTGGACGCTGCCATGCGCTGTCCGTGCCCCCCCCCCCCCAGGCACTCTGCGCAGGCAGCATCGGCACTCAACACCGCTGCGCACCTTCGGCGCAGGCTCCGGGTTGACGGGCGCGGGCGGCGGCGGCGGCGGCTTGGCCGCGGCGCGCGGGGCCGCCTTGCCCTTGGTCGCCGAGAGGATCTCTGCCAGCGCGGCCTCCTGCTCAGCCTTGGACGCAGCCTCAGCCTCCTTCTGGCCGGCCCTGGCCACCACCGCTGGGCTGCGCTGCGTTAGAGCCGGATGCTGCAGCGTGCGCACTGCCGGCTGCAGCATCAGCGCCGCGCTGCTCCCCGTCAACAGCAAACAGCACACGAGTCGCATTGCCGACATTTATTCGATCGGCGAAATAATTTAATCCGGGGAAAGTTTCGGAAATCGGAAATGAGTCCGACACCCTAAGCGCCAGAGAGAGATGGGTCTGCCAGGCCAGGGCTGGCGGTCAAACAGTACGGCAAACAAGCCCACCAAGGCCATCCCCGAATGCGGAGACCCACAACATTTGCCGTACCAACGTACCGACCCCTCCCCCCCCCACCCCCTCCGATATTCGTAGCTGTTCGTTGAAAAAAAAAATTCCTTCACATCTTGGGAAATTACTCGGCAAATTCAGTATCCCAAAAAATAACTGCGCCGACAATTATGCTCAGCTTCGGGTTGGTGAGCTTCGGGCTGGCGCTCCTGGCGCCGGTGCCGCTGCAGCGGGCCGTGCAGCCGCAGCGTGCGTCTGCGGACGTGCAGATGGCGCTCGGTTCGCCGATGGACCGGCGCGGCGCCCTGGCCGGCTTTGCCGCGGCTGCCCTGGGCGCGGCCGCGCCAGTGTTTGCTGCCGGGACAGAGGACCAGTACAAGCTGAGCAAGGACTACATCCTCGACGCGAAGAAGATGCTGGAAAACATGCGGGCGGCGACCGAGCTGGCGCGCGGCAACCCCCAGATGGTGCGTCCAGCCCTCCACCGGCCAGACCCCCTGGGCAGACAGCGGTGGCAGAGGCCTGCACGCAGCCTGCGCGCGCGTGCGCCACCCACCACCCCACAGGACCCCCCCCCCCCCCCCCCCCGCCCCCCCCCCCGGGCCCGACGGGGGCGGCGGCGCGCCGCCCCCCCCCCGCCGCGCGGGGCCCCCCCCCCCCCCCACACCCCCCCCCCCCCCCCCCCCCGGCGCCGCCCGCCCCGCAGGAGACCATTGTCAAGTCGACCCGCGGCGAGATGAACGACTTTGTGGCCTTCTACCGCCGCCAGCCCAAGATCTCAGGCATGCCGTCGTTCTCAACGCTCTACACCGCCATCAACACGCTCTCGGGCCACTACGCCTCCTACGGCAACAAGTACCCCGTGCCTGAGAAGCGCAAGACTCGGCTAGCGCAGCAGTACAAGGAGATCGAGCGCGCCCTCGCCCGCGGCAAGTAGACGTTTCTCCCCAGCCCTCTAGGCTCGACAACGGACCGTGCGCGCACGGGGCGCGCCGTACTTTCGATCGGGAGTGCATGCGAGGCTCGCAGCGACGCTGGCGGCGCCGTGTGACGGGCTGCGACGGGTTCGGTTTAATTCAGGAGTGCATAGGGGGCAGGTGGGTGTGTGCCGCGCCTGCCTCTTGTCCCCTCGGACTCAGCCTCGGCGACGAACCGTGCGCGCGTGGGGCGCGCCGGCCTTGGATCGGACTCCGGCAATGTTGGGTAGGGCATGTTTATAGCGCATGCAGAGCCATTCACACACGTTAATTGTTGTGGAGATAGAGGTTTGAGGGTTTCTGGTCGTTCCAGGGTTTCGCTTTGGCTTTTTGACGCTGCTAGATTCTAGACACAATGCACAATGCGCATTCAATGCGCACCCCGGCTGGCGTGGTTGACGGTGACGGCTGCGTCTCTGTTATTGTTATCGCGCTGTGCGCGTGTGCGTGTGCGCAGTGCATTTATTCTCCGCACTATGCGTTGATCATGTTCATGTGTCAACATCATCATGTTCATGTGTCATGTGTCATCACATGACACATATACACGCACATAAACATGACAGTGTCATATGCGTGTATATGTATATGTATATGTATATGTATATGTGTCATGTGTATATGTATGTGTGCTGGAACTGGAACTGGAATATGGAATACAGCAAAGATTATAATATAAGTTACATAGTTATAATACCAACTAACAAACAGGCAGTAGGAGTAGGTGTAAGGCTAGAAAAAGGCAGTTCATATAATATTTATATAGCGGTCTCCGGTAGCGGATAGTGATAGTGATACCGACCCATAAACTGGGTCGGTGCTTTTTGTGCTTGTGCTGTGTGCTAGTGCGGTGCGTGTGGGTGTTTGCGGGGGGAGTGTGTGTTTAGGAGCTTTGAGATTTAGAAAAAAACCTAAGATAATAAATATAAATGTAAATGTACGTAAATGGTAAATGTAAGGAAAATTGGGGGTATATTATGGTATATGTATATGTTATATATATAAGTAACAAGTATAGAGGTATAGTATACTACATAGCACTGATGGAGGCTACATAGCACTGTGGCATGCTGCATCAAATGTGCAACACACCACTCTGACTGCCTCTCTCGTACCTCGGTTTAGCGAGTACTTTATTACTAGAATAAGATGTAGTAAATGTTTAATTCACGTGAAGGAAAAGCACGCCCGCCTGACGAATTCGCCAACCGCAATTTCGCGCGCACAATGCCTCTCGTCGGCCGTGCGGCGCCGCACACGGCGCCGCACACGAGCCGGGCCGTAGCGCGGCCCATCGAGCTCAACCCGCGCCTTCCGTTTGAGGAGCTCTCTGAGGACTGGACGCTCGAGCTGCGGCAGCAGCGCATCGTGGCGTGCGAGACTCTGATCCTCTGCATGCCGCGCCAGCTGACCTCGCTGAGCGAGCGGGAACGGACCACCCTGCGCAACATGACGGAGAACCTGCTCGGCCCGGAGGGTCCCACGGTCGAGGTGCTCGCTCGCTCGCTCGAGGGCGAAGGCGTCGGAGAGGACGTCCGGCCGTACCTGCACTACCGCCTGCTTCTGCTCCTGCAGAAGCAGCCCCACGCGTTTGCGACGCCCGACGCCTTCACCGAATGGGCGACCCGCCAGCTGGCTGTGTTTTTCAACGGGCTCATGGGCCTGCTTCGCGCCTCGCGCCACCAGCAACGGCCCCGCACGCCGCCAAACGCGTCGCCGTTTTCCGCCGGCCCACCCGAAGTCGCTCCGACGGCGGGCCTGCGCGCCTGCATCCAACGGGCGCGCGACGTGCTGGCTCGGTACGAGTCCATCGCCGGCGCTGCGCACGCCGCGCACCAGCAGGCGTGCGCCGAGATCGAGGCGCGCGCGGCGTCTGCCGCCGATTCGGCGTCGTCGACGCCTCGAAAGCTGTCGTGGCGCCGGCCCAGCCTGAACGGAGACTCCCCGCGCACGGGCGCGCCGGCGTCGGTGCCTCCCTTTCCTGCGGTCTTGGCCGGCGCATCGAGCGAGCGCCGCTGGAGCCATAGCAGCGCAGCGACGACAGAGCAGGCGGACGCTGCGGCGGCGGCGGCGACGACGGAGGCTGCGGTGCGCGACGCCACTGCGGCTCTGCCCGAGACCGCGGCGCTGCGGGAGTGGTCGCGCGAGTACAACGAGGGGGTGCGCGAGCTGCAGGAGCTGACGTGGCGGCTCTACACTCATCTAGACGACGCGATGGCTCGCGCGGTGCTCGAGCACCGGCTGCCGCTCACCTTCCCGATCAATCTAAAGCACTACGCCACGCTACTGCTCGCCACCTTCGACCCAAGGAGGGGCACGCCGCTCCCCATCACGGAGGACGTGATAGCGCTGCTGCAGCGGCCGCGCAGCGCGCTCTTTGCGCGGGACGCCACTGCGATCCATTTGGTCTGTCTGGCCGAGGCGACGTTTATGACGCACCGCCACCACGCCAACGCGGTCGAGCTGGCCGAGGCCGTCAAGAACCGGATCAAGGACGCCACCGCCGCGCTCCTTAGGCTCACCGCAGCCTCTGCTGCCTCCGCCACCCCCACACCTTCAGAACCCCCGGTGCCTAGCCCCGGCTCCACCCCCCCATCCGCCGCAGACGCCGACCGCTCTCCCTCCGTCGGTGTGCCCACCCGCGCCGACGCCGATGCCGACGTCGCGCCTTCCGTCGGCCACAGCGACGGCGCCGCCACCCCAACTTCCATTACCCCGACTGCCACTACCCGCATGGCGCAGCCGCCGCCGCCGCCCGCCGCCGCGCCGCCGTCACACGCCCTCTGTCTGGAGGTGCGCGGCTGCCTCGCCGTGCTGGAGGCGATGCGTTCGCACTTCGCGTACCAACTCTCGTCGCTCCACCGTCACTTCGGCAGCGACGAGCGGGGCCGCCAACGGCCGCGACAGATCCTGGCCAACGTGCTAGACGCACACGTCCACCTCTTCACGATGCAGGCGGTGCGAGAGTAGCATCACCACCTACGTACTACTACTACTACAGTGACTACTACTACTACGGCTACTACTACTACGGCGACTACTACTACACCTACCACCACCACTACTACTACTACTACTACTACTACTACTACTACTACTACTACTACTACTACTACTACTACTACTACTACTACTGCTGCTGCTGCTGCTGCTGCTGCTGCTGCTGCTGCTGCTGCTGCTGCT
>Ga0105055_10010640_pt1 | contig 11471 bp, 13 predicted proteins | sample BON03_FD_78090 | JGI IMG/M metagenome (GOLD analysis project Ga0105055, IMG submission 78090) | Freshwater microbial communities from Lake Bonney liftoff mats and glacier meltwater in Antarctica - BON-03 | ecosystem: Environmental > Aquatic > Freshwater > Ice > Glacier meltwater | place: Lake... | reverse complement strand
CCTATACTCAATCCAAAGAGCCCCATTGTCGATAAACAGAGCTCTATTTTCTGTCAAAAGAGCCCTACATTCTGTCAAAAGAGCCCCATACCCTGTCAAGAGAGCCCTATATTCTGTGAAACAAGCAGTGTAATGTTTCCACAACCCTGTATTCTTCAGAACCCAATTTCCTGCCCTGTATTCAGTATTCGGCCCTGTAGAGGCCTATATTTAGAAATTTCTCAAAAGTCAGCTCTCTCTCTCTGCATGTATAGTACAGTTACCAGCGGGCTGGATTTCGAGAAATTCCACACAAGTAAGTGCCGCCCAAAATTCTCTCAAACAAACCGTGCAATATTTCGAGAGGCGAGCGGGCTCTAAATGTTGTCAGAAGAGCTCTATATTCTATCAAAAGAGACCTATAGTCTGTCAACAGAGACCAATACACAATCCAAAGATCAACAGAGGCTTCTATTCCGTCAAAAGAGCTCTATATTCTATCAAAAGAGACCTATAGTCTGTCAACAGAGACCAATACACAATCCAAAGAGCCCCATAGTCGATCAACAGAGGCTTCTATTCCGTCAAAAGAGCTCTATATTCTATCAAAAGAGACCTATAGTCTGTCAAAAGAGTCCAAAACACAATCCAAAGAGCCCCATAGTCGATAAACAGAGGCTTCTATTCCGTCAAAAGAACCCTGTATAACAAATGTTTGTAATCAAGCCCTTTCTACATTTTCCCCGGAAATTTTGCAAATGTTTTCCAAACATATCTCTTCTTGTCACATTTGCCAAAAATGAGTGGCTTTATGCCACACTTGATTTGTTTTATTTGATTTGAAATATCTCTGCGCAATAAGTCTATGAGTGTGTGTAGTTTGGCTAATTTGAACGTATACCTACAAATAAAAAACAGTCAATCCATGCATTGACACCGCGGGAAAAGGTTGAGGAGGCAAGTAGAAATTCTCAAAGTCAGCTCACTGCTAAATTGGCTGTGCAAAGTGACTGGAATTGACTTTTCAGAAATTTTACCAGACTGTGACTGTTGCCACCAAGCCCTACACTTCCACGCAGTCTCTTCCGCATTCACCAACACCCACACACACGCAAACTCAAAACTCGCACACACGCACTCAACACTCGTACCTCCCTCCACCTCCTTTCTCCTCTTCGCCATACACACACTCAAAATCGAGCGATTATAAGACGTTTATTCCTGGGATGGGGGGTGGAGGGGGAGGAGGGGAAAGGGGGGTGGGGTCGGGGAGAGGGGGGTTGTACACGCCTAGAGGAGGGTACGCATTTGGGTTGATGTAATCCAGAGGGGACACTGTTTTGCAGATGTGTGTCATGACTGGTTCATCTATGTGATGGCGCGTATTGATAAGTATATATATATACATATGTAAATATATTTTCAATGTATACATATGTTTATGTGTACATGTATATGTATGTGTGATGGTGAGGAGTCGTACTTGCATGTGTACATACACATGGATGTATATGTAATGTATGTATAGAAGTACATATATACATATATATATGTACACATATACATTTATATATATATATATATATATATATACATCTATATTTGTGTATATATGTACGCGGGAATTTCGTCCGAGCTGTGATTCTACGTAGGGTTATATATGTAAATATGTCTATTTGTGTATGTATATGTGTATGTATGTATATATATATGTCCATTTGTATGTATACATATATATTTGTATATATATACATATATATATACATATATATATACATATATATACATATATGTATTTATATATATGTATATATGTATGTTTATACATATACATATATATATATATGTAAATACATATATATTAATATGTATGTGTATGTTTACCTCTTATGTATATAAGTACGCATGAATTTTCCGAGCTAAAATTTGACAGGTTCTTTCCTGTATTCAGAGAGCTTATTTCCAAATACGCACACTTTTTGACTGCTGTTATAGGGCTCTTTGCTGCGTACAAAAGGCTGTCTTCTGCATACATTGGGCTCTTTTCAGCACATGCAGGGCCTTTTTCCCGCACACACATGTGAAAGGTAAATGTGAGAACGAGAGGGTCTATAGTCCAGGTTGGAATGTTTGTAGATTATTTGGATGTTTCGACCAATTGGGATAGATTATGGAAAGAGAGTTAATTCTGGGTATTGCTCGACTCTAAACATTTTTCGTCGTCACGGTGATTTGTTTTGAGACAAAGAACGCTAGTATGTTGGATTTCCATTTGAAATCCCAACAGAAACAGAAAATATGGTTCCCACAAACCCCGAATTGTCGTCAGGTTCCATATGGAAACTGCAAAAATTGAATGCCAAGGCCCAAAAACGTGTCAGCCAAAGCATGGTGAAAGTACAGAAAGAGACAGTGAGTGCTTAAGAATCTGGATTTATAATCTGGGAGTGTATTCCAAGAGACATCAAAAAAGCAGTAGATTCGGAATTGCTGTGCCTCTCAGGCTGCCTCACTTTCAAAAATCGTGTCGATGCGTCGCTTCAATTGCCTTTGTCTCAGAGTGTGTTTGCTTGTCAGCAAGAGCCTTCCTCCATCACGTCGAATGAACGCTCATTTGAGGGAGGTGCTGTCAGCTCCTCCTCCTCCCCGCCCCCGAACAGATTCATCTGCTTGTGCACAACACCTTCTCGTCCCGCAACTGCTTCTCTTGCTTGACTTCCCTTTAACGCACCCATGCTATCGTTTGCAGTGTTACGTAACCACTGCGACACTTTATGGGGGTCAGAGGATGTGTCGGGTCTGAGCTTCATTAGATTGTGGATGAGGGGTCGTGCTGCTTCCGTTGGCGCGGTCTGCACCTGCAACTGCAGCTCGAGAACATCATTCTCACGTTGCAGCTGCTGTTCCCCTGATGATGATGCCGTTGCCGCGTTGCGGCTGTTATTCTGCTGTTGCAGTTGCAGCTCTGCAGCATCCTTTTTCTGTTGCTGCTGCATGGTGGTAGAATGGGATGTTGGCGTATTTAACCCATAAGCCCTAATGTCCCTAACTCCTTCTCTCTGTTTTCTATGGTCACCCCCCCCCCCTCCAGTAATCTCTGCTACCTCTTCATCTGCTAAACCGTGACCTCGTGCACCTGCGGGTAAAACCTGTTTTTTTTGTGTCTCAGGGTGAGTGACATACACACGTTGGAACCTAATGCATGCGCGAGTGTGCGTGTCTGTGTGTGTTTGTACATGTGCGAGTGTGCGTGTCTGTGTGTGTTTGTGCGTATGTGTGTTTCATGGTATTTGTGACTGTGTGCATATCTGTGCGTATGTTTGCATGCACGTCTCTCAGTCTGTCAGTCTGTCTGTCTGTCTGTCTGCGGCCCGGTCTCTCTGTCCTTGTGTGGGTGTGTGTGCCCTAGTGTGTGTGTGTGTGCGGGTGCGTGTCTTAAAGTGCGATCCTACATCATAGGTCCCGCGGTATATACGATTATGTAATTAAAGCAGTTTCTCTCTTTCTCTCTCTGTGGTTGTGTCCGTAAAAAAGAGTGCGTACGAATATATATATTCAAAAAGAAATTGATGTATAAATGAACACAAGGCAATATGTGTTTTTATCTGTATGATTTGAAGATATGTAGGACAATGTGCACAGATACAATCATCATACAATAATGAATGCATATGTATCATTATGTGTGTATGAATCTATGTACACATGTACAATTCCATGAAAAAATGTATATGCATACACATTCATATCATAGTCATGTATGCATCAATACATACAGATCTACACTACTTGCTTATATGAGCATATCACACATACAAATACACACACAAACACACACAACACACACAACACACACACACACACACATCGAGTGTACATGCGTACATGCGACCAATCACAAGTTTCACATTAGCCCATTTTCGATTTTCACAAGGTAACCTCAATTTTTACAATTGGTATTCTTGGCGTCCACAAAGCACAGGATGGTCCTTGAGACACCGCGAAATCTCCTCCTTCTCCTTTCCCTCCTCCTCCTCCTCCTTCGTCTCCAGCGTCTTTTCCAATAGCAGCAATTGAAGGACTTTGCTGATTAAGGACCTGGGTCTTTTGCTGCAAATACACAAGATATTCAACCTGTTCGAACGCTCTACCTTCTTCCGCCCGTCTTTCCTCCTCCTTCGCTATAAATCGCTCATCCTCCTCGCCTCTCCTTCCTGCCATCTCCTCTCTCAGGCTTTCCTTCCTCCCCTGCGGCTCTTCGTCCTCGCCAACCGAAGAAGCCTCACGCCCTTTCCGCACCACCGTGTGTGCGCCAACAGTGCGTGTGTACTGCTGTTTTACATCCTCCCTGTGCGCAAGATGCGCGTATATGGCAGACGTGTGCGTGTGCCGGAGTTCGTTGTCCTCACCTACCACTGGCGATACATCCTCCAAGGTTGTTCTCTGCATTTCCGCAGTATGCGCAGCTGCCTTGTTCAACTGCCACCTTTCTCTCTCCTTCCTCTCCACCTCTTTCTCTTCAATGCGTGTCAGCCCATAATCATTCTGCCACTTGTCTGCCTCTGAGAGACCTTCTACCGCGGATACAGACGTCTCTTCCGCGGACAAGTCAGGCAGTATTGCGGAAAGCTGCACTTTCATATCGAGACCCTCTTTGAATCTCGGTTCCTTACATATACTCGAGTCCTCATCCTGTCCCGCCTCTTCGCGATGTGTAGCTCGCTTGCTCTCCCTCAGGATCTCTTGCTGTCGTTCATACATTTGTTTCCGCGCGTTTTCAGTTTCTTGCGCCCACCAGTTCTCTCTCATCGCATCACATGCGTGCGGGCTCGCTTGCCCTCGCTCTCGAAGCATCGCGTTTTCTTGGTGTCTCTCGCGCATTTTCTCGTTCTCTTTTTGCACGTCAAACCCATTGCCTAACATTAGTCCGGATACTGCCAAATGCTCGTGCTGTTGATTTGGTGAAAATATATGTATGTAGTATGTATGTAGATACACACATGTTAAATATAATATACACACATGTGAAATATAATATATGTAAATATATGTATGTAGTATGAATGTAGATACACACATTTAAAATATACTATATGTATGTATAATAGATATAAAATATGTATGTAGACACACACATGTAAGATAAATGGAAACCCTGACGTACACAAACTCACAAACACAAAATGCTGGTGGTATTGTGTGGTATTACAGTGAGTCTGTTTTTAAAACATGTGTACACGAGGAATTCAACATGTACGCAAACAATGATATGTTTAACATAAATATACATGCAAACGAGATTTGCATCTGCAGTCATACGTATAAATACATATATTCCATTTACATTTACAAATACATGTATATACACATACACGCTCGTGTCTCACAGTCATTTTCTTATTTACATATACATACATGCACATGTATGTACCTGTGGTGGTCGATAGTACTGCACATTTTGAGACCCCACCCCCCCTTCCCCTGCTCCTTGCCATTCCCTATTCCTTGCCTGCCTTTCCCTATCAATCTCTGTTTTTCCCTCTACCTCGTGCGTTGATTGAACTCGCTTTTGTGTGCTATTCATCATCCTGCACGCGCATGCGCACGCGCACACGCACACACATACGCAGATATGTAGAGACAGAGACAGAGACAGATTAAAAGACATTACAAGAAACAGACAAAAAGAGAGAGACAGATTGTGGGAACAGATTAGACCGCTTTGCCAAATAGGCTTCGGTCCGATCCGAAATTACTAGCTAGGTAATTTCGGATCGGACCGAAGGCTATTTGCAAAGGGACAAAAACGTGAGACAGAGATACAGACAAAGAAAGAGACAGACAGAGAAAAGGACAAAAAAAGAGATATAGAGGCAAAGTCCTCTATTTAATCAAAAGAGCCCCATATTTATCAAAAGAGCCCTGTACTCTATCAAAAGCGCCTCATGGTCTATTATCAGAATTCTATCGAAATGGCCCAAATACACACAGAGACGTACACATACACCTGGCAACACAAACCCTCACAAACAACGACACACGCACACGCAAACACACACACACGCACACGCACACACGCGCACACATACATAGACATACACACAAACAAACGTACACTCACAGACACACACGCCCGAACACACGCACACACGTCAATAGAGCTTTTAAGAGCTTCTAGCAAAGCTACTAGACTATTTCTGATGAAGTAGTAAAAGCAACATCAATCCATCACGGATTGACATAGATTCCATATGCATACATTGCACCACTTGCCATGGAGAACAGATTGTATGTACACATATAGTCTGCTGTAAAGAACAGATTCTAGGGATGTAAAGGAAAGATTTTATCTATACAGATTCCATGTACGCATACAGTGCACCACTTGCAATAAAGGATAGATTCTTGGTAAACATACCGCTTGCCGTAGAGAACAGCTTCTATGAGCAGTCTGCCAAGAGGGATCCTGAATGTTTTTCCTAATCGACGCGCCCTGAAGGGAATGTGTGTGTGTTATATAAAGTGTTAGAGTGTGTTGCAGTGTGTTGTAGTGCGTTGCTGTGTTTCCGTGTGTTGCAGCGTGTTGCAGCGTGTTGCAGTTTGTCCTTCCTAATCGATGCGCCCTGATAGGAATGTGTGTGTGTGTCGCAGCGTGTTGCAGCGTGCTGCAGCGTGTTGCAGTGTGTTGCAGTGTGTTGCAGTGGGTTGCAGTGGGTTGCAGTGGGTTGCAGTGTGTTGCAGTGGGTTGCAGTGTGTTGCAGTGTGTTGCAGTGTGTTGCAGTGTGTTGCAGTGTGTTGCAGTGTGTTGCAGTGTGCTGCAGTATTATGCAGTTTGATGCAGTGTGGTGCAGTGCGGTGCAATGTGTTACATTGTATCGCTGTGTGTTGCAGCATGTTGCAGCATGTTGCAGCGTATTGAAGCTTGTCGTTCCTGATGGACGTGCCCTCATGGGAATGAGTCATGTCACACGCATGAGTGAGGTACATGTGGTGCCATGTCACGCATGAATGAGTCATATCACGTGTGAAAGAGTCGACACACATCAAGTGTGTTGCAGTGTGTTTCATTGTTGTGTGGTTGTTGAAGTAAGTTGCGTTGTGTTCACAAAGTGAGATGCATTGATGCATGGGTGAGTCATGGCATACATGTAACCGAGTGTGCAGTATTTTGTAGTGTGTTGCGGTTTGTTGCAGTGTGTTGCAGCGTGTTGCAGCGCTTTGCAGTGCGTTGCAGTGCACTCACCGGCGGAAATGTTGCCAAACTAAAACAACTTTAGCGAAGCATACCAGTTAGCAAACATTCAAATATTTTGTACTGATTACAAAGACGAGAGAGTTCCAAACGCAATTACTACACTATTTTTCCAAGAGTGATATTAAAAACAATCATCATCAAGGTACCTCAATTGCTATCGACCCCAGCTGGGCGCGATGGATTCTAGGCGATGCCAGTGGCCAACACCCAAAACGAGAAATAACCTTTGATTTGTCCTTAAATTTGTACTAGGAATTTGTCAAGGAATTACTCCACTGTTAGTATGGGGCTACTTTTCAGCCTTAGAGTGCAGTGTGTTTATGACGTGTGATGCATCGATACATAAGTCAGCCATGTCACAGATGTAACAGAGTCTGTCCACCCGTGAGTCACGGCACAAATGTGAGTGAATCATAAAATGTATTGTCTCAACATATAAATGGGTCATGTCACAGATATGTATAGTCGTAGTGTGTTGCTCTAACTGTGTGCTGATGTACGGCATGCATGTGTTGGTATTTCAGTGTCAATTCAAGTATGGGGTGGCTTGTATGCGTCGGCTTCTTAAAAGTATAGGTCTCTTCTTCAAAAGAGCCCTATAAAAGAGACCATATCCTGGAAAAAGAGACCTATAATTTTAAGGAGCCTACTAATCGTAGCCACCCCATATTAATTCAATGGTATGCATATTCAAGTGTGAATGGGTGCAAAAGGTATGTTCACATTTATACATCTATAGACAGACATGCACACCTGTCCACGTACCGTAAAGCAACATCTAGCCAAAGCAACAGAATGTGATTCAGAAGAGAGAGAGAGAGAGAGAGAGATCTATACATGTATTCAAATGCGCATATATAGACAGGCATGCACACGTATCCACCTTCCGTGTACCAGCACGCAGTCAGCAACACATTACGACTCAGAAAAGCGAAAGACATGAATATATCCATACATAGATCAATGTATATTTGATTGATGTTGCTTTACATGTATAGATAGGGATGCACATCTGTATATAGATAGGGATGCACATCTGTTCACATACCGTATACCAGCAAGCAGCCAGAGCAACACACCAAAACAATACACACATACATGTATACATCTAAAGACAGTTACGCACATCTGTCCACATACCGTATACCAACACGCAGTCACAGCAACGTACCGAAAATCAGAGAATGTATACATATAAACGTATGCATATATAGACAGGCATGCACATCTGTCTACATACCGTATACCACTAATCTGCCAGAGCAACACACCATGACTCAGAATATGTATACGTATACATATATATATAAATATAAATGTATGCATCTGTAGATAGACACACGTCTACCAGTACCCAGCTAGAGCAACACGTCTCTTTTGCAGAATATCGTCTCTTTTATAGGGCTCTTTTACAAAAGAGACCTATAACTTTAAGGACCCTCATAATCGAAGCCACCCCATATTAAGTATGGGGTGGCTTGGATCACTATACCTGTACACATGTAGCAACACACTATGACTATACATTTACGCATGTATACCTCACACGTACATCTGTTCACATAACGTACACAAGCACGCAGTCAGAGCAACACACCAAAACTACACACATATACATGTATACATCTCTATAGACTAACACGTACGTCTGTCCACATGTGGTACACCAGCAAGAACTAGAGCAACACAACAACACAATACACATATACATGTATACATCTACAGAGAAAAACATTCATTTATCCACATGCAATGTACTAGCACGCAGCCAGAGCAACAAACGAAAACCACACACATATAAATGTACAAATCTATGGACAGACACGCACATCTGTCCACATACCGTATACTAGCACGCAGTCAGAGCAAAAGTTTACACATATGCATGTATAGACAGACCTACATATCTGTCTACATACCGTATACAATATACATATCTGTCTACATACCGTATACAACACGTAATACCAGCAAGCAGCTAAAGCAACACATCAAAACAATACACATATACATGTATAGACAGACCCACATATCTGTCTACATACCGTATACAACACGTAATACCAGCAAGCAGCTAAAGCAACACACCAAAACAACACACATATACATGTATACATCTAAAGACAGATACGCACATCTGTCCACATATGGAGTGGCTACAGTTAGTAGAATCGATAAAAATATAGGTCTCTTTTGCAAAAGAGACCTATAAAAGAGACGATATTCTGCAAAAGAGACCTATAATTTTATCGATCCTACTGACCGTAGCCACCCCATACGCACATCTGCCGACATACCGTATGCCAGCACGTAGCCAGAGCAACAAACCACGACTCAAAGGCAACGAACGCCAAACGCCTGGCCCACAGGTAAATGCATTTGGAAATTCTGGTCTGTACATCAAACCAAATGTCAAACAAAATTCGATTGAGAGATAAGGTAGGATGTAGCTTGTTTCTGGAAACGCTGGATTCAACCCCAAAAAACAGGACTGGTTTGTGTGTAGTGCATACGTGTACATGTATATATGTTTACATATATACATGTATATCCATGCATATAGATCCATAGGATGCCTTATATTTATGGGTCGTTTTCTGCAAAAGTGCCCTATAATTGGTGGCTCTTTTGCGACAAGTGACCTGCAATTTAAGGCATCCTATGGGTCTTCGCTATCCTGTATCTATTTACGTATGGAATTCGACAGATCATCGAGCTGCACATACACACATGTATATATATATATTTGTACATAAGAGTCGCGTGACAGTACTAAAATATGACTCATTGAGTCATGTCTGATGAGACATTATATATACATACATGACATTATATATACATGCATGACTTTATGAATACATACATGAAATTATATATACATACATGACATTATATCTCATGAGACATTATAAATGTATATATGTATATATATATATGTATTTTTGTGTAGCAGGACTAAAAGGTATTGCGTGACTGTAAAACAAATCAAAACAAATCTAGTTTGCTCATACGAATTTTGTCCGGGGTATTGCTGTTAAGATGGACCACGAATATTACGTATATACGTATATACACACACACATTTACGTAAATATGTATAAGTATACTCATGAACACTCACGCGTATACACTCGCGTACACAGATACATGCACGCATGCGCGCTTGGGCGCGCACACACACATACACACACACACGCAGACGCACGCACGCACACACGCACAAATGATCGCACTGCCCCCCACAGTATGGCCAGCCCGTATATACACACCCACTCACATACACACACGACATCACACACAACATCACATACACACATACACACTCACACTCACACTCACACACACACACACACACACACACACACACATACACATACACCTCCGCACTCTCCCCTGCCGATGTGGCAAAGAGTGAAAACACATATTTGTAGTGCTGGTATTCTCTTGTGTGGGGCGGGTGCGTAGTAAGATCGGATTCGTCTTGGGTATTAAAGTCACGTGCGGCAGGTTTTGACGGGTAATCCCCTGTGATGTGTGGGTGAACATGCATATTCATACAATATACATATATACATGAGTACACCGAGTCCCGTAGAATAGATTGTGTGACAGCATGTTGCAGCGTGTTGCAGTGTGCGAAATATAGGGCTCTAGAGTCCTATAATATACATGAAAATATTTTATAGGGCTTCCCCGTAATCCCATATGATGCGTGTTTGAATATATATATTCATACAATATAATGCATATTTGTGAGTACATCGAGCCCTGTTTTATAGGGGTCAAATGTCCTATAATATACATGAAAACATATTACTGGGCTTACCCGTACTCCCCTGTAATGAGTGGGTGAACATGTATATTCATACAATATATACATATATACATGCGTACATCGAGCACTTTTTTTGTAGGAATCAAAAGTCCTATAATATACATGAAAATATAGTATAGGGCTTACCCGTAATCTCCTGTAATGAGTGGGTGAACATGTATATTCATACAATATATACATATACATGAGTACATGGAGCCTTGTATTTTAGGGGTCAGGAGTCCTGTAGTATATATGAAAATATATTATAGGGCATACCCGTAATCCCCTGTGATGTGTGGGTGAATACAGTCGATATATGACAGATGGAGTGTGAGAGGGGGGAGGCGGAGGGGGGGGGGGGGGTATTAAATATATATATATATATATATTTTTAAAAGGAAGAAAAAACTTTTTTAATTT
>Ga0105055_10010639_pt1 | contig 11472 bp, 8 predicted proteins | sample BON03_FD_78090 | JGI IMG/M metagenome (GOLD analysis project Ga0105055, IMG submission 78090) | Freshwater microbial communities from Lake Bonney liftoff mats and glacier meltwater in Antarctica - BON-03 | ecosystem: Environmental > Aquatic > Freshwater > Ice > Glacier meltwater | place: Lake... | reverse complement strand
GGCTTCGACGAGCTTCCAGGGCAGCAAGCTGCTCAACGGCACGTACGACTTCACGATCAGCGGCCAGGCCACGACGGTTGCTGACTATCAGATCAATGCCGCCAAGCTCGAGACGGGCGACACCCGCGCCGTCAACGTGCTGGTGACTGCATCTGCTCAGCACGCCGGTCTGTTCCTCTCGACCGGTGCCACAGCCTTGGACCTCGGTGGCGCGACCAGCTCGTTTATCATCGAAATCGCCGGCAGCAAGGGCAGCCGTCAGTTCACCTTCGCATCGGGCACCACGCTCAACGCGGTCGCCTCGGCCATCAACACCTTCACCTCGGTGACAGGCGTGTCGGCAGATGTCTCAGGCACCGGCTTCACGCTCAAGAGCGTCGGGTTCGGCAGCGATGAATTCGTGTCGGTTGATGTCGTCGATGAGGGCAGCCAGGCTGGTGCCATCCACACTCTGTCGTCCATCAACGAAGCCGTCGCCACCACCGGTGGTTCCACCGCGTTCTCCGCAGTGACCAACCCGCTCCGCGATACCGGCCAGGATGTCCGCGCCATCATCAACGGCATCAGCGCCACCAGCAAGGGCAAGGTCGCTCGCATCAACACCGACTTCCTTGACCTCTCCATCGAACTGACCACCGCAGGTGCTCAGGCAGCAGCTTCGATCTCCGCGTTCACCATCACCGGTGGCGGTGCCAAGTTCAACCTCGGCCCCAACGTGGACATCAGCAACCAGGCTTCGATCGGCATCGGCAACGTCGCCAGCCGAAACCTGGGCAGCCTCACCTCCGGCTACCTCGCTTCGCTGGGTTCAGGACAGGCTTCCAACGTCGTCGATGGCAACATCGAGAACGCACAGAAGACCGTCGATGAAGCCATCAAGAAGGTCTCCACGCTTCGTGGACGCCTAGGTGCCTTCCAGTCCAACGTCGTCGGTGCCACCATCCGAAGCCTGGGTGTTGCCTTCGAGAACACCAGTGCTGCTGAGTCCAGCGTCCGCGATACCGACTTCGCCGCTGAGACTGCTGAACTGACCCGTGCACAGATCCTTGTGAACGCATCCACCAACGTCTTGGCGATCTCCAACTCGCGGCCGCAATCCGTGCTCCAGCTCCTTGGATAAACCAAGTCCAATCTCGGATCGTCCGCTTCGGCGGGCCCTCCGATCACTGATGCGTAGCGGCGGGTAATCCCCGCCGCTTTTTTGCGCGCACATTCAGCAGTGATTTTTTTGATGCGTCATCTTCAATCTGCGATTCGCTTAATACCAATCCTGCATTGGTATAAATTGATTTCATGCACCTCCACACCACCGGCGCGTTACGATGTCCTCTCCTGTGATTCACCGAGGGCACGACATGAAACTAAGCCTCCGCATTATCGTGGCCATTGTTCTCCTGCTGCTGGTCGCAGTGACCTCCATCGTTGTTTACTTCGTTCGCGTCACCGGCGGTGAAGGCTCCAGTGCGCTGGAACAGTGGATCGGCAGCGAGCTTCGCAGTGTCGCAGCAGCGCATCTGAACGCGGAGCTTTCCTTTGAGAATCCTGATTACCAGTATCCGCTGACGATCGTTGTCGAGAATATTCGGTTGACCGTGCCTGACCCAGCCGGCGCCGGTGAGAAGGTGGACATCATCCGCATAGGCAAAGCGACGCTGACCGTTGCTGAGATTCCAGAGACTGGAAAGCCTTTGCAGATTGAGCGTGTGGTTCTGGAACAACCACAGTTTTCTTTTGTGAACATCAGTGCAACCGACGCCAGGCTCATTGGATTCTCCAACCTGGTAAAGACCAGCGATCAGCCACCAGCAGCCGAACCTTCGATAGCGACGCCGTCAACGAAGATCACTGATGTCTTTCGGATTCGCCTGGTTCACATTTTGAACGGCACCATTCATTACGATCCGCGCGACAGTGACAAACGGGCGATGATGCTCGATCGCATCAACATGGCGCTCAATGTCGAGCCGGATGAGCAGGGGTGGTACAAGCTCAGTACTCGCATTGATCGTGCTCCCATCAGCGAGTTGATGGTGAATGGTCGATTCAATCTGAATGACAACATCGCGGAGATTGCGGAGCTGTCGCTTGCGGTGGAACTGGGCGGCGACAACCAATCGCTTCCACCGCAGATGCAAAGGGCACTGGCGGATCACGACCTGCGCGGCAAGCTCACCGCCAAAGCGAAAGGCACGATCAAGTTCGATGACTGGATCAATGCGAAGATCGATCTGGATGTCGCTCTCAATGATGGCAACGTCAGCTTCGGCGACTACCGATTGAATCTGCCTCACGTGTCGCTGGCTGCGGCAATGACGGATCGCAAGGTCATCGTCCATCAGCTCAACGCCAACTTGCTGAGCGGGACCCTGGCAGGCAGCGGAGAGATTCAAGTGGAAGCGCCTTTCTACGCAGAGGCCAAGATGCGCGGGGATGAGCTGCGCATTCATCAGGTTCTTAAAGCAGCGGCCATCGTCAATGCCAATGCAAAAACAAACGCGGACACCAAGGGCAGCGCAGAAGCGCCTCCGCCGGTGATGGAAGAGCTGCCGTTTCGAGGCATCGCGTCCTTTCAAGTGGCAGCGAGAGCTCCAGCCGGCAGCATCATCACGCAGCTCAGCGGCACCGGCCATTTCAGCTTGCGTGAAGGACGCATCATCAATGTTCCCGCCATCAACCAGTTCGAGGATGGTCTTGCAGGCATCACCGGCAGCAAAAACATCAAGGGTACGCTCGCAGGGGCCAATGACTCCATCGACCTGCAATTCAACTTCAAGAACGATCGCATGCGCATCGACAAACTCGACTACCGCTCCGCCATCGTCGCAGCTCGCGGCAAAGGCGAAATGCTGCTCGACGGTTTCGTGCTCAATCTCATCGTCCACGGCGGCCCCATCGAAAAGCTCCAATCTCTCCTGGGCCCTGTCGGCGATCTCACCGCGCTCCTCACCGATCGAGTCGCCAAATACCACATCACCGGGCCAGTCAGTGATCCCAAAGTCAAAGCGATCATCGCGGAAGGCGTTTTCGACAAATTGTTTGGCGGCGATTAAAGCGATGGAGCAGGCAAATCTGATGATCGCGCATTTTACGCAGTAAAATCAATATCAAATGCCTTGATGTCGCAGTCGTAACGACGAGGTGGCATGGGTAAGATTGTCTATCGTGCGATGTGAACCTGATAAGTGACTATTCTAAAGAAAGCATCTGTTACTATGCGGGTCAGGTTTTTTTCGCTTCATTAAAAGCGTTCGAGTTGCTGCAAGAGGAGTTCCATCTGTGCCACGTCTTGCAACCGTTCTTAGAGACGAAGTTCAACGAGCAACGCGACAAGAATTTCTCAAGTGCGCCGCGCGGATGAAGGCGCTGGTCCAATCGCACGATCAAGCGATCGCTGGATTGACAGCGAAGCTACGGCAAGTTGAACGTGAACTGGCGCAATTGCAACAGAAAAAAAAGGCGACGAAGAAGCAGGAAGTTGCAGCGGAATTCGCAGGGGACCACAAGTTCACGCCCGAAGGTTTGCGGTTCTATCGGCGAAGCCTGAAACTTTCCGCGGATCAGTTCTCCACGCTGCTGGGTGTCAGCGCACAGAGCATTTATTCCTGGGAGCAAGGGCGAGTACAGCCAAGAATGCGGCAAGTCGCCGCGATCGGCGCTTTGCGATCGCTCAGCGCTCAGGCCATCGCGCAGCGGTTGAAGCGGTGATAGTGCTTGTGGTCGTTGCTTTGTCGCTTCGTTCATTGAGGCCTCGTTGCCTGCACGTGAATCTCGCTCAGCGAACCTGCGCCAGCATTTCAATCTCCACCGTCGCTCCCAGCGGCAGCACATTCACCCCCACCGCAGCGCGGGCGTGTTTGCCAGCCTCGCCAAAGAGCGCGCCCAGCAGCTCGCTGGCACCATTGGCGACCATCGGCTGCCCGGTGAAATCATTGGCACTGGCGACAAATGCGCCGATGCGAACGATGCGCACCAGGCGCGACCAGTCGCCTTCAATCTGATCACCCAAGACCGCCAGCGCGTTGAGTATGCACTGCTGCGCGGCAAGCTTGGCATCCTCCACACTAACTGTGGGCACCGGACCTGTCGCCAGCAACTTGCCATCCTTAAACGGCAACTGCCCGCTGATGAAAACCAGATCGCCCGTGCGCACCGCAGGCACATACGAAGCCACGGGTTTGGGCGCAGCAGGAAGCTCCAGATTCAAAGCACGAAGTTTGGCGTGTAGGTCCATGCAAGGAATGTATCACACACCAAACAATTTAGCCGTTCACCTTGGTGAACGCAGTCATGGCCAGCGATCATTTATTCGCGGTGGACTGCGGTGTTTTCGCCGCGTTGATCGCCGCGACCACCTGATCCACCGTGTAAAACGCGCTCTGAAAAACAGGCTTGTTGCCCGGCGTATAAATGACCATCCAGGGAATCGAGACGCTGCCGGTTTCTTTGAGCTTGGCGTTGCCTGGCGCGTTGTTGCCTGTGAGATCGACCTTCATCGGCACCACGCCTTTCTGTTCCACCGCATTAACCACGCCATCGCTGTTGAGCACGGTTCGCTCGAGCGCTTTGCAATTGAGGCACCACTCCGCAGTGAACTCAAGCACCACCACGTTGCCTTCTTTCATCGCCTGCTCAAAACGCTCAGGGGTGTAATAGACCCACTTGATGCGGCCGTGGTCGGTCAGCGCGAAGCCGCCATAGATACCACCGGCGATGACGAGTAAGCCAAACGCGCCCAGCACAAATGTGCGCGGCGCTGCACCGGCAATCTTGATCATGCGCCAGGTCATCCACGCACCGGCAGCAATGACCAGCGCCATCACCGGCCACCAGTACAGTCGGCTCGGTGGATCAGGTGGCGATTGCAATACGCCGCTGAGACCGACGCCGATGAAATAGACGGCGGCCGCGAGCATGAACAAACCCATCACCTGTTTAAGCAGTTCGTTGGCGGGGCCGGTGCGCGGCATCTTGCTGACCAGCGCGGGGAATGCGGAGAGCACCAGGTAAGGCACTGCCATGCCCGCGCCGATGGCGGCGAAGGTGATGAGCGTGGTTGCCGGTGCTTGCGTCGCGGCCCAGGCGGCAGCAGCGCCCATGAACGGCGCGGTGCAAGGCGTCGAGAGCACAGCGGTCATGATGCCAAAGCCGAAGGAGCCGGTGAGCGAGTCGTGCTTGGGATTGACCTTGTAAACCCAGTTGGGCAGTTGCACGGTGAACAGCCCGCACATACCGATGGCCATGATGGCGATGATGATGCCCACGCCGATGGTGAAGGCCGGGTATTGGAAGAGCTGATTGGTCGCAGTGAATCCGCTGACCGAAGCGATGATGATGCCCAAGACCAGCCAGAAGGCGATGACACCCAGCGACATCGCAGCCCCCAGTGTCAGGCACTTGGCGCGGTTACCTGCGGATTGGCTCAGGCCCAGGATTTTCAGCGGAATCACAGGCAAAACGCAAGGTGTGAGGTTGAGCATGAAGCCGCCGATCGCTGCGACAAGCCAGAGCAGCAGCTTGCCCGCGATGCCGCTGGCATCGATCTCGAAGGATAAGCCGAACAGATCGAACTTGACGATTTGCGGCGGCGCTTCACCCGAACGAATGCGCTGCCAGATCGAAGCATCGAACGTACCAAAGAGCGAGACATCGGGCGCATCAGTAGTGGACTGCGCCAATACTTGAGGATCGACGATGGTCAGCGTCACCGAGAACGGCTGATCGTTCACCGGGGCCAGACAGCTTTCTGATTCCGCGAAAGGATCGATCTTGCCACACGCCTGGTAGGTGATCGTGAAATCGATTTTCACTTCGCCCAGCTTCGCATCATTGGCGATGGTGACAGGCACGTAGGCGATCGCCTTGCCGTTGAAGACGTGATAAGGCTCGGGCTTTTGCCTGGTGCCCAGGTTGATCGTTTCTGCCTTGGGCCATTGGACAAAGCCTGCGTTGACATTGACGCCGCTGCCTGCCGGCGCTGTCGCTTTGATTTCCGTTTTGATGAGGAAGGAAGCATCGCCCAGAACAGCGGGCGGGTCCTTGATGTCGTTGGTGTGAATGTGCCAACCTGTTTCGTGATCGAAGACGATGGCGATGGGCACATCGCTGCCGGGCACGACTTGCTTGCGACCGGCCACCACGGACAGTTTCACACGACTGCTCGAACTGGTGGGATCCTCACCAGATTCCGGCGCGACGACTGCGTCATCAAACTGCGCCAGCGCAGGCATCGACAATGCGCCCAAAGCCAGCATCAGCATGAGCGCCAACGGCAGAGGACGAACAGGTACAGAGCGAACAGGGGCAAGACGAATCATGGGCGGAAAGCTCCGAGGACGGAAGAATTGAGCATTGTATGAAAGACCAAGGCAGGCATGAGCAGCGGGGGGCGACGAAGCAGCGCGAACGGCAGCTATTTAGTCGTTCGCCTTGGCGAACGGAGTTTGGCGCGACCTCCAATTTTGTTTTTCACTGGGCAAACACTGCACAATCTCGCAGCCAATAACCGATATCAAAAAGCAAGGCTCGTCACACACCAACACCACCAGGCCGCCGTTTATTCAACCATGACCGATGTTCTTGACCAATCCGAAGTTGATTCCCTGCTCGCTGCCCTCGGTTCAGGCGAAGTCGAAGCGACACAGGAAACGGCACAGATCAAGATTTTCTCCAGACACCGCGCCAGCACCAGCGATGTCGAAGTGCGATCCTATGACTTCAAGCGACCCGAGCGCGTCTCCAAAGATCAGATGCGAGCATTGGAAAACTTGCACGAAGCATTCTCACGCAATTTCGGAGCGTCGCTCTCGGGCTTTCTGCGCACCATCGTTGAATGCAAAGTCGCCAACATCGAGCAGATGACCTTCAGCGAGTTCACTCATTCGCTGCCTAACCCGACCAGCTTCAACCTGCTCAATCCCGAGCCGCTCGAAGGCTCGATTTGTTTTGAGATCAGCCCGCTGATCATTTATCCGATCATCGATCGTCTGCTGGGCGGCTCGAATGCGGACCTCTTCATTCCGCAGCGGCCGCTCACTGCCATAGAGATTCGCCTGGTCAACAAGATCATCACCCGGGCGATCACCTGCCTTCAGGATGCGTGGTCGAATGTGATTGCGCTGACGGTGAAACAGGGTGATACAGAAAGCAACCCGCAGCTTGTGCAGATTGTGCCGCCTAATGAAGTGGTGGTGGTGGTGGGTTTTGAACTGAAGATGGGTGGCCGCGCTGGCACGATGAGTTTGTGTATTCCGTACAACGTGATTGAGCCGGTGGTGGAAAAACTCAGCGCTCAGACCTGGGCCGCCTACAAGCGAGGCCAGAGCGATTCGCAGAATCGCAAGCGCGTGGCTTATCAACTCGATGGTGCAAAAGTTCAGCTCACCGGCATCCTCGCCAACACCACCATCAAACTCAGCGAGCTGATGAACCTGGAAGTGGGCGACGTCATCATGACTGAAAAACCCGCCAGCGCACCGCTGACGCTGCTCGTAGAAGGCAAACGAAAATACATCGGCCAGATCGGCCAGTTCAAAGGCAACCGCGCATTCAAAGTGCAACGCAAAATCGGCGCAAAGGATCGGGTGTAGGGAAAAGCTGTCAGCTATCAGCATTCAGCTATCAGCCATCAGCCATCAGCTTCAAGACATTCGTTGGCGATGGCGGATTGCTGGGTATGAAAGCTGAAAGCTGAAGGCTGATAGCTGAATGCTGAATGCTTCTCTCTCACAAGGATGTGAACCATGCGATATGTACTTTTTCTCTGTGCTGCTCTTGTTTTCCTTGGCCTCATGGGCATAAGCGGCTATTTGCCGGTGACGCCCAGCAAGACGATCAGCGGCAAGCCGGCGATGGCGCTGGGGCTGCTCTGCCTCGTTGCTGCGGGTGCGGGTTTCATGCTCGCTGGTCAGTGGGCGTGATCGATCTGCATTCGTTTGGCTGTTTGCCATTTCAGAAAAATATTCCATCTCATCAATATCCCGTGCGGATATGATGCAACTTCCTGTGCGCTGTTCTTCATGCCACAGTGTTGCGTTGCTCCATTCGATGATGCCAACCTGCGAGGTGGATGATGTCCCATATCAAGTCAGCTCGGCCAAGTGCAACGGTCGCGATTTTTCTTTTGCTGCTCTGCAAGTTCGCGTGGCCAGCGCAGACCGCTGCACAGGTGAACAATCCTGATCAGTTGTTTGCGCTGGGAGTGGTCATTGATAGCGATGGTCTGATCAGCGTGCGCGAGCCGACGAGTGATGTCAAAGTACTTGCCGCTCGCAAGGAGGCACTGCTCAAAGCGCAGCGACTGGCCAAGGCCTCGGGCCAAAAAGATGCGCTGACATACATTTCGCTGCCCCGCCTTTTCGCTGCGGCGAAAGAGGCGATCGATCAAGGCAAGGAAATTCCCAAGCAAGTGCGCTACCTCGGCGGCATGACCAAACTCAAATACATCTTCGTTTACCCCGGCGAAAAAGATCTCGTCATCGCTGGTGAAGTTGAGCCTTACTCGGAAGTGCATCCTTCGCGCCCCATTGGCCTGCACTCAGGCCGACCTGTGTTGCAACTCGATGATCTGGTGGTGGCCTTGCGAACAGTCGGTCCAGGCTCGCGTGATGGAAGCATCGGCTGCTCGATCGATCCGCCCAAGGGCGCGATGGAGAAGGTCGCCGCGATCTTGGAGGACAAGGACAGCCGCAAACTCAGCCGAGATGAAAAGTCGCAGAAGCTCACCAGTGGTGTCGGCCCGCAAAGCGTGCGCATCATCGGTGTGCAGGATGACACGCGCGTCGCTTATGTTTGTGTCGAAGCGGACTACCTGCTCAAGCGACTGGCGATGGGCGTTGATCAGTCGCCCGTGCCGATGGTCAAGCACACCAATCAGCACGAAAAGATGCAGTTCAATCGCCTCTGGCTCACGCCCAGTTACGAGCCGCTGCTGGTGACTGACGATGGTTTGTCGTTTGAGATTCGCGGGCAGTCGCTCCAGCTTAGCGCCAGTGGCGATCAGTTCAGTGATGCTCCCGCCTCGCCTGGTACTGCGGGTTATGCGAAGCTGTTCACGCGCTACTTTCCGCAGCTTGCACAATCGATTCCCGCCTTCGCTGATCTTTGGAATATCACCGATCTAGCCTTGCTCGCTTCGCTGATGGGCCAAGATGATCTGCACAAAAAAGCGAACTGGGATTTGAAGTGGGTGCTGGCCCGCGATGGTTATCCGGTGGCGAAAGTACCTGTCGTCAAAGAAGCGGACACGATGGCGCACTATCGCACGGGTGCTTACATCATCGGCGGCGTGCAACTGGAAATGGCGCCAGTGCTCACCCCCAAATCGCGCCAGCGCGATGAAGCAGGCAAGCTCAAGGAACTGGCCACGCGACCTGAGAACGGACAGTGGGAAGTGATCAAGTGAAATGATCAAGTGACGCGATCGAGTGAAGTGATCTTTTCTCTGTCGCCGCTTGCGGCGTAGCGTCGTCAGCGCGGCGATCAACTTCAGCAATAAAAAACGGCGATCCTTGCGGATCGCCGTTGTCGTTGGAAAGTAGGAGCGAGTCGTAGCCGAGCGGTCCCTGCTCGGTTTACAGGAGGCTGAGCACGCTCTGCGAGCTTTGCGTGGCCAGACCGACGGTGCTGTTGGCGGCCTGCACCAGAATCTGCGAACGGGTGAGGTTGGCAGTTTCCTTGGCGAAGTCGGTGTCGCGGATGAGGCTTTCTGCGCTGGTGGTGTTTTCCAGAGCAATGCCCAGGGCGTTGATCGCCGAGCCGACGGTGAACTTCTGGAACGCACCGATACGGCCGCGGAGACTCGAAACCTTGTCAATCGCAGCGGCGACGATCTTCTCACCATCTTCGAGGTTGCCATCGATCAGGTTCGACGACTGACCCGAACCCAGCGCGGTGAGGTAGCCGCTGACTTCATCGCCCAGCTTACGGCTGGCGACGTTGCCCAGGCCCAGACGAACCTGGTTGCCGATGTCCACGGTGGGGCCAATGTTGAACTTGGCACCACCACCGGTGACGGTCAGAGCATTGACGGTACCCAGGGTGCTCGATGCTGCATCGGTGAAGGTGAGAGAAACATCCAGTGCATCGTTGGCGATGGAAGCAGTCTTGCCCTTACCACGAGCGGTCACGCCGTTGATGATCGCTCCGATGTCCTGACCATCATCACGGATGGCGGCGGTCACGGCAGAGAAAGCGGTGGCGCTGGCGGCAGTGGCGGTATCTTCATTAGTGGTCGAGAGCGTGAGCACAGCACCGGCCTGGCCGCCGTCATCGACGACGTCAACCGACACAAACTCAGCAGAGCCAAACTTTTCAGTCTTGAGCACGATGCCCGTACCCGAGACGGCAGCGGACACACCGGTGATCGACTTGAAGTTGTTGATCGACGCGGCTGCATCGGTGAGCGTGGTGCCCGAAGCAAAGCTGAACTGACGCGAGCCCTTGGTGCCCGCCAGCTCGATCACGAAGCGGCTGTCGCCGTCGGTCAGATTGAGGGCGGCCGCACCTGCCGAGATGAACACGCCTGCGTGCTGCGCCGAAGCGGTGATGATCGTCTGCACATCGACATCGCTGCCTTGGGCGATCTTCGCGCCGTTGACGTTGTAGTCAGCCAGGCTGGCCGAAACGCCTTCGACCTTGAAGTCATAGTTGCCGTTGAGTAGCTTGGTGCCTTGAAAGCTGGTCGTGTTGGCGATCTGATCGATCGTGCCCAGGATGGCATCGATCTGAAGCTGATTCGCTTCTTTTTCTTCGGTGGACAGGCCACCTTCACTGGAGGTCTGGCTGACGAGGCTCTGTACTTCGATCAGCAGATTGCTGATTTCCTGAAGGCCACCTTCAGCGATGTTGGCCACCTGATCTGCACGCTCAGCATTGCCCAGTGCGCTGCTGATGCGGGTCTTTTCCGCACGCAGCTTTTCACTGGCGATCAGGCCTGCCGGATCATCCGAACCGCGGTTGATGCGAAGACCCGTGCTCAGACGCTCGAGTGACTTCGACAGACCTTTGTTCTGCTGACCCAAGACACGCTGTGCAATCAAAGAACTGACATTGTTGTTGATACGACTCATGTTTGCGCTCCTCCCCGTCTCATCTTGAGACGGCCTTTCCAAAAAATGGGTTGCGGTACTTCCCCCTGCTTCGGACTCCATCCCAACAGTGCCCAATGGCCAGTCCCGCGGTGAACTGGCGATCGGCTAAGAGAAAGTTTCGGAGGACTTGAGTGGTGAATTAAACCGCTTGGATAAACTGGCGAAGATTTTCGACTCGTGCCCCCAGTGCAATCGAAATACACTGCGAATCCCGCAGAAAACGCAAACGCGGCACAAACGGAATAAACGGACAACGAACGCCGATGGCGATGTCGAAAAGGCGATTTACAGATGAATCACACAGCAGATTTGCAGGAACTACCAACACGATGCCAAGTCAATCACCGCGCTGATGGCGCTACGCCGCAAGCGGCGAAAACATGTC
>Ga0105055_10010635_pt1 | contig 11475 bp, 14 predicted proteins | sample BON03_FD_78090 | JGI IMG/M metagenome (GOLD analysis project Ga0105055, IMG submission 78090) | Freshwater microbial communities from Lake Bonney liftoff mats and glacier meltwater in Antarctica - BON-03 | ecosystem: Environmental > Aquatic > Freshwater > Ice > Glacier meltwater | place: Lake... | reverse complement strand
TACCTATGGTGGTCTGTGTGGAATGCCTGCCTGCGGACAAGCCGTGGGATGTGGTGTCTGTGACACGCCGGAGCTCTGGTGTGGCGCCGCGGGCCTGTGTGCACGTGTACGCGCGTGTGCTGGCGCCGCCAAATCTTTACATACATACATACATACAATACAATAACAATAGCAATAATATATTGGTAATTTACGGTAATTAATGGCAATATCGTGTTAAGGCCGGGATGTCGTTGTGTGTAAATAAACAAGGCCACGGTGTGTCTGCTCGTATGTGCTCGAGCTGTGCACTGTGCCCTGTCCCCCGGCTGGCGGCGCTCTCCCATATTTAACCCACCAACCAACGTGGTCGATCAATGGCATAACCCAGTGATCCCTGACAGGCGGGCGAACCCGAAAAAAATAAAAGGGTAGTATACACAGGAAGGGAGGGTAGAGGGGGGGGGGGCTGCTCGCTGCTCGTTACGAGTATATGTATATACGCAGAAAGAAGCGCAGAAGCTGCGCGTGCGTGCGGCGCAAGCAAGTGAGCAAGTGCAAGTGAGCTACGTATGAGAACAACAAACTATTGGCTATCAGCTATCAGTCAGTTCATTCATTCACGAGATAGATAGTATAAATAATTATACATAATAATAAAGAGTAAACTATATTTGAGTAATAAAGAGTGCTATAATAAAGTAGAATATGAATATATATATATAATGTTAGTTAGCACTACTTACTTACTACGGTTACATTCGTCCGTCCGTCATTCGTATCGACGACGCCTACCTACCTACCTACACGTACAGTCTATATATACAGAGAGAGTACAGTACGCTGTACGCGTGTGTATGCTCGTTCGTTATTCGTTAATTAGATTAGTGTTAATGTGTGTGTTTGTGTTTGTTACAATTTGTTGCAGGCAGGTTCAGGTTGCACAGCAGGTTGCAGGCCTCATAATTCCTCATTCATCATGCAATGACCCTGACCCTTTTTGCTTTGGCACCTTCTGGTGCCGCCCCACGCATGCGGCCTTGCGGTAGTCGCCCCTCCCCCCTTCTGCCTGCTCTCCCCCGCCCCGCACACATCCATCCGTCCCCTTCGTAGCATATAGAAGATAGAAGAGCTGTAGGGCGTTTGAAAACCATTCACGTGAACGCCGGCCTCGGCGACTCGGACACCTAAATCCCACGTCGGAACACACGCGGGTCGCCCGAGCAATGGCGGACATGATGCAGTGGTTCGCGGTGGGATGCCCCAGCTGCGCGATCCACCTGCAGGTCAAGCTGCCGGAGGGCATCACCTCTGTGCAGTGCAGCGAATGCAAGGCGGTCTTCGCCGTGCAGATACAACCGGCAACGCTAGCGACCGTGCCGCAGCCTGGAAGCTCAAAGAAGAGCAGGAAGCGGAGTAGCACTGACAAGGACGATAAGAAGGCGCCGCCGCGGCCGCTGTCCGCTTACAACCTCTTCATGAAGACCGAAGTGACGAAGGTGAAGGGAGAGCACCCTGAGTTGGTGCACCGCGACGCGTTCAAAATGGTGAGCGCCGCCCCACCCAAAGCGCTGCGGGCGCCGGGTCGGGTAAACCCGAGTCGCTTCACTCAGCCCTCAAACGCGACATCCCCACGCCTGTGCAGGCTGCGGAGCGCTGGCAGATGTCACCAATGAATCCTCAAAACGGTGGGGAACGATTCCCATCAGCATTAGCGGCGGTGGCGGCGGTGGCTGGAGCAGCGGCGGCTGGAGCAGCGGCGGATGGAGCAGCGGCGGAAACGGAGGAGGGAGGAGCAGAAGCGGCGGTTGGAGCAGCGGCGGAAACGGAGGAGGGAGGCGCAGCTGACGCCGAGACTTGCACGGTGGGCGGCGCTGCAGCTGCCAGCGTCGAGGTCGTCGACATTGACGCCGAGTGAAATGGAAATGGGATGTTGCAAGATGAGGTGGAGATGGCGTGACAGTGGACGAGACTGAGGATGTCAGGCGACGCCAGGTTTCCGGGATGGTTGTTGAGTGAGAGTGCGAGAGGGAGGGAGTGTGGAGTGGATAATGATGAGGTGCATTGGCATTAATTTGTGGCGCGGGGGTCGTGTCTTATTGCGGTTGTTATTCGATGTGTGTACTGTGTACAGTTTGTGTTACGTGTTGATTGATTTGCGTTTTGTTGCGCGGTGGCATCACAAGGCACAATGTACAATATAAAGTCACAAGCAAACCCACCCACGCCCACGATATCGATATCGACGATATAACTCAGGGTCAGGGAATCTTCCTCGGGTTGTCCCGCGATACAAGATAAAGATACATTCGGGTTATTAACCCTAACCCTAACCCTAACTCTGACCCTGAACCCTGATATACTATAATAGTAACTTTAGTTCCTATATTATGGATTCAGTACTACAAGAATCTCCAGCCAGGAGGGTGGCAGGAGCAAGAGTAAGGTGAGAGTGGGACGGGGATGGGAAAAGGAAGCATATACATATACGACATATACAGCGCACACGACACACACACAACCCTCCCTCCGCCCTCCGCCTCCGCAGCAGGCAGCAGAGCAGCAGCAGAGGCGGGCAGCCAGCAGCAGCAACACGCAACACAGCGGCTCGTACATACTCTCTATACTCCACTCCTACTCCCCTCTGCTGTCTGTCTGCTGCCTCTCTGACTCCGCACATCTCCATCTCCAGATCAATACTGAGCTCTCAGCGCGACTCGGATCTCAATCCTCCAGCTTTCAGGGTCTGGCCCGCCTCATCTCGAAGTAAAGCTCGTCGCGGATATCGCGTCCTTGGCTTGATGTGCATCCACAGGCCTTCTTATTGAAGTGGATGCGGACAAGCATAGCCAGCCGGATGCGCGCATGCGATCGATCGATCGTTCGAGGTTGGAATCGGAGAGGCGCCCTCAGCCAACAAAGAATATCTGCTCGACATTGGCCTTGTTGTTAACTAGAAGGGCGTGCCCCCAACAACTAGACTAATATCAGCGCTGATCTTAGTCCACGCCCAGGCTGAAATCTGAAATGTTAGTGTTGGTGTTAGTGCAGTGGGCGAAGCGCGAAGCTCCCTCCTGGCTAACGCTAACGACAAATCAAGAATCAAGATCAAGAGTTCGAATTCGATATCCCGTGGGCATGGGGCCAAAGGGGGACACGCTCGATGGTATAGCGCGAGTCGTTCGCGGCGGCGGGCACACAGTTTGGGTGATTGCACATCGCGCCTCGCACCCCAGTCAGTCTTGTTTCCGGTGAGGGAGGACTCCTGTTTTATATTTAATTATTGTTGTTATTGTTAGCCAGGCAGGAGGGAGAGGTTTGCCCACTCACTGTGTGGACTAATAATAATATATATAATATATATTTTTTGTTTTGTTATTATTACAGGAGGGAAGGTTCACCCGCTGCCCGCTGGACTAATATCAGCGCTGATATTGATATTAGTCCAGTTGGCAGACCTCCTTCCTGGCTAACAACAGCAGGCCTTGTGCGCAGGAGGTGTGAGTGGGAGTGGGAGGCGCAATGTTTATATATGTATGTTGGAAGACAATGAAGTGGGGAGCGGGAACTCAAAGCGTAGGTCCCACCCACAGCCCACAGCATATCGAGGATGTCGTCGTCGTCGTCGTACATGGTACCTGTCGATATTCCCCCTGACCTTGACCCGCCTTCTTGGATAGAGACTGAGAGGAGGGGGGCGCTACGGCGCTACGGCGACCTAAGCGCCGCCGGGGGGGCGCCTCTCTTCCTGGTGTATTTAGGCTGTGTTCATGAAAACGATAACGATAGATATAGATGATATATAGATATAATGTAAATAAAAAGAAAAAGGTTAACGCGGAAGCGGAAGTCGTTACTGGGGACTGGGGACTGGGACTGGGGCGGGCCACACATAAACATTGCTTGGAGCTTGGAGTGGAGAGTGTTTTTGTGTAAAACTACTCGCGAGTGCTTAATTCACGATCACGATGTGAAAAGTAATAGAAAGAAACGTGAAACGTAGTACGTAGTATTAGTCACAGTCACCTCATGAATATAATAATAGCAACGTAGTACTCACATACTCATGAGTAGTGCTGAGTGTGAGTAGGGCTCAACACATGAGTTTTTGTATAGCTTCAATATTCTCAATTACTGTATTCTCGCTTCTCGCTCTTCTCAGACTCTTCTCTCTTTCTTTGTTCTTATATATTTATATACCTATACCTATATATATTATAAAAAATATATATTTCTTTTCTCCACACGCACTGGTACTGTAGGTGGGTGCGGGTGTGGTGTAACCGCGTATACGCGCGTACATGGTGCGATGTGCTGTGCGCTGTGCGTATGCGCGATGCATGCGGCCATGCGGCCGTCGGGTCGGCCGTCGGCAGCAGGCGGCGCAGTGTGCGGGGCCAGGTGGCTAGGTGGGGCCAGCGACGACAAGCGGCGGCGGCGCCCGCGGCTCGCACAGCACAGGGCACGGGCGCACGAAAATCACAAATCACAAACACACACAACACAAACGCTCGGGGCGCGGGAGGCTTGCACAACAGGATCGCTGCTCTCAAATTGCCAATTGGGACACAGCCTCGGCCTTGTCCTTCACAGCCGCTACCCTGGGAGACCGCCTCGGGCTAGCCGCATCCCCTCCTTTGCCACTCTTGTCCTTTTTGGCCTTCTTCTCCCCAGCCGCCGCCCTCTTCTCTTTCTTCTCCTTCCTCTCCGCCTTTTGCTTCTTGGACGCCTTCTCTTCGCCCCCGTCGCCCGCGCTCAGCCTCTTCTGCCTCTTCTTCTCCTTCTTCCTGGCCTTTTCCGCCTTGGCCTCGGCGTCACTAGCGCTCAAAGATGGCGCTGCGGCAGCCGGTGCAGGCGCCGCCGCCGCCACAGGCGCTGCCGCCACCGGTGCAGCTGCGCTCTTGTTGGCGTATTTGGCCATGAACTCCGCATCCGCATCCATCACGCGCTTCTCCTTGCCGACCTGCAGCCCTGGGTGGGAGCGCCGGCCGAGGCGCGCGCCCCCGCACATCGCAAATATGGCCGAGTCGTCCAGCCCCGGGATGATCCCACTGCCCACTGGCTTGACGCCGAACATGTTGACCGTGGTGTCGTCGTCGCCCATGCCCTTCTTGCCCTTCTTCGGCTTCTTCTGCTTGAGAGACTTGGGCGGAGGCCCTGGCAGGTCCGCGGGCGGAGCCCAGGCGACCGACGCGGCCGCCGTCGTGGCGCCCAGGCCGAGGAGCTCGGCGCGCTGCTTGGCAACAATATGCGACTTCATTCCATCCTCGCGCTTGCCGAGCCCCTTGCCCTCCTCCCAGCCAAACTTGGCCAGCATCCGTCGGCCGAAATCGCACGACATGTCGGCCGCCCCCTCATTGACCACAGCGCCCATGCTGCGCTGCGTTTTGCGGCTCAGCAGGGCGGGGTTCATCTTGGAACGTTACGGATCGCGTGCGTTTCGTCGATGGCGCGTGCCAAAACGCTGCTGCGACTTCGGTGTGTTCACGTGAAATGGCTTCCGCGAATCGGTCCGAAAAATCAACGTCGAATCGGCCACATGGCCACGTCCGACGTAACTCTGCAGCAGCGCGACAACCACCTCGTGGCATACCTGCAGTCGTACGAGGACTACCTGACCAGCCAGTTGGAGCTCCAGGCCGCGCTCAAGGAGGGCTTCTTTCTGCTGTCGAAGGCGCGGCGAGACCTCTCTCGCTCTCGGAACACTGGCACCCCGTGCATTGGCGCCCTGCAGTACCCACAGGAGATCGAGGCCATCGCACGGCTGTCCTGTGGGCCGGACGAGCCGCCGCACGGGCCGGAGCTGCACGTGGTTCGCAGGGCGCCCGAGGCGGCGACCGTGGACGCGAAGCTGCTGCCGTCATCGGGACAGAAAGCGGCCGGCGCTGTGAGCGCGCGCACTCAGGAGCAGCAGCTGCGCGAGCTCGGCATCGGTGCCGCGCTGAGTCGTGAGATTGCCAGCTCATTGCAGGACTCGGAAGAGCCCGTGGGGGTGATGTGCGGCAACACATTGGTCGTCGACGGGGGCAGCGACGAGAGCGGAATGCGCAGCTGCGCGATGAGCTCGGACATCACAATGGCGCCCTCTGGCCTCAGCTCGCTCAAGGACGCGCAGTTCCAGAGCTTGCTACGCGAGGACGACGGCGCCCAACCGAGGCCCGCCCCGCAGCGCCCGAGCCCCGCAAACGATCCGGTGCGCTGGTTCTCGGTGATGCCGCCGCCCGCACTGCGAAAGTCGCAGGCGAGCTTCCAGCGCACCGTCGAGCTCGTGGCGCACGTGGTCAACCTGCAGCAGCGCATGCTCGCGGCTCGCGCGTTGTACGATGGGTGCGCGGACGTCGCGAAGTGACCGTTGAGGTGGCGCTGGATCTAGCTGGCGCGTCGCCTGCCTAGGGCCTTGTGGCTGTGTCGCTGCGTTACCGGGCGGCGCACTTGGCGCCGCGCGCCGACGTGCGCGGCGCGCCTGCGCGCGCGGTGGGAGGTGCAATCTAATATATGCGCTGCGCTCCTGCCACGTGGCGTACTCTCTGCCGGCTGTCGGTGTGGAGGGCTGCCCTAGGCTCTATTCTGGTTGGTGTGTCTCTCAAGGCTGGTTCGCCATTCTCGTTTCGCGTGTATTATTAAATTTATTTTTGCAGGGTTTATGGTGTATGGCCTTGTGTTTGCGTCTAGTCGTGCGCTATTCTGTTGTATTTGCTTGTGTGTGTGCAGCGAGATACTCTTCAAAAAAACAGTTGACAGTTGACACTGACACTGAGACACGGAATTCTACTTAGTCTCTACTACCTCGAACTCGCGAATAATAATGTATAGAATAATATTAATATAGATGTTATGTATTACTTAGTATATTATATATAATAATAATTATATCTCTATCTCTGGCATCTCTGCTTCTGCTATTATTCTAAATACAGTATAATTATATATATATAAAAATTAATGCAAATACCACGTGACGTCTTCGTGACGTGTGTTTAACTCTCCAATTTCTACGGTTGCATAACAATAACTCTCGATCCGCCGTCGTCGCCCGCACCCGCACTCACCGCACGACCACACTCTGAGGCTCGAGAGAGTGCTCGGCCGAGTGCGTGCCGAGTCGGCATGTTTATGTTAAGTCCTCTCTGTGTTTTTCTGCTCCAGTCCCAGTCCCCCAGCTTGCGCCTCTGCGCGACGAACAACCCACACGCATCGAGCTACTTATCTGCGCCTCCTAGCCGCTCCTCCACACGGCCACACCCATGCGTCCGCACTGTCCGTCCGTCGGGCGCGTGGCATCATCGTCCGGGCGGCACAGCAGTTGGTGGGGCAGTAAACTCTTTGGACTTTAGATTTGGGCGACACGTCCCACCCGTGTACGGGGTACCAGCCCACACCCAGAACCGCTCCCCTCCTACTCATTGGCCGAGATCCTTGAGCCACTGCGCAATGGCCGCGGAGAACTCCTGACAAGGCAAAGACGGGGGGCGCCAGCGAGGTGAGGACACGCTCCGTCGCAGGAAGGGCGAGTCGCCTTGCGGTGCCAAGACGCCGTGGGCGGGGTGGCCCAGTTCGTGCGCGGCACACCTGCCAGCTTACTGACTCGTTGCCGTCCATATCCATGAGGGCAAGCAGGGTGCTCGTGTCCTCTTCGAAGTATGTGAAGAGCTCGACCTGCGTGACCATCACTCGCAGCTCGTTCACATTGAGCTGGCTATCGCTGTCCGTATCAAACCTGCGGTCGAGGACGGAAGGGGTTGATGGGGAGGAACCTCATCCTCATCATGCGAGCGCCGATTTGCGGGTCGCGCGCGCTGGTGCTCCAGTGGGCTGACCGTCGGGCACTGCGCCACTCACCGCTTGAACAGGTCCTCCACCTGCTCCTGAATATCCCCGTTGAGAGTGGCGTACACCTCGGAGGTTGACGCCTCGAGCTCATACGCGGCTGCGAGGGGTGGCGGGTGGACCAGGGTTAGTGTCCCAGCCATGTGCCAAAACGGGCGCCGGCGCCGGCCGCACCCATTCTTCTCTCGGTGTACTTGTTCAGGAACCACTGTTGCGAGTACTCGAGCACGTCCTCCGGCGTGTCGCGCATCACCGCCTTGGTGTACTCTCGCATCACCTCCTGCAGCTCCGGCGTTACGACGATCGTGCTCGCGGTTTCCATGCTGGCTGGAGTTGAGGGCGGCAGCGCTGCAGCAGTTTGCAGTTACGGAAATTGGTTTGGTCCTTCGCCGACCCCTCTCCCTCCCCCGCGATATCCCGCACTGGCCACCAGTGTGTCCCCTGGCGGTATTTGGACGCTCAAAATTCGTTTGAAGCCATTGTTTCGCCACTGTTGGTGGTGCGGTCAAGGTCAAGCAACGCGACGACATGGACCCTGCGGCCGCCAAGAGGTCGTTCCTGGCGCACGAGTGGGCTCGCAAGCGCAACGAGCAGAAGCAGAAGGCTGAGGAGATCAGGCGAGCCGCCACCAACGTGTCGCCTTTTACGGGCGTGGGACACCTCGAACCCAGAGCTTTCACCGCCCCCGCCTCTTGTGTGTGCGCAGGCAGCAGCGCCGCCACGAAGCCGCAGAGCGCCACGCTGTCGCCGACGCCGAGGCTCGCGCGCAAGAGGCGGCGGAGGCCTCAATCGCCATTCCGCCGCGACCGCCAGTCGGCTCGGCCACTGCCAGCGAGGGAGCCGCGGGAGTGGCGCAGGGGCCCACCCTGCGCAAGCTGCGCACCGCGCGCCTCCCCACTGCGTCGCAAGCGGCCGACGACCTTGCCGACGCGTTGCCGCGGGGGTGGCGCGAGCGCGTCGCGCCCATGGCTCCGCACCGCGTCTCTGAGGGGTCAGTCCTGCCCGCCGTCGCGGGCAAGCAGGCCCCTTCCGCCAAGGAGCCGCCTGTCAGCGAGCGCGCGTCGGCGGCCCCCGAGGTGGCGCTACGGCAGCCGACAGCGCCGTTGGTGCAGAACCCCTTCCCACTGGCGTCCCACGAGTTGCTGCATGAGGTGCTTCAGCAGCAGTGCGAAGAGGCCGCGCTACCGCGGCCCACCCGCGCGCCGTCGCAGGAGGAGGTGCTCCACCTGCTCAAGCAGATCCACCCGGACAACCGGTCCGCCGCCCAGAAGTCGGCCGTGGTGCCGCCGGGCGCCCAGCTCGCCTTCGACGTGGCCGTGTCCACCGTTCGAGAGATTGGGTCTGCCGTTCGGGAGGTTGGGGCCGATCCGGCGCTCACTCCAACTCCGCCGACGATGTCGCGGCCCCGGGCGCCCGTCACGCGCTCCGCCTCCAAGGCGGGCGCGGTCAAGGCTCCGGGCAGGCGGGGCCGGCTCGAGACCTACACAGAGGACGCGGCTGCCGACGCGGCCAACAGGCCGCGCCCGCGTAAAAAGTGGACGGTGGCACCACAGGCGCCGCTCGTCCTTCCGATCGCGGGCGAGAACTCGCCAGTCGCGCCGCCGCCCCTGCCGCCGCACAGCGCGCAGTCGGGCCTGGCGCTGCCGCAGAGCCTCGCGTCGCCGTCGCCGCTCGGCACCTTCTCGCCAGCGTCCGCCGCCGCTGCGTCCCCCGCCGCGACGGACCCATCGCTACGCACTCCCTCCTTCGCCACCCCGTCTGCGCCCGCGCTGCCGCCGATTGCGGTCGAGAGCCTGCCTCGGAGGGAGGAGTCCTATGGAGAGCAGCCGCAGAGTCCATCGTGCCCCGACACCCCGCCCGCGCGCCCCGTGGCGCCTGCTGTGCCCCCGGGCCAGCGTCCCTTTCCCGCGGTCCAGCTTCCTGTGCCAGTGGTCCATATCGACACCGCTACGGCGCAACAGACGAAACCCTTCGACTCGGTCCCCGCGGCTTCGGCGCTGGCGACAAAGTCCTTCGACGCACCGCCGGCGCCCAGCCCAGCGCCGCACGGCTACCAACTCGCCGCTACACCTTCGCCGCTGCCCACGCCGCCGCCGCCCACGCCGCCGCACACAGGTACGTGTTTTCTGTCCTGGCAAGCCCAACTTTGGCTCCATCGTCACTCCAGTGCTCTCCAGTACTCTCCAGTGCTCTCCAGGCTGCGTCTAGAAACTAGAGCTCAGCAATAGGGTAGAGGTCTAAGAAGTCACTCGTGTATTGTCCCCGAAGGTGCGTGTCTTCAGCAACAATGTCCATGTCGTATATGTCTCAGGAATACCCTGTAGAATAATACCCGCACCCGCACAGCTTGACTCGCGGCGAGACGAGACTCAGGTTAGCCCCTAACTGAACAGGGTAGACGTCTAAGAACCCACTCGTGTATTGTCCCCGTAGGTGTTCCCGCCGCTGCGTCCGCCGCCACGCCGTCGTATTCCACGCCATCGTCCACCGCGGTATCCAACCCGCTCGCGCCGCCCAGCGCAGAGGACGTGCTGCGCTCGCTCGAGCTCCGCGTGCGCGACTGGGCACAGGCACCCGCGCCGCCGCCTTCACCGCCCGCGCGCTCTGCCTCCTTCTCCACATTCCCCACCGCCCCCTCCTTCACCGCCTCCTCCGTCACCGCCCCCTCCTTGGCCGCCCCCTCCACAACGGCCGCCACCGCCCACTCCGCCGCCGGCTCCTCCGCTGCCCCCAGCCGCTCACCGGCGCCGACCCTCTCTCCAGCCCTGAACCGTTATAATCCAGCCGCAAACCGATCGGCCGCTCTCAACCACTCGCCCGCACGCATCGACCGATCAGCTTCCGCCCTCAACCGCTCTCCCTCTCGCCTCAACAACTCTCCCGCGCGCCTCAATCGCTCTCCCACACGCCCAATCCCCTCTCCTCGCCCCAGCTCCTCCCCCGCGCGCACTGCAGCGCCGCCCGCGCCACTACCATCCACCGCACGGTCGAACCTGACGGTGCGCAAATCAATCTCTAGCTCCGGAATTCAATCCGCGCGCGTTACCGCCGCGCGAAATTCCGGGCTCCCTGCCACGCTGAGTAAATCTCCCTCGGACGTGGCGCTGCAGCGCGTCGCCGCCGCGCGCAAGTCTGGCCTGCCTGGCACGCTGAGTCGGTCGCCCTCGGACGTAACGCTGCCCCCGCGTACGGGGCGCGAAGCCACGAACGGTAACTTAGCCTTTGCAAGCTATTGTATCACTTTACAGCTTAAGTGGGAGTCTATCATCCTTTTATTGCCCCCCACCACCTACGAAGCCTACCCTGTTGCAACACTATTGCACGACCTTTGCGCAATATACGCCGCGCCACCGACCCCCCCTTATTATGCCATACACGTTACAATATTGGTGACGGATCGTGTAAAGGCCAAGCGGAAACGTGGCCGGCTCGGCGCGGCTCCCCAGGCTTAACCCTGAACCCTCGGACACGGCGCTGCCCCCTGGTTCGCCGAGTCGAGCCCGCCGAGGTAAGCTGCTATATGTATGTATATATATACTCGTATATGTACGTATATATATATGTATATGTATATATATATATATATATATATATATATATATATATATATATATATATATATATAGAACGGGGAGCAGAAAGAGTTCATTTTTGATGTCTCTTGTTCAC
>Ga0105055_10010634_pt1 | contig 11475 bp, 3 predicted proteins | sample BON03_FD_78090 | JGI IMG/M metagenome (GOLD analysis project Ga0105055, IMG submission 78090) | Freshwater microbial communities from Lake Bonney liftoff mats and glacier meltwater in Antarctica - BON-03 | ecosystem: Environmental > Aquatic > Freshwater > Ice > Glacier meltwater | place: Lake... | reverse complement strand
CTTCTCTTTTCCATCACCCGAGCTGCTCCCTGCTCTGCACTTTCCCTTTCCGACGCTTCAGCAGCACCCACCTCCACTCAAAGTGTTAGGGGGTTCCCCCCCCCCCCCCCCCCCTCTCCCCCCCTCACGCTCTTTCACAACAGCAACCATTTGTAGCAACAATTGCAAGATTCCTGTTCTACAACATGTCCGTCTCCGGTCAGACCATTTTGCAGGGCCCAAGCATTGGTTCAAACTTCGATATCAGTATTCTTGGTACCGGCTTCCCCTTAGTGCACCAGCTTCAACCGTACGCTCCCAGTATCCGCGTCTACTTTGGGAATTTGGTGCAGACAGAAACAGTATCAGCAGCAGGCGGAATTGTGACGATAGAATCGTCTACAAGGATCAATATCCGCGTGCCATCTATCATGCTTGGAGTCAACGAATCGAGCCGTCATGTGCTCATCTATCTGTCAATTGACAATCTGTTGTTGTTGCCCAAGGGGGGGCTACCATTCACGTTTTTCCAGCCAGCCACGATAGAGAGATGGTTCCCCTTGTATGGTCTCTTTGAGACGGAGACGGTGGTCACTATTTTCGGCAAACAGTTTGTGGATACGGGCGAAGCTCGATGCCGATTCCAGTTGGCCACCTGTGATAGTGAAGATGGAAAGAGCATGACTCCATGTTTAAGGCGCGCAACATACTTAAGTCCCACGCAGTACACCTGCATAGTACCATCACGCAGAACCTCCAATAACAATGTGCTCAATCCAACCAATCAGAAGCTACAGTTCTCTCCGTATGCCCCAGCGTCGCTCAAAACAGAAAATGCTGCCCTGTACGAGCAGCAATTTGTGCAATACACATCAACTGTCGACTTCAATTTCCACTCAAAATTCACAGATCTATATCTAGATGCTTTCTCAGCTCCTGTCAATGCCCCGGCACTCGGCACTGATGAGCGAACACTATTAATTGATTCCTCAAACCAAAAGACGTTTGTAGCTGGTTCTAATGCTGTATGTCTCAGTTTCCAAAGAATGCACCGACAAGGTGCTGTACGTTTAGCCCTTCGCAACGACGGCGCCACGGTCCACACAAGAGTGATCCCCTTACAAATCGACAATGTGTTAGATACGCTTGGCGGTTGTCCGCAGTTGGATGGTTACTGCGTTGGGCAAATGGCCATCCGCCCAGGAGACAATGTGCCCGATAGAAATTTCTTCTCTTGCGCACCAAGCCTGGTCAAGCCGCTGGGCAGTGAGATGCCTGAGGCTTATACTGTCTCCGATCCAGCGCCCGAAGGCTGCTGTGAAGCTCCGGGCATGGATCCAGTCACATGCTGCCCCATTATAAATGATCCACGCTGGCAGCAGGATCCCACGAAAGGTGTCGTGTGGAATGACGAAATCTTGCTCGAGACTGCTGGAAAGATAGAGCTATACGACAGTAATGGAGATACTATATCATACGCAGGCAAGTGCAGATCTCCGAATATTCGCAAGTATCCTGCAAAAGTGACGGAGGCTGCGGTAGAAATCTGTCCAGTGTCGATTAAGTGGAGACTACCAACCATCAAAATGTGCCGTGGAGGCAAGCCTGATACTGAGAATCAACACTGCAACAATGATATGGACTGTGGCACTGGACGGTGCCAGTTTATGCCCATGAATTCTGTGCTGCAGGTGAGCACAAACGGGGGACAAGACTACTCGGGCCCGGCAACAACTACAATTCTGTTTTACAACGCGCCCCAAGTGCAGGCTATCTCGCCGCAGCGTGTCGTCAAAGACTGTGGCGAATCGCAGCCCGGCAAGATGGACTGTGGGTGGGGTGCATCGTGGCAAGCCACCATGCTCCCAGCCGCCAGCACCTTCTGTGGCCTCGAGACATTTTGCGCAAGAAGGCAGAGCATCTCATTCACCATGGGCCCGGGACTTGTTACTGGGCCATGCATGGCGTGCAACAAAATCTATGTCAACCGCAAAGCCTTTGCGGATGTCAAGTGCAGGTTCCAGGTGCAGGGCAAGTCTGTGCTTGCAAATGCTCTCTACGAGGGCTTTGACGGCTATTCAACAGTTTCGTGCCAAAGTCCAGTGCTGAATGAGCCTTCACTGGTCGAGGTGGGCGTGGCACTTGATGGCAAGACATTTATTACTCAGATTGGAGATCCGTTTTTGTCTAACTTCGGGCAAAAGACATCAGTGGTCTTCATCCAGCGTCCGGAAGTCATTGGTGTAGTTCCCACAAACGGCATCTTCGACGCAAACACGCTCATCAACATCACTGGCAAATACTTTTGCAATGATACGGCAGCCATGCCTTGTGCAAATATAGCCGGCAGTCACCACCACTGGTGCATCTTTGACTTTGTTGCCGTTAATCCTGTGAGTACTGATGGCTGGGGCGTGAATCGAAAGTATACCCCGGCAGTGATCATCGACAACGAGCACATGCAGTGCCGTGCCCCTGTCATCCAGCCTGATGCAGTGCCTGCTCGACCGCGAGCCTTGGTTGGTGTGATTTTACATGGAATCTTTGACCAAGCTTCAGCACTTCTGCTCAACCCAACAGATACGATCATCTCGAGTGCTTTCTATATTTACCACGCCAAGCCACAGGCTTTGCGCATTATTCCAGGTGCTGGTGCCTACAGTGGTGGTACGCGCATTACTATTTCGGGTGAAGGTGTCTTCGATTCGTACCGTGGTTGTTACACTGGGCGATCAACGGACGAAGACGACCTGCCAATTGGGTGGGCTGCTTTCAATTGTGCTGCCAAGGCTACTGGAACGAAATTGATCCCCAAGGCATACTGCAGATTCGGACAACAAGTTGTCACGGCTTTGATTCAGACAAAGCAAGCTGCCACTGACCCGTTTGTGCGGAACGATTTGGTTTGCATAGCGCCTGCAATTCAAGATCCCACTTCTACCCAGCTGGGCTACGAGACAAGCGAAATGTCCTTTTCAATCAATGGACAACGCAATGAGTTTTCCAATTCGATTCCATATAGATATGCGGCACAGAAGGTGCTTCAACTCATTCCCACTACAGGTTCAGCAGGGGCCATAGAGATGCTCACAGTTCTTGGCACCAACTTCATAAACTCGCCTCAACTCACGTGTTTTTTCACACCGTACGTGTATTCGGCATGGGACGCAACAATCAAAAAAACAGGCCAAGGCACCAGCGCTGCGAATCCTGTCTTCCAACAAACAGCTGGCAACGTTCCTTTAGGATCGCTACGTCTGGCTACAAAAGCCACCTACCTCGACAGTGAAAGCGTCGTATGTCCGATCCCGGCCGCCTGGGAATACCCACTCAAGTGCACATGCAAGTGTGGTTCCGAGCTGTGTGGCTTAGCACAGACACAAAAGAATCTGTCAAAGTACGAATTTCCAGGATCTGCGCCGTGGACTCCCGATGCGAAGACTGTGCCAAGGTACTCCTCGAAATCAATGACTTCGACAGTCATGCATGCGGACTGCTCCAAGGATGAATCGTACAATCCTCTTCATCCCTCCGATCGCACAAGCTCTTCAGAGTTTACCACGTCTGGATCTGCATGTCAGGTGCGTGTACAGGTGGGAATGAACATACAGCAATTGTCACACGAGACTGCTGCAGTGTATTACATCTACGACATTCGTATGCCAGAGGTTCATTCAGTATTTCCCACATCTGGTCCGCTATCTGGAGGCACTCAAATTACCATCAAAGGCGACCGCTTCCCACGTACCGATGGCAACGTCAATTTTGTTACACCTCGCTGCGTGTTTGGGCCCAATCTCTACACGCAAGCCCAGTACCTTGATTCCAAGACGCTGACTTGCGTAACCCCCAAGGCATGTTCGTGGACAATATCTGCAGGCGGAGTCGGCGATTCTGTGATAGGGGCACCAGCCATTGGAACGAAGTGCTCATTTCCTTTCACCTGGCCTCCTACTAACGGAAAATCACAGACAGCTTGCGTTGCAGCGCCTGAAACTGGCGACACTGACTACGAAGCTGCTGTGACTTTCTTTGGTTTAGCAAACTTGCCAGTGGGACCGTTTTGCGCCACCACAAAGACATTTGCCACTGACAAACAATGGGGTTTGTGCAAGTGCAACAACATGCCGCCCGGAGCAATTCACTTTGGCGTAACGTTCAACTTGGTATTCAATGTTGCTCCTCTCCAAAAAGAGTCTCGGAAATTTATCTACTTCAACGATATTCTCCTCTTGACCGCCCCGCAAGGTGGCTTGTATCCAGTGGCAGGAACTTCCGACAGCCCCACAAGCTTGCGGATCAAAGGCAGCAACTTTAGTGACTCTGGGCAGACGTTGCGGTGCATGTTTGCCGACAACTTTGGGACAAACGTCACCACCCTTGCCACGGCGTTGAGCGATGTGTTGCTCTCCTGCGAGACGCCCGCAAAGAGCGATGCGATGAGTTTCTCCATTTTTGTGTCTGTCACCGGCAATCTGCAGCAATTCTCCGATCGGCTGTCCTTTATGTACTATATGTCGCCCATCATTTCAAAAATCCATCCGACAGCAGCAACAATAAACTTATTGGCAACAGGCAAGATTGACGCGAGTCTAACATCCAAATACACCATGCCTGCTGGCCCCGTATCTGGTGGCACAAAAGTCACCATCAACGGACTGCGCATTATTGACAAGAGCCGGTGTCCCGTCACTCCAAATACCGGCCTCATCGAGTTGGTCAATGGGCTTACAGCGTGTAGAGCAGAAGGATCGCAGTGTCCAACACAGATGCAGTGCCAATTTCCCTTTTTCTACAGAAAACAAGGAGCCTCGGGCAAGCAGCAGTATGATGAATGCACCAAAGACGATGTCAAACTGAAATTGGGAACCAATGTTGCCCCCGGCAGCAGTTGGTGTATGGTGAATTACCTCAAGCCCGGCAACCAAGACTTCGAAAGAGACTTTGACGGCAATACTATTTTTGAAAAATCGTACATGCAATGTGATTGTGGCAATTCTGTGTACAAACGCCTGGACAAGGTTACCTGCGGTGTGATTGACAAGCCAAAATTCCCATCATATGCTGACCTTTGCCCTTCAACAGGCAGCACGCTGGTTGATGTAACCAAAATAGAATGCCGTTTCGGACACCAGTTTGTCCTTGCTGAGATTGCTTCTGGCGGAGGCAATGGCACTGATACTATCATCTGCACATCACCTCCGTATGATTTCGGCGTCCGTGTACCTCTGACGGTAACTCTCAATCGTGTCGATTTCACCAAAGTCGAAAAAGTGTCAAACTGTCTTGCAGGAACTGGGGAGCCGTGCACCTACTTTCAGTATCTCGCGCCCAAACCCGAGATTTCGCCCGCCATCACATCGAAAGGCATTGGACTGGCAACCATTTCGCCTACATTTGACTCGATGAGGCTGACTTTCAACGGTCCAACCGACATGGGTGGACAATCTGAACGCCTTGCTGCTCTATACGGCGAAAACTCAGAACAGTCAGGCTGTTATCGTTATCTCGCCCAGGAAACAATCGATCAACTCGGCACTAGCACAATGCCAACGTGTAAGTGGTCAGTCGCCAAGAATGTGCTTGTGATAACTGCTGGCAAGAAACCGACCTTCACCTTTAATACCCAACTGTTTTTGACTATGGAAGCAGGCATGGAAATAAAGAAAATTCACGTGTCTCAGAAGCCCCTGGTGTTGGTGCCTTCAACACCATACTGGAGTGATTATTATGACGGATCCACGGAAAAAGACGTCGATCCACGTTCTCGTGACCGCGATGGCTTCATTACAAATAAAGAGCTGTATGCAGTGAATCTTAATGCCATTGCTACTGACGGTACCGCCCCCGAAATAGACCCTGAGGTACGTGCTTCGTGTTTTGTTTCACGGGTCTGTATATGTGTAAATGCACGCACAGATATACTCATACCCATCCTAACTCATGTGTACCTGCCCATCCTAACTCATCTGATATACAACAGCTGGGACTCGACTTACTGCCACAACTGTCCTACCTCTTTGAACCTACTACCATCTGCGAGGGAGACTCGCAGGGATCCAACGTCGAACACCTCTGCCCGTTGAAATTTGAGATCACCCTCGGAGCAGGAGGTAGTGTTGTCAGACCTGTGGTCAAAATCGATGGGCTTCCAACGCAGGATTCGTGTGCAGAGCATACCATCTTTGATGCGCGTAGAAGTAGCGGCAATTTGGGACGTGAGTTTAGCAGTGCCGAGTGGATTTTCCTTGATGCACCGGCCTCTTTGACACAAGCAACAGCTGTCCGCGTACAGAACCAACTCAAAGATTCGTTTGACGGTGCCATGTTACAGGCCGAAATCATCTGTGTTCATAACCTTCTCATTACATCCAACGCTGATCTTCCGGGACCGAACGATGTATTGTGCTCTTCGCTTACCACAGGCGTTTATACTGTGGGGCTCAATGTTACAAACTGGGTTGGCATGGTGGGCACCGCTACATTCTCATGGAATCGCGTCGATTATTCAGGTATATACCTATCTTGAAAAGTACCATCTTAAAAGCACCTAGTCAAAGGTGCTCGAAAAATTCACTGCTGACTTGCACATACTGGCAGTTGGCAACGTGCGCATCGTGGGGGATTCAAACCAAGTCTTCACAATCAACGAGCGTCTCCCTCTTTTCGGCATGGGCGAGCAATCTGAGTGTGTTTCGGACGGCGAGGACGTTCGTTTATCGTACCGTTGGACCGTAGCAGCGCCAGGACTGATTGCCGAGGATCAGTTCATCGCCGCATTTGAGGCTAGTGCTGTGGTTAAAACTCGGATGAACTTGCAGATCGAACCATTTTCTCTACCGTTGCTACCGAATGCAAAATACGTATTTTCGCTGCATCTCAATCAAACATATCTGGGTTTGTCATACGTGACTGTTGCGCACGTGCAAGTGGCTATTGAATCGACGTCGCCCGTTGCTGCTATCACCGGTGGCAGCCGTACAGTCGCAGGATCTCAGCTGTTGGAACTTGATGGAATCACATCATATGATCCTGATATCCCTAAAAAACAATGGAGTTCTGGTGGACTCTTCATGTGCTGGAAGTGCTTTCTCGGGACGTGCTCTGGCAAACCATGTACAGGAGTGATGAGCACCCAGCCATGCCCTTGGGCTGAAACTGATGCACCCGATAATTGGTACGTGCCTGCGGAAATGCTCGTTTTAAACGCCGAGTATCACGTGACCCTCACTGCCATGCGAGAGTCGGAACTTGCTCCCTTCGTCAACGCAGATGCTGCAGCCACCGGTGGTGTTACCGATAAGTGTGTAATTATGATGGACGCCATTGCTACTGGCACTGTCCACTACGACGTGGATAGGGCCTTTCTAACAACGCCTTCGGTAGCAGGTGTTCCCCCTGTTTCAAATATCATCAGGCCTGTCAAGCCGAAGTATAACCCTCACGACAGCCTTCGACTCACTGGGTTTGTCAACAGCTTTGATGTCAATGATACCGAAACACTGTTGTTCTATGAATGGTCCATATCGCCCATGCCAAGCAATTGGGATGGGAGATTAAAGTCGGAACCTGATGGAGTTGGCCGTGGCGCAGTAGGTCTTTCCATTTTGCCAGGCGCACTGCTCGAAGATCAAACTTACACGATTTCTCTTGCGGTGGAAGAATCGGGTCTGAAATCAGTAGCTTTCATGGACGTCATAGTAAACTCGCCTCCCGTCCTTGGCATGTTCAAGGTGTCACCCATGCTTGGAGATGCACTGTCAACTCCATTCTACATGGAGGCACTCGGATGGCTCGACGCAGATTTGCCAGTGAATATCATGTTTGGATTCATGGATCACTCTCAGGAACCCCCCCTGCGCGTGCCATTGGGGGCTATAAGTGAAAGAATTGACATTAATACTCGACTTCCTGTTGGGGATGTGGCAGCACAATGGAAACTACAGGTGTTTTGTGAAGTATCAGACGGACTTGGTGCAGTACGCCGTGCCCCGTGTGAGGCGTCGGCAGACGTTGCTGATTGTCTTGTCACTGTCAACAGGTGGGGCCTTGGAATGTCCGATCTGAAGCAAACTGTCAAACTTAGTATGGCTTCGAATAGTGTTTCTGGTGACTCGAAAAAGACAATGGCATATGCTGCTCTCCTCTCCCTTACCATGAAAAAGGGTGTCGAGGCCGCTGCTCGTCGCGAGGAAATTCCAGATTTTTCAGTTGAATTGATTGCGTCTGCTGAACGGGCGCTGTCGTCGTCGACGATCGACAATGGATTTCGAGATCAAGCAGCCAGCTCCCTTCAGGCAATGCTACCACTTTCGCAGGATATGCTGCTCGAATACGCCCAAACAGCACTGCGCATTTTTAGCATCCTGATGGCCGATCATACCGCAGCTCATGACAAATCTACTGCCGATGCAATTGTCACGGCTCTTTCCGTCATTTCGCAGGCTTTATCGAAAATGGGCAAAATATCAGCAGCTGCCGCAGCAGGAGGTCGGAGGATGGGGTCTGTGGATGCGGAAAGGCGCGAGTATCAGCGGCAGCAAGAGGTCTTGTTTCAACATTTGAACGACGTTGCGACAGGTGCGATGCGGCAAATGACGCCCAACGAAATCTATCATCATTCATCACAGGGAGTGGAAATGACCGCCAAGCGGCTGACATTGACGTCTTTGAGTGATGGCAACACTGTTGTCACGATTGTGAACTCCCCTAACAGCCAGGAAACAGTGAGAGTGCCGGACATCCGCGAACTTGCGCAGCAATCCTTTGCGAGGAACCCCGGTACTGGAGGAAGCCAGGCATTAGATATGGTAGCGCACGTCTTTGTAGACAATCCGTATGAATACATGGGTGCCAACGCCACCACACGCGGCAAAGTGGTTGAACTGACGTTCTTCGAAGCGCTCAATGATGAGGACCGCGCGCCAATCAACATCACCATTCAAAACTTGATCACGCCTATTGAAATCAGAATCTTAGTCAACAACGTACCCACAGCTAGTGTGGACGTGTTGACAGGGGTTATGCGTGTGGTTGGATGCGGGGTGTGGGACACGAGCAACGACCTTGCCCAGTGGGATTCACAAGGCATCACTACTGAACAGCCAGTCCAGGAACCACTTGCGCATTTGACCTGCAAAACAACGCACACAAGCACATTTGCGGCAGTAGATATGGAAGCTGGTTGCGACGAGAGCGTGATCACACCACTCAAAAAAAATAACAAATGTGGAGTATGCAAAGAGAGGGAACTTCCTATGGAGGGCTTGTGTGACTGGAACGGGATCCCGTGTGAATTTGGCACGAATGATTGTGGTGTATGCAACATAGACGCCACCACAGAAATGGCTATCAAACCTTACTCAGGTGCCCCTAAGGGTTCGTCAACGGAGCTGCATCTCGAAATGCGTAGTACCACAGGCATCTGTGACTACAGAGGAGTCCCGTGCCCGCCTGTCATTGACCCAGACACTGGCGAACCAGAGTACCCAGTAGTCAGTGTATGTGGCCTGTGCGTGGGTAGAACAGAAAATAGGCAAGGACTGACGGTTAAGAATGAGGGCATTTGCGATTGTGAAAACAGCGGCATTCCCAATGGCGGATCCGTTGTCGACTGCTGCGGCATTTGCAAAGGCGGCAACAAAAATCTGGATTATTGTGGGATGATTGCCGGCATTTGTTTTGATGGTGGGCATGCCCCTCTGAATGTGCCGTGCCCTCCGGGGGCGGACGTGTGTCCCGTGCCTAGACGAATCCCGAACAGTCTAGTGTGCCACATAGGAGCCTCGCCGTTTGCCAATTTGAGCTGCACAGGTTGTGACGGGCATCCACGACCAGAGCTTCCTTGGAATGCAGCACCCCCGGCAATCAATATGGGATCGGGCGTCGGTGGCAAACGCAATGATTCATGCGGGGTATGTGGAGGGGATTCTTCGACGTGTGCTGGCTGTGATGGTGTGCCCAACTCAGGTCTTACACGCGACACCTGCAGGGTATGTGGCAGCAATGGCGAGTCGTGCTCTGGCTGCGACAATATCCCACGCGCAAGTGCCAAACAAGAATTCTGCGTGGGTGACACTCTTGAGTGTTCGGCGGGCAGTGGAGTGCGTTACAACTGTGCATGTGACTATGATGCCCTGACAGATTTAGTTGCATGTAGCCCGGGATGTGATGGTGTTGCAGGGTCAGGCAAGTTCTTCGATAAGTGTGGGCATTGTGGTGGTGACGGCTCGCTGTGTAAGGGATGTGACGGCGTGGAGCTTTCGGGTCGTGTTTTTGATGCAATCGGGCGCTGCTTGCGGCCGACAAAGCATGCACCGGGATGTGATGGCGTGCCTAATTCGCACAAGCGCAACGATAAGTGTGGCGATTGTGCTGGTGATGGCACACGATGTACCGGAGTGGAGATTCAATGCCCTGACCAATCACATGTGCCCGACGACTGCGGCGTTTGTCGCGATCCTGCTGTTCCTGCTGCCACAGACGATGTTACGTGCAGAGGTTGTGATGGCGTTGCGTTTTCTGGGAAATTGTTCGACAGATGCAGAGTATGCGATGGCGACGGGCGCTCGTGTGCGAATAAACTCAATTGTACAGTCACACCTTGCGAATTTTTGCAAAGGCCCAACTATAGATTCGAGAATTACCAGCGTCTTTCTATCTGGGATCGCTGCTGGATTTATGATTCTTGCGGGATCTGCGGTGGAGACGGTCTGAGTTGCTTACCTAAAACGGTTTCTGTTTCCGTGAGCAATGCAGCTGCCTGGGTCAATGACGTTTCGCAAGTTGTAACTGGTATCATGAGAGTCAATATCGACTCGAGCACGCTTTCCGATCCCACTCGTCAGCTTCAGGTATTACAGTAGCCGCCATGCGCATTTCTTGAAGAAATGCGACTTAGATGAGTGCTCGAATGGGAAAGAGAAATGTTTAAAGGTTTTTGTTCGAATCACGAATACGAACAGAACCCTTCAACCATCTGAATCTCTAACTCTTTGATTCATTCCGAGTCTTGTGTCCTCAAGTCTGCTGTATGCATTCACCTTTGTGCAACATTGTGTTTGGAAAAATGTCATAAGTACTCCATAGGGAAACAACAATGCGTTTGCTCTCTGAATGGTAAGGTCAATTTGATTTATGCACGTGGATAGTTGCATACTCACACGTGCACACGCGCACACTTACCAACGCGTACAAACACGCGCATACACACATACAAACACATACACACACGCCGGCGCGCGCGCGCATACACACACAAACACACACACACACACACACACACAAACACAGAAACGCATGCACACACATACACGCGCACATGCACACATAAACACACACATAAACACACACACACACACGCACACACACCCTCGTGCGCGTGCTCTCTCTGTCTCCCCCCCCCTCTCTCTCTCTCTTCCTCTCTCTCTCTCTCTCCTCTCTCTCTCTCTCTCTCTCTCTCTCTCCTTCTCTCTCTCTCTCTCTGTCTTACTCTCT
>Ga0105055_10010625_pt1 | contig 11482 bp, 10 predicted proteins | sample BON03_FD_78090 | JGI IMG/M metagenome (GOLD analysis project Ga0105055, IMG submission 78090) | Freshwater microbial communities from Lake Bonney liftoff mats and glacier meltwater in Antarctica - BON-03 | ecosystem: Environmental > Aquatic > Freshwater > Ice > Glacier meltwater | place: Lake... | reverse complement strand
GACGAATTTCCTGAATATGAACGCGCGGTGCTGGAAACCCTGCGCCAGCCCATCGAGACCGGCGAGGTGGTGGTGGCCCGCGCCAATGCCCATGTGCGCTATCCCTGCCGTTTCCTGTTGATCGCGGCGGCCAACCCCTGCAAATGCGGCCACATGACAGACCCGTCGCGCGCCTGCGCCCGGGTGCCTCTGTGTGGCGAGGAATACCTGTCGCGCATCTCCGGGCCCCTGATGGACCGGTTCGATTTGCGCGTCGACGTGCCCCCCGTGGCCTTCAGCGATCTCGACCTGCCCGCCACCGGTGAACGGTCGCAAACCGTTGCCGCCCGGGTGGCCAAAGCGCGCGCGGTTCAGGCCGAACGCTATGCCGGGATGGCGGAAGTCACCGTCAACGCCGACGCCGAGGGCAGCCTGCTGGAGCAGATCGCCGCCCCCGACACCGAAGGCCGCGCCCTGCTGTTGCGCGCCGCCGACCGGTTCGGGCTGTCGGCGCGGGGCTATCACCGCGTGCTGCGGGTAGCGCGCACCATCGCCGATCTGGCAGGGGCCGATGATGTCGAGTCATCCCACATCGCCGAGGCGCTCAGCTTCCGCCTGCCGCCGGGAAAATAGGCTTCATCCCCGCCGTGCCTCGATGGCCTGCCAGATCTTTTCGGCGATGTTCACCCCGTCGAACCGCTCCAGTTCCTGGATCCCGGTGGGCGACGTGACGTTGATCTCGGTCAGGTAATCGCCGATCACGTCGATCCCGACGAAAACCTGCCCCTTCTCGCGCAACAACGGGCCGATGGCGGCACAAATCTCGCGGTCCCGGTCGCTCAGCGCCACCTTCTCGGGCCGCCCGCCCACATGCATGTTCGACCGCGTCTCGCCCGCCGCGGGCACCCGGTTGATCGCGCCCACAGCCTCGCCATCCACCAGAATGACCCGCTTGTCGCCCTGCGCCACGGCGGGCAGGTATTTCTGCGCGATCAAAGGCTCGCGGTTGATGCCGCTGAACATCTCGTGCAGGCTCGCCAGATTGCGGTCACCATGCTCCAGCCGGAACACCCCGGCGCCACCGTTGCCATAGAGCGGTTTCAGGATGATGTCGCCATGCTCGGCCTTGAAGGCGCGCAGCGTGGCCAGATCGCGGGCGATGATGGTCGGGGGAATCAGGTCGGGAAACCGCAGGCACAACAGCTTTTCGGGATAGTTCCGCACCCAGAACGGATCGTTCACCACCAGCGTGCCGGGCGACAGGAAATCCAGGATATGCGTCGTGGTGATGTACCCCATGTCGAACGGCGGGTCCTGCCGCAGCCAGACGACGTCGTATCCGGCCAGATCGACCTCGGCCGCGTCGCCGAGCGAGAAATGGTTGCCCTTCTGACGCCGCACCGTCAGCGGCCAGCCCAGCGCCATCACCCGCCCCTGCTGCCAGGACAGCCGGTCGGGGGTGTAATAGAACAGCGAATGCCCCCGCGCCTGCGCCTCTTCGGCAATGCGGAACGTGCTGTCGGCGTCGATGTTGATGGCACCGATCGGGTCCATCTGGATGGCGACCTTCAAAGACATTGCAACTCCCCTGCCTGGCGATGCCCCTTCATGGCCCGCAACGACGGCAGAGACAATGGCGCCTCACATGAACGCGTTCTCGATGATGTCGATCGTGCCCGCCCGATCCATCAGCGCCACATCGAATCGCATCTCGGTGTCCTGACCCGCCGGTTCACCGGCCAGGTATTCCGACGCCGCGCTGTACAGCCGCTCGATCTGTCGGCGGCTGATGCGCTGCGCCGCCCGCCCATGGGTGCGCGACGCCTTCACCTCGATAAAGACCAGACCGTCTGCCCCCCGCGCCACAAGGTCGATCTCGCCGCCCTGCCCGCGCCAGCGCCGCCCGACAATGCGATGGCCCCGCCTCTCGTAATCGGCGGCAATCCTGTCTTCGGCACACAGTCCGGCGTGATGGCCTACCAGCCCCTCGATCTTCCTGCCCTGCATCACGTTTCCTTTTCCATTGCCAACGCCGCCTGATACACTTCGCGCCGCGCCAGCCCCAGATCGTCGGCCACCGCACGCGCCGCATCCTTCAAAGACTGGTGCGCCATCGCATCGCGCAAAGCCGCCTTCATCTCTTCGGGGCTGGCGCCGATGCGGCTGCGATCGATCAGGATCACCACTTCACCCTTCGCCGGGGTCGCCTGATAATGCGCAACCAGTTCCCCCGCCATCCCGCGCCTTACCTCCTCGAATCGCTTGGTCAGTTCGCGGCACACCGCAATCTGCCTCGCCTCGCCCAGCATCGCACCCATATCCCTAAGACTTGGTAAAAGCCGCTTGGCCGATTCAAAAAATACCAGCGTCGCCGGAGTTCTTCCCAGTTCCTCCAGTACCTTGCGCCGCGCGCCTTGTGCGGGTGGCAGGAACCCGGCGAACAGGAACCGGTCCGTCGGCAACCCGCCGATCATCAGCGCCGCCGTCACCGCCGAAGGCCCCGGCGCCCCAGTCACGGCGAGTCCCGCCGCGATGGCGTCGCGCGCCAGGGCAAAGCCCGGATCGGCCACCAGCGGCGTTCCCGCATCGGACGCATAGGCCACCGATCTGCCCTCTGCCATCATCGCCAACAGCCCGGGGCGCACCGCAGCGCCGTTGTGATCGTGATAGGCGATCAGACGCCTTTCACCCAGAACAACGCCGTGCAACTCCATCAGATGCCGGGTGGTTCGGGTGTCCTCTGCGGCAATCACATCGGCGCTGGCCAGAACGTCCAGCGCGCGCAGCGTGATGTCGCGCGCGGTGCCGATGGGCGTCGCGACGAAATGCAGCCCCGGCGCAAGTGGGCGATTTTGCGCAATCCATGCCATGGGCAAGCGTCTCCGATTTACACCGTTGCCAAGTCGGCCTAGGGTTCCCTTGCCTGACCCCAACGTGTTGCGAAAGAGTTTGCCGATGTTTACCTTCTTGTCCACCACCCTCGCCCCGGCCCGCCGGATCGCCGCTCTGGCCATCACAGCGCTGGCCCTCGCAGCCTGCGACCCTATCGCCATCGGTAGCTCGGGGGGCGGCGCCTCGATCGACCCGGGCGCGCCCGTGCCCGTGGCCCTGCTTGTCCCGGCCAGTTCGGCAGACGGGGGCGCGGTACTGGCGCGCAGCCTCGAAAATGCCGCGCGCCTTGCCATGGCCGATCTCTCCGGCGTCAGGATCGACCTCAGGGTGTACGACACCGGCGGCCAGGCCGGTCTTGCCGCGCAGGTGGCCGCGCGGGCCGTCGACGAAGGCGCGCGCATCATCATCGGCCCGGTCTTCGCACAGGCCGCGAATGCGGCGGGGCTGGCCGTCGCCCAGCGCGGGGTGAACGTGCTCAGCTTCTCGAACAACACCTCGATTGCCGGGGGCAACGTGTTCGTGCTGGGCAACACCTTCCAGAACACCGCCAACCGCCTGGCCAGCTATGCCCGCCGCCAGGGCAAGGCCAACATCTTCGTCGTCCACGGCCAAAGCACCGCCGAGGAACTTGGCCGCGATGCCATCCTTGGCGCAATCCAGGGCAACGGGGCGCGGATCGCCGGGGTTGCCTCGTTCGAATTGTCGCAGCAGGGCGTCACCCAGGCCGTGCCGGGCATCGCCGCCCAGGCACGCGCGGCCCAGGCCGACGCGGTTTTCATGACCTCGGGCACCGCAGGCGCCTTGTCGTTCCTGGTCGAAGGCCTGGCCGCGGCCGGTCTGCCCTCGTCCGCCGCACAGTACATCGGGCTTCAGCGGCTCGACATTCCCAGCAGCGCCGTATCCCTGCGCGGCATCCAGGGCAGCTGGTTCGCCCTGCCCGATCCGAACCTGACGGCCAGGTTCAACAGCCGCTATGCCCAGGCCTACGGCGGCCAGCCCCATGCCATCGCAGGCCTTGCCTATGACGGGATCGCCGCCATCGGCGCGCTGATCGCGTCGGGCAAGCGCGATGCGCTGTCCGGCGCCTCCCTGACCCAGGGGTCGGGCTTCATCGGCGTCAACGGAATCTTCAGGCTGCGCGCCGATGGTACGAATCAACGGGGCATGGCCGTGGCCCAGATCCAGAACAATCAGGTGGTTGTGATTGACCCTGCCCCGAGAAGCTTTGGTGGCGCCGGTTTCTGAGCAGGCCACCGTTCCGCCGCCGGCAGCCCTGTCGAACGATCTGATCTGTCCGGCGGATCGCATCATCGACCTGACCGCCGTGCGCCGCGCCATCGACGCCGACATCGCCCGCGCCGCCACCCCGGCGGCCCGGCGCGCCTGCGTCGTGCACCACCTGAAGGACGCGCTTGAGACCGGTCGCGCCGCCATCGCCGAAGCCTTCACCGCCCGTCCCGAGGCGGCGCGCGAAACCGTCACCGCCTACAGCTATCTGACCGATTGCATCGTCGTCACCATCTTCGAGGTGGCCCAGCGCGACCTGCACCCCCTGCCCAACCCCACCGATGGCGAGCGTCTGGCCGTGCTGGCCGTGGGCGGTTATGGCCGGGCCGAGATGTGCCCGTTTTCCGATGTCGACCTGTTGTTCCTGACGCCCTGGAAACTGACCCCCTGGGCCGAGAGCCTGATCGAAACCATGCTCTATATCTTCTGGGATCTGCACCTCAAGGTGGGCCATTCCAGCCGCACGATCCGCGACTGCATGACCATGGCGCGCGAGGATTACACCGTGCGCACCGCCCTGCTGGAACGCCGGTATCTGTGCGGCGACCCCGACGTCGCCGCCACCCTGGGCACCAAGCTGTGGAGCGACCTGTTCCGCTTCACCGGCTCGGACTACATCACCGCCAAGTTGGAAGAACGCACCATCCGCCACCGCAAGCAGGGCGGCCAGCGCTATGTGGTCGAACCCAACGTGAAAGAGGGCAAGGGCGGTCTGCGCGATCTGCAGACCCTGTTCTGGATCGCCAAATACGTCAACGGCGTGACCAAGGCGATCCAGCTGGTCAAGGCCGGGGTCTTCACCGAGGCGGAATATGTCAGTTTCAACAAGGCCGAGACGTTCCTTCTGGCCGTGCGCTGCCATCTGCACCTGTTGGCGGGTCGCACGATGGATCAGCTGACCTTCGACATGCAGGTCGAGGTGGCCGAGCGGATGGGTTACGTCGACAAGGGCGGGCGCCGGGGGGTCGAGCATTTCATGCAGACCTATTTCCGCCATGCCAACAAGGTGGGCGAACTGACGCGCATCCTGCTGACCGCCCTTGAGGCCGATCACAAGAAAGAGGCGCCCAGCCTTGTCGGATTCTTCCGCCGCAAGAAAAAGGCGCGCCCGGGCTATGCGATCAAGCAGAACCGCATCAGCTATGACGACCGCGCCGCCTTCCTGGCCGACCCGCTGAACCTGTTGCGCATCTTCGACGAGGCGATGCGCACCGGCTATCTCTTGCACCCCGACGCGATGCGCGCCATTGCCGCCAACCTGACCCTGATCGACGACAAGGTCCGCCGCGACCCCGAGGCGGTGCGCCTGTTCCTCGATCTGCTGCTGAAATACCCCAACCCCGAACGCGCCCTGCGCCGGATGAACGAACTGGGCATGCTGGCGGCCATCCTGCCCGAGTTTGAACCCATCGTCGCGATGATGCAGTTCAACATGTACCACCACTACACCGTGGACGAACACACGATCCAGGTGATCAGCGCCATGGCCCAGATCGAACAGGGCGAACTGGACGCCGGCCTGCCGATCTCGGCGAACATCGTCAAGGCGGGGGGCGTGAACCGAAAGGTGCTGTATCTTGCGCTGTTGTTCCACGATATCGGCAAGGGGCGCGACGAGGATCACAGCGTTCTGGGCGCCCAGATCGCACGCCGCGTCTGCCCGCGCCTCGGGTTGAAACAGGCCGACACCGACACCGTCGAATGGCTGGTGCGCTATCACCTGCTGATGTCGGACATCGCCCAGAAGCGCGATCTGTCCGACCCCCGCACGATCCGCGATTTCGCCAAGGCGGTGCGCAATCGCAAGCGGCTGGATCTGCTGTTGCTGGTCACGGTCTGCGACATTCGCGGTGTCGGCCCGGGCACCTGGAACAACTGGAAGGCGCAACTGATCCGCAGCCTGTACCGTGAAACCGCCCGGGCGCTGGAAAACGGGCTGGAGAATCTGAACCGCGAGACGCGCGGCACCGAGGCCCGCCGCCGCCTGCGCGAGGCCCTGCCCGACTGGGACAAGGCGGTGCTGCGCGCCGAGACCCAGCGCCACTATCCCCCCTATTGGCAGGGGCTGGACACCGACACCCATGTGATATTCGCCAAGCTGCTGTCGGGGATGAAGGAGGGCGACATCCGCATCGACCTTAAGCCCGACCCCGACCGCGACGCCACGCGCGCCTGTTTCGCCATGGCCGACCACCCCGGCATCTTCTCGCGCCTCGCGGGGGCGCTGGCGCTGGTCGGGGCGAATGTGGTCGACGCGCGGACGTATACCAGCAACGACGGCTTTGCCACGGCGGTGTTCTGGGTGCAGGACGGTGAGGGCAGCCCCTATGACGAATCGCGCCTCGGCCGGTTGCGCGGAATGATCGGCAAGACCCTGAAGGGCGAGGTGGTGGCCAGGACCGCCCTTGAACCGCGCGACAAGATGAAAAAGCGCGAACGCGGCTTCCGCGTGCCCACCTCGATCACCTTCGACAACGACGGCTCCGAGATTTACACCATCATCGAGGTCGACACCCGCGACCGGCCCGGTTTGCTGTACGATCTGACCCGCACGCTGGCGGCTGCCAACATCTCGATTGCAAGTGCCGTGATCGCGACCTATGGCGAACAGGTGGTCGATACCTTCTATGTGAAAGACATGTTCGGCTTGAAATTCTACTCCGGATCCAAACAGCGCACCCTGGAACGCAAGCTGCGCGATGCCATCGAACAGGGCGCGCAGCGGGCCCGCGCATGACACCTGCGCGCGTTTCCCGGCCCGCCTGATGCTGCGCGGCTTTTTCACCGTCGGCGCCTGGACCCTGGCCAGCCGCATCCTGGGCTTCGTGCGCGACATCCTGATCGCGGCCTACCTCGGCGCCGGGCCGGTGGCCGAGGCGTTCCTCGTGGCCTTCTCGCTGCCCAACATGTTCCGCCGCTTCTTTGCCGAGGGCGCGTTCAACATGGCCTTCATCCCGCTGTTTTCCAAGAAACTGGAGAACGGCGACGACCCGAGGGGCTTTGCGCAGGACGCCTTTGCGGGCATGATCGTGATCCTGTCGGTGTTCACCGGCCTTGGCATCGTGTTCATGCCGGTACTGGTCACGGCCATGGCCGCCGGGTTTCGCGGCGACGAACGGTTCGATCTGGCCGTCGCCTACGGGCGCATCGCGTTTCCCTATATCCTGTTCATCTCGCTGGCCGCCCTTGCTTCGGGCGTGCTGAACGCCAACCGCCGGTTCCTGGCCGCCGCCGCCGCGCCCGTGCTGCTGAACCTGGTGTTCATCCTCGGGATGCTTGTCGCCGCCGCCACCGGGCGCCCCGCGTCCGACATGCTGGGCCTTGGCATCGACGAGGCGTTGGGCCTGCGCGTCGGCGACACGCTGGCGCTGTCGGTGCCCCTGGGCGGGATCGCGCAACTGGCGCTGGTCTGGTGGGCGGCGTCGCGCGCCGGGTTCCGCCTGACGATCCGCCGCCCCCGGTTCACCCCCGAGTTGAAGCGCCTTGCCATCATCGCCGCGCCCGCCGCCCTGGCAGGCGGGGTGGTGCAGATCAACCTGCTGGTGGGCCGTCAGGTGGCCAGCTTCTATGACGGCGCCATCGCCTGGCTCAGCTATGCCGACCGTCTGTATCAACTGCCGCTCGGGGTGGTGGGCATCGCCATCGGCGTCGTGCTTCTGCCAGAACTGTCGCGCCGTCTGGCGGCGACGGACACCGTGGGCGGGCGCCATGCCTTCAACCGCGCCGCCGAAATGGCGCTGACTTTGACGGTGCCTTCGGCGGTCGCCTTCGTGGTCATCCCCCTGCCCCTGGTGGCAACCCTGTTCGAGCGCGGCGCCTTCGGCCCCGACGACAGCGCCGCCACCGCCGTGGCGCTGGCGATCTATGGGCTGGGCCTGCCCGCCTTCGTGTTGCAGAAGGTGCTGCAACCGCTGTTCTTCGCGCGCGAGGACACCACCAGCCCGTTCCGCTATGCGCTGGTGGCGCTGGTGGTGAACGGCGTGGTGGCCGTGGGGCTGATGCCGTGGATCGGGTTCCTGGCCGCCGCCATCGGCACCACACTGGCCGCCTGGGCGATGGTCGGCCTGCTGGTTCTGGGCGGGCGCCGCATGGGCGAGGCCGCCCGGTTCGACGACCGGTTCCGCCGCCGCGTCTGGCGCATCTGCGCCGCCTCGCTGGGCATGGGGGCCTGCCTGTGGCTCGGGACAGTGCTGATGGGGCCGATGCTGGGCATGGCCGGGGTCAAGTTCCTGGCGCTGGCGCTGATCGTGGCGCTGGGGATGGTCAGCTACTATGTCATCGGCACGACCATCGGGGCCTTTGCCCTGTCGGACATCCGGGTGGCGATGAAACGCAGCCCGCGCGCCTGAGGCGGATGTTGCGAAATGAGTATTTCTGCAAAGAAGAAACAGGGCGGTGCTTCTCCCTTGTCCAGATCCTCAAGCTCGACACCTGCCGGAACGGCCCCCGGCATCGCGCCCGCCACACCGGTTGGAACAGGACGCATCGTCGCCGGTTCGCGGGCACGGGCAATCCGCTATTGGCGGGGGTTTCGGGTCAGATCGCGGGTGTCGGGCGCCGCCCCGGTGCGCAGGGCGGCGCGCCCGATCATGTGGGCGGCCACGGGCGCGGTCAGCATCAGGAAGCCAACGATCAGGGCGCCGCGAAACAACACTTCGAGTTCCCAGAAATACACGATCGCTGCCGCCATGACCAGCCCGGCCGACAGGGTGCCCGCCTTGGTGCTGGCATGCATGCGCACCAGAACATCGGGCAGCCGCAGAATGCCAAGGCCCGCGATGATCGCAAGAAAACCGCCGGTCAGCAGCAGGATGCCGGTGATATAATCGCTCATGATTGCTCCTCGCGATTGCGGCGGTTCAGGCGGCGTTCGACAAACCGGGCCAGGGCGACGGTGGCCAGGAACCCGATCAGCGCCACCACAAGCGCCACATCCAGGAACGTCCGGTCATTGGCGATAATGGAAAACACCCCGCAGAACACCACGATCAGCGTCGTCATCATATCAAGGCCCACCACCCGGTCGGCCAGCGTCGGGCCCTTGGCCAGCCGTATGAACGCCAGCACCAAAGCCAGCATCAGCGCGACGAACGAGATGTCGATGGACCAGGCAAGGAAGATGGCGCCGCTCATTTCTCGATCGCCTCGATGACCCAACGCTCCATCCCGTCTTTCAGGGTGCGCACGATTTCCTCGGGGTTGTCGGCAAACATCGCATGGACATACAGCGTTTTACGGTCATCGGAAATGTCCAGCGACAGGGTGCCGGGAGTGAGCGAAATCAGGTTCGTCACCAGAAGGATCCCCACATCGCTTTTCACATCCAGCGGCATTTCGATGATGGCGGGGCGCGACAGTTGCGTGGGCGTGATCACATCCCAGATCACCGCGATGGACGAGACCAGCAGTTCATAGTGAAACATCACGAAAAGCCGCGACCAGGTATAGGCGCGGCGGAAATACGGGCTGGGCCCGCCCAGCAGCGGCTGGATCATCCACAGCGCACCGAACCCGATGACGAACCCCACCGCCAGGCTGGCCACCGTGAAGCTTCCATCGAACGATGCCCAGAGCACCGCAAGGCCGAGGTTGAGCACGAACAGATTCATGGCGCGGCCCCCAGAACGGCAGTGACATAGGCGGTCGAGTCGAGCAGTTGGGCGGCGGTGCGTTCGGCAAAGACCACGAAGGGTTCGGGGAACAGGCCGATGATGACCGTCAGCGTCGCCAGCCCCGCGATGGGCGACAGCAGGCGCCAGCGTTCGGCGCGGGTGAGGCTGGACAGGCGGGGTTCGAGGCCGTCCGGGTGCGGCGTCCAGAACGCCTCGGCCCAGATTTTCGTCATGGAATAGATTGTCAAAAGGCCCACGGCCAGCGCGATGAAGGCGATGAACCAGTATTCCGCCTCAAGGGACGCCTTGACGAGAATGTATTTCGCCCAGAACCCCGACAGCGGCGGAAAGCCCGCCAGCGAAAACGCCGGGATCAGGAACAGGATCGCCAGCAAAGGCGCATGGGCATACAGGCCGCCGATGCGGCGCAGGTCGGTACTGCCCGTCAGGCGTTCTGCGACACCCCCGATCAGGAACAGGTTCGCCTTCACCACGATATGGTGGACCAGATAGAACACCGCCCCGACCAGCGCCAGCGGGGTGAACAAGGCGAGGCCCAGGATCATGTAGCCGATCTGGCTCACGATATGGAACGACAGGATCTTGCGGAAATCCATCTGCGCCGCCGCCCCCAGAACGCCCGTCACCATGGTGAACGCCGCCACCCACAGCAGCACGGTATGGGTATAGCCGATGTCGTGATCGAAGATCAGAGTGAACACCCGGATCAGGGCATAGACCCCCACCTTGGTCAGCAGGCCTGCAAACACCGCCGACACGGCGAAAGCAGGGGTATGATAGGAGGCGGGCAGCCAGAAGAACAGCGGGAACACCGCCGCCTTCACGCCAAAGGCCACCATGAACATCATCGCCACCACGGTCAGCAGGCCCTGATTGTCGACCCGCTCGACCATCACCGACAGATCGGCCATATTGAGCGTGCCGGTCATGCCGTACAGCAGACCGACCGCCGACAGGAACAGGATCGTCGAGATCAGGTTCAGCGTGACATACTTGATGCCGCCGTCGATCTGCTCGGGGCGCCCCCCCAGGATCAGCAGGCCGAAGGACGCGATCAGCATCACCTCGAACCAGACATAGAGGTTGAAGATGTCGCCGGTCAGGAAGGCGCCCGTCACCCCCACGATCAGCATCTGAAACAGGGTGTGATAGCCCAGATACTCCATCCGCCGGGTGATTTCGCCGGTGGCATAGATCGAGACCGCAAGTGCCGTGATCGCCGTGATCACCACCATCACCCCCGCCAACAGATCGGCCACGAAGGTGATGCCGAAGGGCGCCGCCCAGTTGCCCATCTGCGCCGCCACGACGCCCGTGCGCAGCACCTCGGCCATCAGCAGGCAGGCCGCCAGCAGGCCCAGCGCCGAACCGGCGACCGAGACCCATTTGCCGATGCGTTGTTCGCGCAACAGGAACGCCACGATGGCCGGGGCCAGGGGAAGGAGGATCGGCGCGACGATCGGCCAGCTCATGTCTGCGGGCCCTTGGCCGCACGCTCGAACGCCGGGGGGGGGGCTGGGGAAGGTCGTCGTCGATGGGTTCGGCCACGCGCATTTCATCGGAATAAAGCGTGCCAAGGGTGGCATAGGCGCGGAACACCAGCATCAGGGCAAAGGCGAACAGGCCGAACCCGATCACGATGGCCGTCAGCACCAGCGCCTGGGGCAGCGCATTGGCCACATCGGGGGGCG
>Ga0105055_10010620_pt1 | contig 11486 bp, 7 predicted proteins | sample BON03_FD_78090 | JGI IMG/M metagenome (GOLD analysis project Ga0105055, IMG submission 78090) | Freshwater microbial communities from Lake Bonney liftoff mats and glacier meltwater in Antarctica - BON-03 | ecosystem: Environmental > Aquatic > Freshwater > Ice > Glacier meltwater | place: Lake... | reverse complement strand
CGGCACCGACATCACCAAATGTTGCGCGCATTGCAGTCGCAGCGGCTGCTGTATTCGCAGGCCCGAGCGGTGCGACGAGTCGCCAAGAAGGAGCAACAACAACAGCAAGGCCAGCAGTACCAGCCGGAACAAACGCCCGGGCACCATTTGCTCGGGACCAAGTTTGCACAGACCAAGAAGCAGACCAACCCTTCGCCTCAGCAGCGCAAGCTGCCCTCTATCCCGGGGGCACGTCGAGCCTCCCCCGACCCCGTCCTAGCTGCGCCCACCGCCACGGCAGCGCCGTCCCGCACCGTCTCTCTGCGCGAGGGATAAACGACGCCCGTGTCGGCGCCTTGGAAAAAGGGTTGGGTGTTTATATATGTATTGTCAAAAGAGATTAAGGTTTTGTTTTTAAAAAAATGAGGAAACGAGGGGCATGTGGAAAAGGACAGAAAGATAATCGAAGGAGAAGAAAACTAAACGAGGAAAGCAAATAGACTTGGAAGTAAGATTTGAAAGTCATAAAGTAGAGACGCGTTGCTCCTTCAATGGGTTTATTACATGTATACACACATTTTATTTCAATTACTCTTGCCAAAAGGCGTGATCTAATATATACAGGATCTAATTTATCTAGAGAAAGCACGGCCACGCCGGAGTGCCACCACTGCGGGACAACCCTCCATTCTCAAAGTTTGGGGTTACGGCACTTCGACAGAGCGGGCAGGAACGCTCTCGCTCACACCATTCGGACAAGCATGACTCGCAAAAGAAATGGCCACATGATAGGGAGACGGAATGGGATGTGTTGAGGTTCTCATAACATACGACACACTCCGTTGCGCCGGCTTCTTGACATTCCTCCTTGGTCGCGGGCCGGCCATATTCCAAAACGTGGGATTGACACAAGGACGCAAGGATGTTGACGACGCCGCGGGTATGCCTCGACAAGACTATGCATTTGAGCGCTAAATAGATTAGGAGAAACACGTCTCCGTAGTTTACGTCGGCGCCATAGAAGCGAAGCCAGGCAGGGACAGGAAGGAGGCTGCGCACCAAGAGGGAGAGGGCTTCGAGAAGGCAGTAGACTCGGCGCCTCCGTGTGTAGAGGGAGGTGATGCGGGTGGGGATGGAATCGTCAGGACAAACGGTGGCAGTAGCAGCCCGGGTGGTTTCAGTGCGTGCCGCCCGATTGGTCGTGGTGCCAGTCTCCGAGCCAGATATGGACGAGGAAGAGGGCGAAAGAGATGACGTGGAAGCATCCAAAGTAAACAAACCCGCCTGGTCCGTGCTACGACTGTGGCGGGGGTGGTAATGATGATAACTTGCTGCTGCGCCACCACCGGATTTGCCCCCGCTGTTGAAGTAGGAAGAGAGCAAAAGCCAGTGTGTGGGCATTCGAATCGGGCGGCAGGGTGAGTGCAGGGCCACGAGGGCTTTCAGCCCCAACACGAGCAGGCGGACACAGAGATCGGTCACCAAGATGGCCCACAGCACTTCCTCCAGCGTGGGCGACTCGGGCGGCAAGTAAAACACCAGGAACATGGACTCTTCTTTATCCCCGCCACCGATCGATGCGCGGAGGAGGCAGGCCGAGAGGATGGCCGCGCTTGACATGGCCACCACTAGCCACAGCACTTTGCGGTCCTGGTCCACCTTCAGTGCCACTTGCGACCGGAACTGCTGGCTGAGCCTGATGACCAGTAGAGTATAGGCGACGAAGAACGTGATGCCCACCGCATGCCGGTATACGTAGCGGAGGGCAAAGAGGGCGAGGAACGGCAAGACGTTTTGGAGCCGCTGCATCATCTGCTGCACGTCGGCGCGCGCTTGGAGTTCCTCCCGACTTGGGCTGGCCAGGCTTGGGGAGGGCGTCATCGCACCCAACGTCCCTGGTGCCCTCCCCGTCCCCGTCGTTGGTGGTGGTGGTGGTGGGGCCCCGTCCAACCCTGCCACCGAGACCGAAGGGGGCTGGCTAACCGGCTCCTCGAGCATACTGGCCTTCACTGTGGGGGATTGGGTGGTGCATTGGTTTAGTTTGGAGTCTTGATGTCTTGTTCTCCAGAGGTATGGATTAGTTTTGATGTCCAGTTGGTCCGGACACCTGTTGCCGTTCGATCTCCCACACGTCCGCCCAGTGCCTCCCTTTACTCATTCTGCCTGGCCTTGTCCCCCTAGAGCCTCGTATTGGTCCCCATACTTCTTAAATTGCATTCGTCTAGCGTCTGCGTCCCCTTCCCCTCCCTCAAAGTCTCTCGTCTTCCCTCCCTCCCGACGGATCTCCTTCTTCGGTCTCGCCACATACCTTGTCGTCCTTCCCGCTCTCGTCCTCCCACGACCGACCCCCGGTCCAGCGGCTCGAGACCACCTGTGTGGTGTATGTAAACAAGAAGTGAGGTTAGTGCCAGTGGGGACGGGAACGCTGTTAAAGATTGCGGTGGGTGCCAGGGCGTAGAGAGAGGTTTCCGAGGAAGCAAGGATGACGGTGGCAACGGCTCCGTGACGTTGAGAATTTGACTGGATTCAAAATTTCTAGTTTTTCACTCAGCTTTCCTGGTAGCCTTGTGAAGCGATGCGTGTTGTGCTCCATGAAATACAGCGTCAGCACACAAGGAAAACAGCTTGTCACGACAAGGATTTTCGAAGCTGATTGACAATCATCTAATCATCTCCTTCTTGTTTTCAAGTCAGACACCCCTCTTTGTAAACCTCCCCCATTATTGGCCCTCTCTTTTCTTCACACATGAACGTTCAACCAAAGAGTGAAAGAAGGCCCTACAATCGATCTTATTTTGACAATGCTGCCTAGAAACGCGGGTCTTGGCATGCCCATTGGGGCGGGCGAGTCAATTGTCTCAACAAGGACTGTGCGGGCGCCCGTTGGAGGCCGTTGTTGGATGCTGCTGTTTTTTTACTGCTGGGTTGTGGCTCTCTGCGTGTGTGCCCAACCTGCCAGAAAAAGCACGAGCTCAGTATTGGTGAGTCCAAATCAAGTGTTAGTGCCGGAGGACGCGGATTCTGCCAAGGCGATTTATGCAGAGTTAGGACAGAAAAGGGGGACCGAGTATGCTCACACGCCGAGGCCTTAGGCGCGGTCTGTCGGCTTGACGTGGTGGGTGGGCCAAGACGCTTACGAGTCAATTACAGGAATACATTTTGAGAATTATATGCAATTGATAATGAAGCGGAGGGGAAAAGTACACTCTGGCCGTGGGTAGGGCTAGGGTAGGGAAAATTAGCTCGCCTTGTGTGAGGCAGAATTGAGGGCACTATTGCCGCGGCCGCGGCTGGTGCCCGCTAGCTTAGAATTTCTTAGCATCCCAAGGCAAATAATTACAAGTTGAGGAGCTTGGGATGCGAAAAAGTTTCCTGCGCCCATCCCTTGGCACCTTTTGAGGTCCTCAAAAGGTCAAGAAAAAAGAAGCGCGAAAACGCGAGTTTTCTTTGTCGCTGCGGCCGCCGCGGCTTTCTTCTGCGAGTCTCTCCTTTTCCCTAGGAACTCATCACACCAGTCCAAGGCAACGATACAGAAGCGCATTATACCAGTCACCACGTCCCTGCGTCAAGGCAATGCAGCGTGGGCGTGCCGGCCGCGATTGCGTACGGCCTTGCTTGTTCAAGACCACTGCAACAACCACCTCCCCTCTCGCCTCCCCCCTCCTCTTCTTCTGCACACCTTGGGGCCCGTCAAAGTGCTGTGTCCTAAGCGCTCCACCAATACCGACACGTCTCGTCTAACCCGTCCTCTTGCAAACACCCTCTCCTTCCATCGCAGGTGCTGCTGCAAAGCCTAATTACCAAGGGTAAGCATGGCGATGGTGGGCAGCTCCAGCATGGCAGCCTCTGTGCCGGCGAACGAAGGCCAGTCCATGGCTTCCTGCATCCGTGATGTCGACGGCATCGAGCTTCGGGTAAGTGTATGTGTATGTGTATGTGCCAGGGTGGGCGTGCTCTGGGGTCAAGGTGTGATGGCAGATTTCTACAGGCTCGCAGTCGCAGTTCCAACCCCCTGATTCCCCGCCCCTCTTCTTCATCTCCCTCACTTTCCCTCCCATCGTATGAATCACCACTCACGTCCAACCCATTCCGCTTCCCTACACAGATCGGGAACGAAGTCTTTTTCGAGCGCGGCGACGGCGTGCTGGAGGAGGGCCTGGTGGAGAACCTGGTGCAGGAAGGGGGCACGGTGATGGCCCTGGTGCGGTACAAGGATAAGGCCTGGTCCGGCTACAAAGAGCGCCGGGACGTGGAAGGCTTGCTCGTCCACGACCAGCTTGTGACCAAGGGCCGCACCCGCCGCACGGCCCGCCCCGTGTCGCGGTACCAGCCTCCCTTGGAGCCCGTCTGCACCCGGCCGCCGCGCATGCCCAAGGCCGCCAAGCCGGCCAAGGTCCTGCGCCAGGTGGACGAGAAGAAGCGTCGCCGTCGCCGCCGCAAGCGTCTGCAAAAAGCGGCCGCGCTTCGCCGGGCCAAGCGTGAGCGACGCCGCAATCTTTCGCTCAAGTTCTTGTCGGAAGACGACGCGGACGGCACGAACCTGACCGAGGCCGAGCGCACGGAGTTGATGGGCTTGTTGGGCGTGACGGAGGCGGCCCAGATCCGGGAAGCCTTGACGCTTTCGGACTCCGAGTCGGAAGGCGACGTCCGCGGCGGGGGAGGCAGCCCAGGCAACCACAGCTTGTCTTCGGGCTACTCCTCCTCCTCGTCCTCCTCCTCGTCGGCCTTTGGGGAGGACGACAGCGACTCGGAGCCGGACAGCGGGACGGAGAGCGAGCTGGGCCTGTCGGACGTGTCCACGGAGTCCTACCCCAGCGAGCCCGACTTCCTGTACTGGTCCCGCGTGCACCAGCCGGCGGCGGGCCAGGTGCGAGGGACGGGGCGGAAGCGCTTTGGCTTGGCGCCCAAGTACGATTCGGACGATTCGGCGGAGTCGGACGAGGAGCCGCGGGAGATGGGGGTCACGGCAACGGTCATGAGCTGGAGTGGGCAGGAGCGGCGGGAGCTACTGCGGGAGTACTTGCACCGGCCGGCCTCGGTGGCGCGGCGGGCGCAAAAGGGGGCCATATCGTACAAGGAGTGGTGTCTGGCCTTGCACGTGATAAGCGAGGACTCGGGGGGAGTGAGCAGCTTGGAGACCATGAATGCCATCAAGGGCGTCAAGCGCTGCGACGGCATGCGGACCATGTACGGCGCCATCCGCGCGCCGCTGATTCAGGAGATGATTCGGTTCGCGGGCGTGACGCGGCAGGACCGGTTTGTGGACATCGGCTCGGGCTTGGGGACGGTGGTGCTGCAGATGGCGGCCGTGACGGGCTGCAAGGCCACGGGCATCGAGTTGGAGTCGTCTCGTTTCACGATCTCCTCCATGCTGAGCGAGGAGCTAATCACGCTCATGAAGGAGCTGGGGACGGAGGGGGATGCGGCGTTCGCGGCGGACCTGAAGAGCCGGATCGCGATGAGGAACGACGACATCCGCGAGCACGAGGGGACCATCCTCCAGTCCAGCGTCCTGTACTTCAACAACCACGGCGTCTGGTTCGACGAGACCTCTTCCAAGCGGGGTGAGATCTCGGTGGAGCACTGGGTGGCCAAGCTGTTCGCCAAGACGGCGGTGGGCACGCGCCTGATCATCCTCAAGAGCATCCCCCACCTGAAGGGCAACTGGTTCTCGGAGCAGATGTACATGGCGCGCTCGGACTGGCTGACCTGGGCCCGGGACTCCAAGCCCCTCTACTGCTACACCAAGCTCAAGGACACCTGGACCTGCGACAAGTGTCAGCACGAGAACGCCATCGTAGAGAACGACGAGTCGCTGATTTGGGAGATGAAGTGCGCCAACAACTGCGCCTCTCGGGCCCATCGCCTCCGCGTCCGTCCGGGCCAGGCCGCGGAATAAGAGTTGGGAGGGAGGAAGTGGTAGTCTTGATAGAGGGGAGGAGGCGGTGCTATAAGAGTGAAGAAGAAGGGAGATGGTTTGTTGCTAGGGGCTTGGCGCTGGTTTGACAAGTGGTGTAGTGGTTGGAAAGAGAAGAGGACCAGTGTACAGTAGGAGGGAGGCACGCAGGAAGGAAAGTAAATGTAGGAGAAAGGGACAAGAGAAAACCAAAGAAAGAAGATTATTCACCAACATATGGGCGTGACAAAACAGCTCTACTCTAAATAGTGTCAAGATTTGCTGCTTTGTTTTCGACCGCCTTCCGTGTCCGCGTCTAATCAACGCTTCCTCTATTCTAATCGACAACAGAAGCTTGTAGCAGCAGCAGCAGCCGCCGCCCAAACACACCACCCTCCCTTTCCCAAAGCCAACAGCAGTGCTTGCTTGTCGTCTTTCCTGCCACATTTGTTGAACCACACAAAGTAAATACCCACTCTCTCCCCCCACTACTTGCAGCAGCTGCTTAGAGCTTGTTGAAGGAGTTGATGTCCACGGACTGCACCTGGTCCTCCATGGCCTCAATCTTCTCAATCACATCATCGATCGACACCTCGTCGTCAAACACCACCATGGAGATGATGAGCTTGAAGATGCCATATGCCACGGGGGCCTTGTTATAGCCCTCCCCCCACGTCAACCCCGGGGGGCTGATCTCCTTCTTGATCGTCGTGTACAGCTCATCCAGGTTCACCTCCGTGTCAGTCGGCTTCACTTCGATCACGATCTGGGAGCGGTCACGCTTCTTGTTCGCCTTCTCCTTGGCCTCCTTCTCAGCCTTCATCGCCGCCACTTGCTCGGCGCGGGACAGCGTGGGCTTGGCGGCCTCCTCCTCGTCGTCGTCCCCGAAAAGGTCCATGTCGTCGTCATCGGCAGCCTTGACAGCGGGTTTGCTGGCCTTCTTCACCGCCGGGGCCGTGGCACCAGCACCACCACCCAGCACGGTCTTGAGGCCAGAAAGGGCGGCAATGTGCAAGTACCAACGGAAGGCGTTGGGGTTGGAAGCAGCAGCGGGCACGGAGGGGAGGGCCGCAAAGGTGGAGGAGTCCGCGGCGCTGAAGGAGTAGCCTTCGACATACGAGCGCGTGGCCAGGTGCTTTTCAAGGTCGCCGAAGCCCTTGCTGAAGTCAAACTTAGGAGCCATTGTGTGTGTGGGGGTGGGAGCTGTGCGTGTGTGTGGGTGGGGGAGAGGGGAGAATGTGTGTGAGATCAAGGACCCAAGTGTCGACAACGAGGCAATTGAACAGCTAGACAGAGAGCCCGTGGCTAAGGAGAACCCGGCAAGCTCGCGCGGGGGCGTGTTTGCAAGCAGGGCAGAGGGCGTGTGGGGGATCAGACGCGGCCGTGGAACAACGTGAATGATGATGATGCGCGCAGCAGTCCTGAATGAGTGGGTGAGTGGCTCTCGGCCAAGCAAGGCATGCATGACCACCACCATCCACGACGACGCCATCACAACAAGCTAGGTCACCTAGAGTCATGCCTGTCGTGTTGTGCGGTATAGTGTTAGAGTGCGAGGGGCGTGGCCAAGTCTACATGAAACGTGCCCAGTGCCCTTCACCTTCGCCGCGTCGGTTGCCGCGAGTGGATTTTGTGTGGACGAGCGTGAGGGGTGGATGGAGGAGGAGGAGGAGCGAAAGGAGGAAATAGGGAGGACAAGACCTTGGACGACTCTATTAGAGCGTGCCTGAAGCTCCTGTTTGTGCATGTGGTGGGTGGGAAGGGACGGTGGTGGTGGTGGAAGCAACACGCCAAGATGGACGGCGGGCAGCCGCCCAGCGAAGAAGGGAGTGGAGGGCAGGCATTCGTCATGCCATGCCTCTCTCTGTTTCCTTGCTCGCGTCGTGGACACCCACCAGACCATGACGCTGCAGGGCCATGCCTTGGTAGCAAGGGTGTGCTGCGTATGCGTGTGTGGTGGCGGTTAAAGCTCTTCGGGGCCGTACATTGTGGTCATCGACTGCCCTTCACACACCTCTCGCTCATCAGACTCATCACTTCTCTTTCTTCTACCCCACCCCTCCACCCTCATCACAGAGTCATGGCAGAGGAGTTGCGCTCGGTGCAGGTTTTTGGCCGCAAGGTACGTGTCTCAGGCAAATTATGCCTGCGCTGGGAGGGGGTGGGTGGGTGGGGAGGGCGCTGCTTGGAGTGTGATGGGAGGGAGGGAGGAGACGAAGCGTGGCGGGCGGCGGGGCCAGGTGGAGGGCGCGGCTACTACTGCTGCTCCGGTCGTCCAAGCCTTGCTGGTGCTTGCGTCATGGCTGAGCCCTCGCCGCTTCTTCCTTCACGGGCCTGGAGGCGTTGGCTCGCGGTGGGCGTGGCGTAGGCTCGTAGCGTGCGGGAGGAGGAATGCGAGCACGGGAGAGGGACAAGCGGATGCGGGTGGGGGAGCGTGCGGCGCCGTATCCTTTCTGTCCTCGTGCGACGCTTGGCTCATTGGGCGCAGACATCCTGGCAGTAGTTTTGGATTGGCGGGAGAATAGTACAGTTTGCTTGATTGCTCAAGCAGGTCTTCGTGGCGGAGGCAAATTTATCGTTTTAAATCATTCCACGCATTCTCACTCCCCCTTCTCCCTCCCCCTTTCCCATTTCCACCCCGCCCTCTCTCAGAAAACGGCGACGGCTGTGGCTTTCGTGAAGGATGGACGTGGACTGATCAACGTGAACGGGGCGCCCATCGAGAACGTGGAGCCCGAGCTGCTGCGCTTCAAGATTTTGGAGCCCGTGCTGCTCCTGAACCAAGAGACGTTCGCCAAGGTAGACATCCGCGTGCGCGTCAAGGGCGGCGGGCACACGGCGCAGATCTACGCCATCCGACAGGCTATCTCCAAGGGCATCGTGGCCTTCTATCAGAAGTACGTGGACGAGGCCAAGAAGAACGAGCTGAAGGAGACGCTGCTGGCCTACGACCGCACCCTGCTGGTGGCTGACCCCCGGCACTGCGAGCCCAAGAAGTTCGGCGGCCCATCCGCACGAGCTCGCTACCAGAAGTCTTACCGTTAGAGCACGCGCGTCCAGGAGGAAGGAGAGGGAGGGTGGGTGGGTGAGAGAAAGGGCAGCAGTCGCGGAAGGCGGCTGGTGTCTGGGGGGGCAACGACGACTCTGGCGCAGGGGCGGGTTCATCTTGTTTTTGGTCTTTTGTGGGGATAGGAGCCGATGTGGGTGGGGTTGCATCCGTTGGTGCTGCAGTAGATAGGCTCGGTATTTGTTTGTTAAACGACCAGCGGACCATGGGGTGACCTTGTTATGGTAGTGGCTCACGTACGGAAATGAAAGAAGAAAGCGAGTGGCTATAAGCTGCGTTGGAATTATTCAGAGACGGATGGTTGGATGGGTGATTGCTAGCTATAGCTTTTGATTTTGCTTTTTGTTGTCTCTAGATCGCGGTAGATTGCTCTTGCACGAAATTTTTGTTATGTAAGCAATGCCTTATGTTTTCACTATTCATATGAATGGGCGTGAGAGACGTGAGTGAGAACGAGACGAGCACGTCCGCAAAAAGGAGGCAAGCAACTGAACCAAATAAGGAAAGCGACGAGAAATCAGGAGTGTGCGATCTTACCCTTCTTTTCTTTCTTCGTGGCGGCTCACCCGCCCCTTTTTTGCCCCCTTCTAGCTCAGCACATATCCCAACACCCACCGACACACACGCACAAGCCCTCACACACGACTCGGCCACCTCTTCCCGTCGTCCAGGCACTTCTTTCTATCAAATAACGATAAAGAAACACGTACAACATGGATCCAGCAAGGCCTACCCAACCAACACAAGGGCGAGGCACATCACGTAAAAAATGCATCAGCGTCAGTAAATAACACGGTCATAAGAAAAACACGAAATCCTCCGTACTTCCCTCTCTTTCTTTTGCTCGGTGCTGCTGCTGCTTTCAAAAAAACCACCTCTCTCAAAAGGCCTCACAATACAATAGTATACTTCCTCCCTCCCTCCCTCCCTCCCTCCCTCCCTCCTCCCCACCACACATCCTACAAAACCGGGAAACTTTTCTCCTTCTCCCTACTTATTCCTACTCTTCCTACTACTGTTGCAGTAGCTCTAATCGCCAATCCTGCAGCAGCAGCAGTAGTAATCCATCGACCCGACAAGCGCCGTCAGGCTTTTCACCCACCAGCTATATCGCATCAAGCACCTTACTTCTTGACGGCCGGCCCGGAAGTCTGAAGGAGGGGAAAAGGAGGAAAGAGAAAGAGAGAATGGTTAGTGAAACGCTCGAAGGAGGAGAAGAAAGGGAGAGACATGAAGTGGGGAGTAAACATTACAAATAGAAGAGAGAGGGAAGAAAACAAGAAGTTCTAATATAGGAAGGAAAGGACAGGCAAAATGAAAAATAAAACAAAACCATGCACGTACCCCGAGGCCGAACACCGCCTTGAAGGAGTCATAGATCCACCATTGCAGGCCCGTCAGGGTACCGATCATGATGATACGGGTGCCGAGGCCGCCCCACACGCCCATAGGTCCGAGCTCAGCCAGGATCTGGCCGGCGGTCTTGTTGCCCTTGCTCATCTTGGAGACGATGGTGTCGGCGGGGTGGGAGACAATGGCGCAGATCACACCGGCCAAGTAGCCGGAGGCAAAGGTGATGCCCAGCTGGGTGCTCTTGCCGTAGCTCTCCTTGGGCGCAGTGAAGACGTGCATGTAGAAGGCCTCGACGACCTTTTCGAAGAAGAAGAACTTGGCCATGGTGTAGGGGATCTGTCGGGACCAGAGGGGCACCAGGGAGCCGAAGGGAAACTTGGTGTTGGCCTTGTCGGCGCCCATGGCAGAGAGGGCGGCGAAGAACTCGGTGGGGAAGGTGCCCTTGGCGGAAGTCTGGACCTTGACCTTGATCATCTCCAGGGGGCAGAGGGCGGCGTCGGCAAAGACCTCGGCGGAGGCGGAGCCGGCCAGGTAGATGACGCCCCGGTAGGTGTAGGAGGCCTCCTCGCCGGCGATGTTGGAGTAGAAGTCCTTGAAGAACTCGTACAGGCCGAACTTAAAGCAGCCCTGCAGGGAGTAGCCGATGGCCGTGGGCAACCACCCCTTCCAGATCCCGACAGCGCCCTCCTCGGCCATGATGAGGCGGATGGAGGGGAGGAGGCCCTTGAACTTCTCGGGGGCCACCTGCATGTTGCACTTCGCCACGTCCAGGGGGGTCACGGCCAAGTGGGTCAGGCCGCAGGAGAGCACGCCGCCCAAGCAGCACTTCAGGTAGTAGTCCGTCGTGTGGGGCACGGCGTGCTGGTAACGCGCGTCCCACGCGCCCTTGGTCACCGAGGCAGCCATGACCTTCTTCTCGGCAGTGCTGCGGGGCACCGCGAGCTTGGAGCTGGAGGACAAGAGGACGGCCTTGGGGGCCATGAGGGGGGAGAACCCCGTCGTGAAGCAGGAAGCAACCATGTTGTGAAGGAAGAGGACGACCTGTTGGGGTGGGACGGGGGGAGGGGAGGCGAGGGTGAGTCCGTCGTGTGAGAAGGAGGAGGACGTGGGTGGTGGTGGCAAGCGGCGTGCGGGCGCGCGTTGGGCGGGGAATGTACGTGCAGATCCACAGAAAGGAACAAAATGGGGCGG
>Ga0105055_10010619_pt1 | contig 11486 bp, 18 predicted proteins | sample BON03_FD_78090 | JGI IMG/M metagenome (GOLD analysis project Ga0105055, IMG submission 78090) | Freshwater microbial communities from Lake Bonney liftoff mats and glacier meltwater in Antarctica - BON-03 | ecosystem: Environmental > Aquatic > Freshwater > Ice > Glacier meltwater | place: Lake... | reverse complement strand
TGCACTCGTCAATTGTTGCTGGACACTCACAGCACATGCACTCGTCAATTGTTGGAGTGCACTCGTCAATTGTTGCTGGACACTTGACGAGTGCACTCGTCAATTGTTGCTGGACACTCACCATACGACTGTGCCACCATAAGAGCTAATCTGTCATTTTCAGAATCGCACTGGGCTGCTGCTCTCACAATTCGTAGCGAAGGTGCTGTCCAGAAAGGGTGTGGTGCAATCATGAACTGCCTGGAAGATGAGGCTTTAGTTGAAGAGATGAGGCCGCCCCACGGCACTGAACAAAGTCCACCGTCGGGAACGATCAAGATTTCCGAGTGCTCAAGTTCTATTTGGTTCTCCCCCCCCCACACGTCGCTCGTTTCCGAGTGCTCGACTGATGACCTCAGATGACCCTGATGTTGAATAGATGAGGCCACCCCATGGGACTGACCACAGTTCACCGTCAGGAACGATCAAGATTTTCGAGTGCTCAAGATCTATTTGGTTCTGTGCACACGTCGCTCGTTTCCGAGTGCTCGACGAGCGACGTGTGCACAGAACCAGATAGAACTTGATGCAATTTCGATAGCACCTCCCGATCCATCATCTTTGAAAGCAATCTCGCCTCTTTTTCCAGCAAAGAATTGCGCAGGCAGGCTTTCAAGCGTATCCAGGTTGCTCGTTCTTTCGTCACAATGATTGGTTCTTGTTTGCTGTCATCCGTAGTGATGCCCAATTCCAGTCTAACTTGTCCAAACTGCATTGCAATAGCCACTGTTTCTTCGGGAGTCTCGAGCACACAGTCTTTCTCCCGAGTGGCAAAGTCATCAAATACTTATTTCTCCTCGACTGTGGACCCTAGTCCATTATCGACTGCAAGGTTTGTCTGACCCCAATTATCGGTCCCAAAATCGTCTTTTGTTTCAACACGGCTCAAATCGAAACTAGTTGTTGTGCTGCCGTCGATGCTCTCGTACAACCAGCGGAGCAGCGTGGCAATCGAGTTCGAGGAGTCGATAGTAGCATCAATCACGGCATGATCGACTAGTTCTCCGTTGACATGTACAACCCAGATAGCAAGGCGATTGTTGCGTAGAAACGAGTATTTCACCAAGGTGCTCGACTCCTCCCGCACCATCTGTTGCAGCTGTTTTCATTCGTAACCTAGCCACGCCATGGGCTCATCACGTTCTACATGCAATTCGGACTTAAGAATAGCGGGCACGCCAAGTTTTCTACCATGAAGTCTATCCTTGCGGAGGTCGGCGACGCACAGCGCCAGTCCCGGCTCTCAAATTGCGAAGAGGGCCTCTTGCAGGAGCAATGAGATGCTCTGCATCTGACCTTGGCAGGCTCAAGCAATACTTGTATCTTCGACTTGCTCCTCGGCTGCTAGCAGCTGTGCAGGCCCTCCGACAACACTTAGACTGCTTGTCAGCACAGATGCAGACCGTGCTCGGGGGTCGAGCGATCTGTCATCTCCAGTTTCAGCAGCGATTGTCCCAAATTTCCGCACCTACGAACCTGCATACAAACCCCAAGTTGGTCTTTTGCAGCAACGCCTCTTGTCAATATTTCGGCAGATTTTTCCTCCTCGCCACTAGCCTTGTAACTGCGTCCCAGATCTTCATAAATAATCCGCAGCTCGTCCATCGCGATGCTCTGGCGAGCAATCGCGACACTTGATTCGAGATACTCCTTGGCCTCCTTGTTTGTGCCAAGCTGCTGCAGGGCAGCACCGAGTTTGCGACACGCCACGCCCTCTTTGGCAGAATCTCCAACTTTTTTGGCCCGCAAAAGCTGTGTTGGAGCTGTGTTGCATCTCATACGCCTGTCCGTGTTCGATATATCTCACACGCCTGTTCGGGCATTTGAAGGCAAAGATAAGTGTCGGCAGTGCCCTCGAGTTCTTCCATACTATGCACTGACAAGGCAGCATCGTCCGATTGATTTGCTTTGGTTAGGCATTCCTCAAAGTACTCGATTGCCATGTCATCCCTGCCGGTTGCATGAAAGATAATGGCCACATTCCGTTCCGCTGGACATTGACCTTCGATGTTCCAACCGTGACCACGCGCCACAGCCAACTGTCTTTGAAACATTTCCACTGCTTTATCAAGCTGATTCACGCACAACGATTGGTAGGCTAATCCAAGGGTGCCAAATGCCTCTCGCGACTCGTGCTCAGGCAACCCAGCGTCACCTGCTAGCCGTACACCCTCCTTTGCACACGCGATCGCCTTCCGATTTTGTGCGAGGATCTGTTAGACAGCGCCAAGAGTCATGTTCGATCTCGCTTGTGTGCCAACGTCGTTATTTTGTGTGGCCACCAGCAGCTGCTTCTCATATATTGCTGCAGCTTGCTCGAATTGGTGCGCACACCTGTAGGCATCGCCAAACTTTCTGTAGACCTCAATCGCCTCTTCCAAATTCCCCGCGATTTCTGCGAATTCAAGATGCTGCGTACACTTTTCCATTTACAGAGAATCCAACGCAAATGCTTCTGAAATCAGGTGGGCTTCTTCCACGATCTTCTAGTCTAGAATGCCAGCCGACACATCCCTTGGAAACAAAACCTTGCATGTAGGGCACACACGCGGCCGCACCTGGAACTTCTGGAAACAATTCTGGCAGCACCAAAATGCACATGCCCCAGCGCAGAAAATGTGGTCTGGACAAGGCGCTTCATCCAGACACACCACACCATACAACACACTATACAGTCGTGCTTAGGGTCCGTGAAGTCGAAACCACGTCGTCCATCCTCGACACGTATGCCCTACACAATACGCATGCCGTCCATTCCAGTCCTCCCAACGCGGGCCAGAAACTGGAATCCATCAGAATAGAGCTCGCCCCTGGCCTCTGGAACTTGCTATATCGAGTGCAAGATAATGTCGGCGAGTACACGAGACATCTTGATATATGCCACGGACCTCTGCTCAACCACGCTGGTGAGCACGACTCTAATGTCTTTGTCCTTGAGCCACGAATAGACTGATTTTGAATACCGATTTTTCGTACTAATCTTGTTCGTGGGTTCTAGAACAAGGAGATGAAAATTCAAAATAAGGGAGCAGTTCTGGCACAAATTGCTCCCTTCAGCGCGACTCTAATGTCTTTGTCCTTGAGCTACGAATTGACGAGCTGCGTCACTGCTCCATCGTCCTTGCATGCCTGAAACAACAAAGCCGCAAGTCAACGACCCCCAAAACTCTAAGCAACCACGCTCGGAAGGAGACGTGTGTAAGAAAGTACGAGCAAGGAATAGAGAAGTGGTTCACACTGCCTTACCTTAATTTCCTCCAGTCCTTCCTCTATGTCTGATGAATTTGGTGATGCCCATGCCACGAGCGAAAGCAGGATGAGTTGTAGTGGGCCCGCCTCGTCACGAGAAATCAAATTCGTGAGCTTGCCTTTCTCTGCCAATCTTTCTACACTACGGGACAAATATGCACGGTCACCCAATTGCAGACCATGTTACGAGTCTAGTTTCCATGATCCAGTCTTTGACAACTGCTATCGCAGAAGTCGCTCAAGCAATTCCGCACACGACGCACACTTGCCATCAGACTGGTCGTTGTAAACCATCACAGCCATATCGTCGTTACTTGAGTCGAATCCAACAGATATTTCTGAATCTGAATCTCGATGCGGTCGTGCTGTGCCCTCGCAAGAATCCAGAAAGGCAGAGGTGTGCAGGCGTGCTGCGATATCTTTGTCCAACGGCGTGGCAGGAGCTGGATCGAAACTCTTTTCAAAAGAGAATTCGTGACCCATCTCTACGGACGAACTGTCTTTCATAATTCGCCTGAGACCTTGTAAGATGACATCAACTGTTCTCACCTGCGCAAGTGCACGAAGCTGCAACAAGCTGCAACAAGCTGCAACAAGCTGCAACAAGCCTGTATGGAGAAATTCACGGGCAGTCTTGACCTCCCACTTGGGAACTCGAAGGTGCGTCAGGCACCGGAGCCCCTGGACAATCGTCGGCACGGCGCCTCGTGCCGGCATGTCTGGGTTACTCAGTCTAAAGACACGTCCCGCACTTGATACCCATGAGCTAAAGCCGTGCAACCAGTCGTAGTTGGCTCCACCACGCTGTTTAGCAGCCCCAGCAGCAGAGGCATCTTCGAATTTGCGCAGCTTGACATACTCAAATAGCAGGAGCTGACATACTCAAATAGCAGGAGCGAGGCTAGTTTGGACGTCCGCAAGAAGGCAACGTAGCTCTGAATCTTGACAACGTCATTTCCAGCGCAAATGCCGTCCAAAAGATGCTTCGTAAAAACCTGTTGGCACTCACGAGAAATACAAGCGCATTTTCGCCATTTTTGAACCAGTGATTGACAACATTCTGCTTCCACATTTTATCACGGTCTGCATGTCCCTTCAGGCGGCACCGCACCATCACGTCAGTCACGAAAATGGCTGCTGCATACTTCTTGTTACAGGCCAGCTTCTCGAACTCAGCGCGTTTCCACAGGGCATGTGCAGTGTTTGTTTGGAGGATCGAGTCCAGTAACACCAGCATTTGCTCTTAAGTAGAATCACTGCAAATTGCCAGCCAATTACGCTGCGCAAGCTTATCAAAGTCAGCCTCATTGGCGAAGCGCATCCATATGAGCATACAATACGACAATTCGTGAGAGTTGCCTCATAATGGCACCTGAAAGGTTTCTGTCGTTTAATCGGGTTCAACACCTCCAATACATATTCCACAAAGGTTGCTATAAAGCCCAGCATATTATCCTGGCATTCTTCAGGGTTTCCAGAGTGTTTAGTAATAAACACTGGCCACTACCTCAAAGTCGGTGTCATCGTCACTTTCAGATGTCAGGCCGCACTCACTTACTGTGTCAGCACCAGACAAATCGCTGCTGTCGAGATCGTCATATGGGGTGGCTTCGGTTAGTAGGATCGACAAAATCATATGTCTCTTTTGCAAAAGAGCTCTATGCAAGAGACTATATTCTGCAAAAAAGACCTGTAATCTAATCGATCCTTCTAACCGTAGTCACCCCATATCGCGTATTTTCTAGTCAGGGCAGCTCCTGTCTATCGTCTTTGCGAGCGGACGAAAATGAAAGTGCGATGCCAGCAGTCGCAAGTGCACTCAGTTTTCGTTTCGCCCAGGGTTTTAGCCAACAGAGTCCTTTATCCTCGAAGTCTGCTGTGTGCAGGCTCATGCGATCCTTTTGCATGAGCTTTAAGCTTCATGCCCATCGTCTCGCTGAAGCGTGAAGCGATATCTAGCGATATTTCCCAATCCTTTGCTGGTGAGAAATAATACCAATTGACAACAATCGTCATCATCTGGCACATTATTCACACAATGCAACATCTCGACCCGTGCTATTTCTGTCGTCCGTTTTTCAACTTCATCCTTCTGCCGCCCCCGCTCCCGCTCCTGCTCCTGTTCCCGCGCTTCTCCTTCTAGCGCTTGCTGATATACCCTCTCCACCTCGGCCTCTAGCACCTTCATTCTTTGTCTCTCCGTCTCGCTGTCCACTCTCAGTTCTTTCACTTGATCCTTCTGCAGCTGCCAATCCCGCACCCACTCCTGCTTTCCCGCCTCCAATTTTACCCTTCGCTGCTTTACCCTCGCCACCTCGGTCTCTAGCCTCACTCTTTCTTTTCTTCTCTCTCTCTCTTCGCTGGTGGAGCTCGGCATAGATAATCTGAATTCAGCTGCATTTCTTCGCCCAGTCATGCGATACGAGTGTGACGCCATTTTAGCCGCATCAAAGCTCTCCAGCAAAAATTTTCCTGTCCCGAGAGAACCACACAGTTCGCGAGCAATCTTAATGGTACATCATTGACAAGACCTTCGTGACAAAACCAACGTGCTCACCGAACTTGTGTGATACGATTGCTGTTACACGCGTTTGCCACTACATGTTGAAGCTCCTGATCATTTTCTGACCGATGAGACATGTACCGCAAAAGTCTTTGGCTTCAAGATCTTGCTCGAAAAGCCACAAGGCACTTGCACGACCGCGACATGCGGAATCAAGGATGACAGGTTTGTAGAGTCTCAAATCCCTTGAAAGATCGTTCCCATTTGCAAAACATCTCTGCTTGAAATCGACGTTGCGTGCCCAGGCACGCGATCCCTCCTCGTGCTTGAAATGCATCTGCATCTCCTCAACCTCTTTCTCAAGACTTAAAAGCAATGCCCCTCGGTTGTTGGCGCCTACAAATAATATGAAGTATGGCCGCGATGGTGGCATAGGGTCTTCAAGATCCAGCCAAATAGGCTCGCGTGCCCACTCAATGGATCCTGCAGGGCTCGAATCGCCCGCAGCATCTACAGCTGTTGCAAGCTTAGCCGCGCTGATAGGCATCTTTTTGTGATCCTTGATGTGTATCTGCACATCAAGTCCTTCAAGACAAGGTCCTTGTACCCACCTCTTCTCCAGCGCCGTCCTTTGTCCGATTCTTCTCCTTCCTCCTTCCCGTCGGCCAGTCCAAAACGCTGTCAGCATATTCCAAAATAAGCGCCAATCCAGCATTTTCAGATCTATCCTGTCGCCATATCCAGGAGGCGCACTGTGGTGGAGGAGGGGCTGGCCTCTTGCCGGTGCAGGCAACAAGGGTGGGTTTGGGGGTACGGCACTTGAAACATGCTGGTTTGTTGACCCAATTGTCCTGTCTGTGTATGTCCCTTCATTTCAGTTGACATGCACAGTAGTGTGTGTTGAGTACGCGACAAAAGTAGCGATCACATAAGTAAAAGGGCTCACCTGCAACCCGGATTTGGACACTTCCAATCCAGACCTCTGCAGTTTGCGTTACTCCGAAAATAGATCTGCCAGCAATAGCTACATTTCACTTTCAGGAAATACCTTCAGCGTACCGCCGCCACTCGGCTCGATAAACGTTTGAAAAAACGGATTGTCCCCTTGTTACCGAGCTCCCGTCTGTGCCAAGTGCCGTACGTTGACGGAGTCCACCGTGTCAAGGTGTTTAGCTCCGATATCTTCCACCCGGTTGACTCGCGTGTCAGCATAGTGGTGCACGTGCACTATGGCATACGAGTGGAAAGGATTTCTTGCCGCTGTAGGATTTTGCTTGTCTTCAATCCAGATCTCCTGCATCACATTGCATCGGCCGCTGTATAGAAATAGCTTGCGCAGCACCACTTTGGCAGTCGAATCCTTGAACCGCTGAACTAGAGCCTCAAACTCAGGTTGGTTCTTCAACTGTCGGGTGGTTTCACTGGTGTCGACCGGCTTGCGAGTGGACGCCTCCAAAGTGTCCTTCAGCACACGCAGCACCGCATCTTCGCTGCCCCGCCTGTGCACAAGCACTTTAGTTCCTGACTCTATTGCTTCTGATGAAGATGCTCAAAAGCATCCCTTCTCTTGCCCTTCGCGTGGTCGTTTGTTCTGCAACCACTCCTGATAAGATCTTTCTGACATCGCATGCTGTGGCTCCTCATTCTGATGCTGCAAATACATTACCTCCTCCTCCTGCTGTCGTGCACGCATATCTGCAAGCTGTACAGCCTCTTGCGCTTGCTCCAACTCATTTGAGCAGACCCCCTCCTTGAATCTGCAAGCGATAAAACGACCCTCCAGAATTCCAGCGAACTTCCTGCTGTGCATTGTTGGTGTGACGTCGCCTCATGTTATCTCGCACAAACCTTTCCACCTCCCCATCACCTACTCTGCGCGCTACACAATATGGGTCTTTCCACCATGCAAGTCAAACCTTAGCTAAGATCCCACCTGTTTCTTCTTGGCGCGCAAGCGTCCCCGAGGCGGAGGCAAAGACGGTCAACTGGCTCGCAGATCTAAACAATTTCTATTTGAGTTTCCAAACGAGACTATCCATGTTTCGGATAAGAGGTTCCTATCCAGGTCCTCGTACCACCTTCACCTTCATCTATTCCACAGCATCTTCTGAGCAGCAATCCCAAAACGACATCAGAAGGCCTTCATGGCACAGCGCTTGACCAAGTACTCGGTGTCGGATCCATTCAATCGTGCTGCAAGTGCGATGCACCATTTCCACAACATTTTGATCTATATTAATACAGTCGACTGATACAAAGTAATGCAAGTAATGCTTTCCGTGTAATTCCATCCCGTGCCCGCTTAGAAAGACAAGTGCCTCTGCGTTCTCGGGCAGACTGCGCGTCCATTTTTCGACTTCACATACCAAATTGGCCTCGTTGCGACTGAGCAAGGGCTCATCATTGTGCACCTGGAACCACAATTCCTTCAGTTGATGACAAATATCGCGTACGTCTTTAATCTCTACGTTGCCCAGCGGTTCAAAGTCGGATCCATGTACTTCCCCGAGGTATTGCGCATTCCCCTACGATAAACAAATACAAATCGCCGCTGACGCGCATCATTGAGCTCAATGAGCCGATAAAGTTCAGCCGATAAAGTATCGGCTGAAACGAGTACTGACTCACACGAGACAAAATCGATGCAACTGCAGTACATCCCTCCTTCACGTACTGCTTGCCATAACCTTCTTTCCACTTGAACTCGGGGCAATGACTACAATCGTCATGGGCTGCACATCTAACGTTAGCTTTGTATGCTCCCTTGCACCATTTACACACTTTCCTGTCTGCGCAGAGCCCACAATTGCGGCACTTATCTTGATGTACGCGCAACTCGATCGACGGCGTTACACGCAAGGAGACCCGCTCCACGGCTGATATTTCTAGCGCTTCGTATTGAACGTGCATGACGTACAAATCCAAGCTGCCCGTCGGACTACGTTCACCGAATGCTCTCCTGCTTTCATCGGGAATGATATTGTATTGCCCAGTGAGGACCAATACTCGCGCTCAGATTTACTCTCACAACAAAACTCGTTGTACCCGATCAGTGTGACTGCTGTGCCCGCTCCCGCTCCCGGTGTGTCGGAAAGAAATGCGCTTATCGTGTCTTGCTTTGAGATTGTCTCCTCATCTGTAAACTTCAAAGTTGAGTACAGGACCTTAAAATCTTCAACCGGTTCGTCAGCCCAGTGGACTTCGTGCAGTATATCGAGACGCACAGTCACTATGCGTGGGTGCTCTTCCAAGTGCTCCATGACCTTGCCCACACAACCCTTGAGATGCTGAAAAACTGAGTCTTTTGGCATCAATGTGACCTCGCGCCCTGTCTGCAGCTGCAGGAAGACAGGCACGGGGCACCACACGGAAAAATCCAGCTGCAACACATACATGGTATTCTATTGGATGAGTTTTCTGGAATGAAATACATGTCATTACTAAAGCATAGTTCTGATCATTAGTAGCAGTATACTGCTACTACAATGTCTTGGAGACATTTCACACGCAAAAGGCGCTCATGTATACCTTGAGTGCATAGCGTTCTTGGTCCGAGAGGCCTGGAGTGACATCCATGTTCAAAAATACCTTGAATGCAGCTCCTTCCAGGTGTGTGCCTGATACCGTTGCTTAGGCCATAGCACCTGACGTAGTTCGGACCCACTTGAACATTCTCAACTGGGTTCTGGCGCGGTCGCCGGTGGGCCCGTCCCAATGCAAGAAATGGTGATTTTTGTTGACGCGTCAGCCCAGAGATTCTCAACAAAGAACATGCCGCCTCCAACTCTTTGGGCATTTTTGGCGGGAATTCAAGGACAAAATGACGACTTCACCTCCGCTTCTAGCCTTGGGAGCCCGGCTTGCTACCGCCTGGCGGTGCCATGGGGCGGTGCCGTGGATATCAGGCCATGTGCATAGAGGTGCTCCCTGCCGCCATACACCACCACAGGCACCGATGTCATGCGAAACCACAGGCTCTAGGCGTGCAAAGGTGCTGCGTCCCAGCGCCACGACGCGCTTTCAAACACACGTTGTTGCCCGAAAACGTGGATGGTGGAAATGCGATCTCACGTGTCGCGCACTGGGGGCCACGGCAGTTCACCTGTGGTCAGTTGAGTCAATCGTGAATCTCGAAGCGTTTCCGCTGCAAGACCTCGACTCAGCACAGGCGCAAGAAGTCATTGCCGAATGCCAGGAGCAGATGCGAGCAGATGGCTACTGCGTACTTCGTCGCTTTCTGCTACCCGCGGCAGTTGCTGCTGCAGGAGAGGAGGTTCGGGGCCGAGAGGACACTTGTTTTGTTCAGTCGAGGCGCGTCAACATGTGGGGCGAAAACCCTCTGCAACATGGCGACCTGCCTGCACTGGCCTTGCGCCGTCTGGCCTCTCCCGATATGTTCGGTACATTATACACAATGCTGACCGCCTGCACTTGCATATTTCTTGATGTGCGTCGGTCTCGCGAATAACACCCTCGGAGCAACAGGCGTGGTAGCACAGGATGAGCTCGACGCGCACGGTGCGCTGCGCACACTGTACACCTCGCCGGCCTTTGCCGCATTTACGGCTAGGATAGCAGAGCACGAGCAGCTCTACACTATGGATGACGAGCTCGCAGGTTGCACTGGGGAGATTCTACGCGAGGGGCAGGTCCGCGCGTGGCAATTTGCGCCCACCTCCGTGCTTGCCCTTGCCATGCTGCAGCGCCCAGAGACTGGCGGTGCGGCGCTGATATTTCGGAATGTTACGGCGCTCATCGAGCAGGAGGGCGGTGAGGATGACTTGTCGGTGATGGGGGTGGTGGGAGTCGAAAGCACGGCAAGTGAGAATGTGGAAGCGTTGCGCACCATTTTGCAGGTAACGATTCTCAACAGCCAGCTCGCTACTAATTTTGCAGGCTTGCGGCAGCCAGGCACAACGCGCCGAAGCATCCGCGTGCCACACAAATCAGATTGCTGCAACACATTTTGCCGTTTCCTGGCCGATTGTAATGGCTTGTCTTTTTGGTGGACGAAGAATAACGGGCACTATGTGTGAAGACATAGTGTCTCCCCATTCTGTTTTTTGCACAAGCCATTCAAATTGGATTGTGGTAGCTGGATTGTCATGAAAATAATTTCCTCCAATTTATTTAGGAGGTCACCAGGTTTTTCAGGGCAGCGCTGCCTTATAGAGCGAATCAGTTTTTGCCGATCCCCCCCCCCCTTTTTTGTCGGGGGACAGGAGAGTTCCCTGTGAGTCCATTTTGTTTGTTTCAAAAAAAAATGACCGAAAAGGACCAACCGTTCTCTTGACAGCCATCTGATTCGAGTGGCACGCGGCTGCCGCGCGCCAAAATGACTGTACAGCTGACTTGTGAGAATTTGTGGCAGGCGGCAAGGATCGAACGTGATGCTGCCGAATCTGGCATTCCCATGTCTTTCAGACAGATTATGGTACTTATGCACGCACTAATGCACGCTCTCATGCACGCTCCCACGCACGAATGCATCCACGAGAACACACACCCATACCCCCCCAACATACTCACATACACACACACAAACACGCACACGCACGCATGCATGTGTGCACACAGACAGACACACAGACACACAAACACACACACACACACACACACACACACACACACACACACACATACATACACACACACACACACACACACACACACACACACACACGCACACACACAC
>Ga0105055_10010613_pt1 | contig 11489 bp, 8 predicted proteins | sample BON03_FD_78090 | JGI IMG/M metagenome (GOLD analysis project Ga0105055, IMG submission 78090) | Freshwater microbial communities from Lake Bonney liftoff mats and glacier meltwater in Antarctica - BON-03 | ecosystem: Environmental > Aquatic > Freshwater > Ice > Glacier meltwater | place: Lake... | reverse complement strand
CTCCTCCTTGCTTCCATCTCTCTTCACCACGTACATGATTGGTCCGTCAGCATCTGCCATGCTTTATCTCTCTCTCTCTTCGTGTAGCTATAAACTGTCAAGCGTTGGTGTTTTGCCTCTCTCAATTTTCAAAAAAACATTAGTCATGATACCTATTCAAAACACTAGTTCATTTTCAAAATTTTACATGTAAATATTATTTTAATTATTTCGGATAGCTCCCCGCAAGGTTTTAGCATTGGAAGTTCAAAGTTTATAGCATCACATAATCAATTCTTTGACAGCAAGCACCGACAGTAAAACAGAAATATGATCTCAATAAGAAGAACTTCAATCCAACTATGCTCTCGCCTCTCCTGCCAACGGACTCAAATACGCTTCAAGTCAAATGACTCCAACTTGAAAGCAAAGAAAGTTAAAGCTCCGAAGAAAGAAGAACCTGTCGACGCCACTAAAAAGAAACAGGAACCAGTTAAAAACAAAAAGAAATGATTTTAGATAAATAGGTGTTGAATAAATTCAAGTTTGCGTGTTATAATCAATTAAAAACCCGTTCATTCCATTTGGAGGAACGAACCACGGATTGAACTTGTTGACAGATACAACTGTAGGCATGTGAACGAACTCGTGAATTCAAATGAACTAGTTTTATAAAGCCTCAGAGAAACGGCTTCCCGTAACACATCTAATGTGCACATCTGGTAAAAATAACAGACATACCGGGAAAGGATTTGATATTTATAGCAAAACATAGATTATTATATATAGTAGTCAAAAATCTAGAATTAAGAAGTGAATTTGGTAACAGCTTTAGTTCCTTCCGAAACAGCATGTTTAGCAAGCTCTCCAGGCAAAACAAGTCTAACAGCAGTCTGTACTTCTCTGGAGGACAATGTAGCTTTACTGTTGTATTTGCCAAGTTTGCCTGCTTCAGTTGCAAGTCTTTCAAAAACGTCGTTGATAAATGAGTTCATGATGCTCATGGACTTTTTGGAGATTCCGGTTTCTGGGTGAACTTGTTTGAGTACTTTATAGATGTAGCTGGAGTATGTCTCTACCCTCTTCGACGATCTCTTCTTCTTGCCATCCTTTGCCACCTTGACCGATTTCTTGCTTGGGGTTTTTGCCATTGTAGTATAGATATGAGTTCGAGGTTTGCTGTGTGTTCCTCAGTAATCGAGGGAAAAATCTCAATGGATCGATACAAAATCATAAATCATGATTTTGATATTTGTCTCCGGGTCTTTTATTATTTTAAAAAGAACTTAACGTAGAACCTATATTATGCGACCTAGCGGTTTAGGCGAGGAGGATATTCTAGGGAAAAGAATGAACATGGTAACGCTTTGATGAATTATAAATCGCAGCAAATCAACAACGAATCGACGTATTATTAAATAATGAGTGGAAAAGGAAAAGGAGGAAGAGGAAAGAAGAGTGGCAAGGCTACGTCGCGATCTGCGAAAGCTGGTCTTCAGTTTCCTGTCGGTCGTATTGCAAGATACCTGAAGAAAGGAGGATACGCAAACCGTGTTGGAGGAGGCGCGCCAGTTTACATGGCTGCTGTTCTTGAATATTTAGCTGCTGAGATTCTCGAACTTGCCGGTAACGCCGCTCGTGACAATAAAAAAACCAGAATCATTCCAAGACACATTCAACTTGCAGTTCGTAATGATGAAGAGTTAAATAAACTTCTCGGTGGTGTTACTATCGCTTCTGGAGGAGTTCTTCCAAACATTCATGCTGTTCTTATGCCTAAAAAGAGCGCAGAGAAAAAAGGAAAGGTTAGCCAGAGCCAGGAATATTAGATTTGTTATTATATATTATATTTTGAATTTTATTTCCACGCTGTTTCTCCGGTTATTGTATTGTAGTAATATATCGCTTGATAAGTTTCATCGTAATATTCCTGCCAAGTTGTATCTTCGTTGTTTCTATCAACATCATTGTCTCCATCCGAACTTCCCTTTATCAACTCCTGCTTTTGCAAAGCACTTTGTTCCTCTCGAACCTCAGCCGATACATATCCACTTGGTTTTATGAATTGCGATACTTTAGTCAGGGAATTAATGTAACAAAGGGTTCCTGACTCGTCAACAGTCTCTTCCCATGCAACCAATACTTTCTTTCGCTCACATGCGTCACGTGCTCGATTTTTCTTCCCAATATCATCTTCTATTTCCATAGCGGCCCATTCCCTTTCTAATGTTCGTGTCCTATCACGTATTTCTCTTAGATCACACCTTCGTAGGTATTCCTCTTCTCCAAGCTTATAGGCTCGTCTCTCTTCAGGATTTAATTTTCTCAATCGACTCTTAACTCCGTTCATATCCTCGTCAACTATCTGCGATTGCTCGCGAAGCATATTCGTGTACTCCGTCTTTCTAATTATAGTATACAACTGGTCTTCTATTTGCATGAAAAGCGATTCTTCTCGTGCTTGCACTGCTGCTTCGCGGATTCGTTCTAACTCGCGTATTTGTGGGAAAACAATGTCATCCAAAATAGACACTCTGATGAAACATTGGCACCAATCAATAGCTTCAACCTGGCCCATTATTATGTCCAACACATGTTGAACTTCATTTTGTTCTTCTGATGCCCTTTTTCTACGTCGCTCCTCTTTCTTCTTCAGTCTTAAAAGTCTAGCAGCCTCTTGAAACTCTGGAGAAAGATCGAAAGAAACTTCTTCATTGTCAGAGGGAATTTCATCTTCCACCAGTTCAAAATCGCTGCGCAACTTGAAACGTGATTCATGGAATTCAATAATGCCTGTTGGCTCCAATTTTGTTTCGATTGTGGCACACAAAAGCCTCTTTTCTAAAGAACTCTCGGGGTTCATTCTAAACAACTTGCAGTGTGTTCTTACTTGCTTTGCATACGTACACAAGTCAACCAAGGCCTTTCGATGCGACCTTTCGTGGTGTAGTTGCTCCTTCGACATCACATCCCATTCTCTATTTTCCAGTACAAAACAAGAAATAGAACGATTGATCTCATCTTCTGTGAAACACTCACGCAAACAAGCACGTGCAATATTCTTAGTCTCATAATCTGTGTCCTTGTAAGAGGTGGAAAATTTTGGAGTACTTTTGGTATTCAGTTCGCAAGCCAATGCCATCACATTCACAGCTCCGAGTTTCACCATCCATCTTCTTTGATATGAATTAACATTTCCTAACCGAAGGATTTGGCTTAATGAGAGAACTGCGAAATATCTGATCGTCGCATATGGCCATCGAAATATTGGATTGGGATTAGGGTCGAGTTCTCCCGATTGGCAAAGTTGAAGAATAATCTTCAGCAGACCATATTTAGATACCAGTGACGAGAAGTTATATCCGATATTCAACAACAAACTGATTGCGTTTAGTCTGACTGTGGGGTCGTCAGAGAAACAATCGTGCTCCAAACATTTTTTAATTCTCATTTCCCGATTGTTGCCACAAGCATTTGCATTTCTTCTACTTGAAAATTCCCCCTTTATCTTAAGTGGAGCTACCTTCAAAGGTATATGTTTGTTTATTGAGATATGCTTGCTCTTTGAAAAGTTTTTGCTTTCTTCTATCCATTGATCAAAACATTCTTTGGTCTTCCTACCCGCGAATTCCGGTGACAGCTTAGCAGATGAGGGAACTTGTTCCATAATGATAAGAGTGGCATCTGGAACAAAGTATAATTCCGTTTTCCTTTTTCTTCTTTGTTCTGGATTCATCTGTCAGTTCTTGCCGCGCTATAATTATATTGCTGTGAAAACATTGCGGGGTCTACAAATCGAAAGTCGTGAAAACGAAACGTGATGGCCAGATTGACAACCAAGTTCGTTTCCCTTTATAGTTTCATTGCAGTTGCATCCTTGTTATGCTTCTTTTCTATATTGAAGAGCTTTTCTTTCAAACCGATAGTAGGAACCGACAGTTTAGGCAGACTACCTGGCAACTTACCAGATACGTCTTCTACTTTTCTACTCAAGTCGAAAGAATTAAATAACTGTCTAGAAAAATTGCGAAGCCCAAATGGAGATCCTCCACCACTCATTGCCGTGACCTCTGTCACATCTCCTGCATTTGCTCACTTCAAAGGGAGGAATTTTAAAAACACACTATGGGGCAACGTCAAATATCTACCTCCTTTGATTGTGTACCATGAAAATACTTGGGATGTACTCATGGGAAGAGATCCAATATCTGAAGAAGTACTGGATAGTATTGGGGCTTGTTCTATAGATGTTTTTGATGCAGCTCCAAACCTTTTAAATTCTCTCGTGAACGGTTCCATGTATAAGACTTTCTATTCCATCGACGGTATTAAGTCGTTGTCTGATAGAATTATGGATGGAACTGCTTTAGTTCGAAAGGCGGTTGCGATAAGTCATTTATCCAAGCATTTAGATCAGCAGAGTATGATGCTATGGCTGGATGTTGACGTAACGGTTAGCAAATCGCTGTACTCTGGCTTTCTTTCAGAGATCCGAACCCGGGACATATCTTACATTCCCGAAACCGACTGCTTTGAATCTACGATTGGTGTTCGTACATTAGATGACTTGGAGGAAGTTAATCCTTACTGCTCAGACTTTCGTATTGATACTGGCGTTTTTGCCTTTCGCCTAAACCCAGGGACATCCGCGTTACTTACCCGAGTGTTGGAGTTATATGATGGTCGAATGCTAGAACTTGCACAACTCTGTTTTCAGGGCATTCCAACTTTCTCATTTCCAGCTGATTATTGTTCCAAGCCTTGGGTGTTAAATTCAATTGGACTGAATGATATCCATGTGTTTGCCATCGCAATTCATGAGTTGAAACAATTAAGAAGTGGATGGTTTCCTCTACATGATACACCTGTCCATGACGATGGTCGAATTTCAAAGCGAGGAGGTATGTGCTCGGTTCCTCCTAGCAGAAACCAGTTGGATATTACCGTTCCATTCTTTTTGACCAGATATATCACTCATCATAAAGGTGGAAGTGCGATCATGGCAAGGCAGCATGAAGGATATTTACCAAACAAAAAAATTGTATCTGCAAAGACTTCAGATGAATCGATGCTGGTTCCTGAAAAATACAATGCGATTGAAACAATCGACCCGCGTTGTGCATGCGGTGATAAAAGAGCGACTTTCACAGTTGCGTCTTTACTTACACTGGAAACTCATCTACAATGTTCTCCTTAATTATTTAACTTGTTTATTAATTGTATTGTTATTTCAATATTTAACGTCACTGGTCAAACAAGCCTTGGGTTTCCCATATACCTTGGAGAATGTTTACAATCCATGCAAGCTAAAACGTATTAAAACAGACTAACTAATGAGAAGGAACTTACGGGCACAGGTTTATCCATATTTTCAAGAGTATCGCCATCAGCATCCTCATAATCAAGAAGGTGGGCTATAGTGCTCGCAACATCAACATCCTCGGCTTTCGTATAAGTTTCTTCTTGAGACATCGAATGTGGATAGAGGAGGGGGGCTCGTCGGATTTAAATGCATTTTTGAAATCCTAAGTTTTCCTTTCTTTAATTATTAAATATTTAAGATAGCCACTAGCTTTGAATTACTTTGCGCGTATACTCCCTTATTGCATCAAGCGACTCAAAATTCTCTGGGTAAATCGGAGCATGTACCTTAATGACAACATTTGACGAGTCGATATCTAAGCAGGTCTCGCCAGGAGGCATCAAGTGCCCTGTTCCACTGATTGAAATCGGGAGTATTGGAACATCAGCTTCTAGAGCAATAACAAATGCACCTTTTTTAAACGCACCTAATGTGCCATCACGAGACCTGGTTCCTTCAGGAAAGAAAAAAACGGAAACACCCTGCTTGACTTCATCAATGCATGTTTCAACCACCGATGATCTACTTGATATACTATTTCTGGACACACCTATATGGCCTATCAAACCCATACACCATCCAACTAAAGGAATGTAAAATATTTCCTTCTTTGCAACAAATCGAAACGGAAGAGGTAACCAAAACAACGCATATATATCAGCCCAACTTTGATGGTTTGACACCAAAACCACAGCCTTGCCTTCTATCGAAGCAAGATGCTCGTAACCTAAGATTGTGGGTATGAAAAACGGGAGACAAGTTGTTTGAGCCCAAACACGTTGGACCATATCTAGAAAGACCCTTTCCTTATAATCAAACATAAATACAAATGGGACAGATGCAAGTAGAACCATGGATGCTGGCAAACTAAGAAATCCAGTCCAAGCGAAAAACAAAAACGCATTAACTTTTTGCTTGGGGTGACCTTTTAACCAGTGGTAAGCAGCCATCCCGGTAAATCCAATGGGAATCAACGCGAGTGTAGCATACAAACCAGCAACCACATGAGCAGTCCTTCTCAATATAGAATGATGAGGTGGTGAATATGTTGTCAAAGGCCGCCTATTCACCAACCCATTTCCTGGTAAACTTTTACAAAGCGATATTCTCCGGCGCATAAAAACCCTGGTATTTAAAATGGCCCTATTCATTGCTCAACTTCAAAACGATTGCAACAACTGAGTGCGTTGTACCTCGCAATAGTACCAAGAAACCACAAACGACATATGTGGTAGACCATATTATGAGATGTACAATTAGAAATAGGGTCTACATACTACTCGAAAGTGTTTGTTTTTTATAAGACACGCCACTTCGAATTTTGAAGTGGTTAAGCGTTGAATGTCGTTTATGCTGTCGATTGAGAATGCGAGCCTAGAAAGCCTATTAAGGTCGCGAGATGAAATAGAGTTGCAATGGGCTAGTGTCTCGGATGCAGAAGAAGAACTTGAATTAAGAGCAAAATGCCTTGCCTTGAGAGTCCTAGCGTCTCTCATGTGTCGGTTAGGCGAAGATAAAGTATTAGCAGCCATAATTACATACTCGACAGAATTATTAAGGTCACGAACTGAATTGGGCATATCCGGTGTGACTGATATACCTAGCACTCTTAACGATATGAACATAGTCTCTTTCGCGAACGAGGTTTCTACTATCTTGGCCCATAATGAGATATCTTTTGGCCATTTACCTCCACCTCCTCCTGATTCATTCCATCCAAATCTCACTGTTGACACTATATCTTACCATCCGCAGCATAGACCAAGGCAATCCGGTCAAACACGTTTCGTTCGATCAAGAATAGGAACTCCAAATGTTAGAACTGGAATATATTCAACTGAAGAAAAACCATGGGTGAGTCAACTTCGAAAATCTGCAATTAAAGCAAATCATGATATTTCCGTAAAGAGGACACCTAACAATCAACTGGAACCGTATCTCACACGTCAGTCTCCTTCTTCTGTTGGGTCTGCTCCATGTTCCTATGGTCATAAACGACAAGTATCCCAAGTTGAAATGCGAAGAAGGCGAGCTAAAGCTTACGGAAATTTTTGTTCCGACCAATTTAAGCTAAGAAACACCCCGAAGTAATTCGAAATCACCTGGTAGCGGCTCTCAATTTAGTACCTCAAAATCTTTCTGAAAACAAAAAACTTGAACAGAAAGTCCACTATTTAAGTCTATTCGTAGTCCTCTTGTTTTTAATAATATTAGAATTTAGCAACTGGTGGCTTTATTTTCAGCGACAGATCGTCGTACTCCAGGCAATATGGCTCTCCACAGGCGACATATGTTCATTGCCATTCAGTTATTATTCTTATCTCCTAGACTTTGAAGATAATGGCAGAAGAAACGTGTAATTATAATATAGAAAATCTCGTACTCTGAGTGAACTTTTCCTTCGCCGTATATACCCCAGGTATCCTATATACATAGCTCTATTTTACCGTTGATTACTTTACAATATCTTCTAACGTCTTCATTTCAAGTGACAAATACCTACAATGCTTCTTGCCTTGCTGAATCTGCTTGAGTCTTTGCGAGGCGTTCTCCCATGAATTCGGTCAACGAGCATGTGACACAGAGCTAGCGGTATCCAGATGTCAATATCTGTCATTTTTACGAGTGATCTGGTGCATGTACCAGCGTTTGTTCACTATTTTTGTATCACGCCAAATGGAAATAAGCATCCTTCACTATCTCACAATTATTTTCATTCCTTTGCATCAGCAAACATATGAAGACACGTTGATGCTGTTGGTTTTCTTCAGTAGCTTCATGATAAGTTCCCACTGAATGCAATCCCCACTCATACCCGTTTTTGATAGCCTGGACATTTTGCCTGACCATATGTCAACCGACAATTCCGGTAGTTCCCTTAAGCAGAAACTGCATCTATTTCCGAAAAGATTCAGTTCTCCATTATTTGCAAGTATTTTCTCTTGAGAATTCAATTCCTTCCTATGGATAGTCCAGAGGTTGTTTCGCGTTTCCAATATCAATTTCAGAATCTAACTCAGCATTTTCCAAGAATTTTTCTTCGCCTTTATCTTGGAGCTCTAAATCTCGGAACCAACTCTTCCTCAATAAACCTACTTTTTAGCATGCCTTGCCATTGAATGCTTCAACAGTTGCAATGTGAATTTAAATTGAATTCCCACCTCCAGTAGTCTCCCTAATGTCATTCTCTTCTAATCTTGCACGGTGTCTTGTGCGCTTGTTAGTATATCTTGATTAAGGTATCTTGTATGCAATGATATTTCATCAATCGCTTTTTATAAAGCTTGATCTCAAAGGCCATGTAATCATCCGTCCGAAGATTCGAGATATAGTCCCAGTCGTGTCACTACTGCTTTCAACGGATCAATCGCGAAAAGAACGTTTTAAGCTAATACTTCTTGCCTAATTTCACGGCACGGTTCCATGCGCTTGACTTGCGTTCTTCATTCTAAACGCCTCTTTTTGTTCATTAACTAGTTTGGTATTTCTTAATTATTTTGTTCTGAGCAATCGGGTTTACCTTTGCTTTCAAATATATATTTAATTGCCAGAGCATCAATTGATTCAAAAAATAGTTTCACGAATTCTATCAACAATTCCCATTCGTGCATCTCACAATCATCCGATAAAACGGTAAAAGGTGTACAATTGCATTCTTCTAGTAACGAAAAATTCATAGATGCTCATTTCCGTGGTTCTATGGCAGTTAATGGGTCCAGACGGGACTTCAATTTAGGTGTAGATGTTGCCTAAAGTTGTTGATCCATTTGCAAATCTTATGAAAAATTATCACCTGAATAGGTTTTAGTTTCTAAGGAGAAGTTAAAGAAGTTGAAGTATCAAAATTTTGCGACAGGTTCTGGTCATATTCTGATTCCTTTCATTATTGGTATTGGTGCTGGATGGGGTGTGGATATTAAGATACTATTACAGAGATTTTTGGAAGGTATGCGAGATCATTTTTGTCAATGTATAAAGTATTTTTAAATGCTTTAGTGACTATGTTACAGTAGTGGTTGATCCTGGTACCAATATGGTATAGGTCCGACCAAGTGTCTATCGTAGAAATATTACGACAGGAGATGTAACCGAAGCCGTTACTGTTGTGTTTTATAGTCTTAATAACTAAACAGTTTGATCTAAGTTAACAAAGCCCAACAGCGGAACGAGTTTGCAGGCGACATAGTTATCAAGTCGAGGGATGCAATTAATTTACATCAGGAGAAATGTAATGTGAATTCAGTGATTCATTCCACACAATGTTCTTGCTTCTGATTACCTCACGGATTGCCATCGGGCTCTTTTCTTTCAATAAGATACTCTTGTTTATTATTAAGAAATTAGCATTTGATAGCTTTTATCCACTGCTTGTACAGAAGTGCTTTAAAAAAATCGATTCAAGTGAGTGGCATTTTAGAATATATCTTGGGAGTCCGATTAAGTCATATTGAAAAAAGATGTATCATTAAACCGTTCTTAACTTGTTGCCTCACTAGTTGATATAATGAGTATGTGAATACTCTTTAATCAACCGTTCGAATGAAGATTGTCGAGGCTATTTCTCCCCATTACACGGGTGCTGAAACCACTCGAGAACTGCGATTTATTCTCGATTTGTAATTCCTTGAAAACCAGCTCGTCTCTTATTATTCAATATCTTGATGGGACACTTTGAACCCTGGATTCAATATTTCCACCTTCATCCTCGAAGCCCGGATGAAATCTAAAATTAAATTTCCAAACCACTGAAAGTCCAATGAATCTTAATGAACCAATTCCAAGTAGTTCAATGAAATTGCATACTTCATAGAAGTAGAAGCCTTCCAATAGGTTCCACACGCAAGTTTAAAACGTTAAATTCATCTTTGTTTCTTTGATTGCTGCTTGAAAGGAACACTTTTGATATAGAATATTTGTTAATTTGCGAGCTCTACTTAATTTAATCTTCTCTTCAGTAAACGAACAAGGGAATGAATGATTTGGGATGAGGTGGATAAGTTGGTAAAGCAAATGCTTCGGAAATATGAATAATTTGTAGCGCTGATGGATTGGTAGGCGGAACGAAATGGTATTGCCAATGATTTGGTATAATAGGTGATTTGAAAATGCGAATGATTTGGTAGCACAGATGGGTTGGTAGGACGAATGATTAGTATTGCCAAGTGGTGCTGTTGAGAGAATCCCTTCTGGCTCGCCAAATTTGATAGTAAGTAGCTAGAGATACCTTTGATGAGTCACCAATTAGCTCCGTTTCCTCGTCTCCAGGTAGGCAATCAGTGTCATCGTGACCCAGTGATACTCCTTCCTCATCTCCAGGTAGCCACCCAGTGTCCCTATGACCTTTTACAGGCGTCGTCTTGTTCGCCTCCCTAGAAGGCTGCACCAATTTTAATTTTTTCTTCGTATCTAGTGTTGAGCAGGCGAGCAAAGTGTTGCCGTTGAGAGAATCCTTTTTGGCTCGCCAAATTTGATAGTAAGTAGCTAGAGATACCTTTGATGAGTCACCAAGTAGCTCCGTTTCCTCGTCTCCAGGCAGGCAATCAGTGTCATCGTGACCAAGTGGTACTTTTTCCTCATCTCCAGATAGACAATCATTGTCCACATAATTAAGTGATTCATCGAAGTCATCAAACGGCAGCTCCTCAATGTCCAGCTCACCAAATGGTTTGGTTTCGTCATCGCTAGTTCGCTCATCAATCTCAAGAAAGCCAGGTGCCTCTCTTTCTTCATCTGCAGTTAGGTCACCAATCTCAATATCACCAAGTGGCTTTGATTCAACATCGCCAGGTAGCTTATCAATGTCAAAATCGCCAGATTGTTCACGTTTTTCATCTGCAGCCAGATCACCAATGTCAAGTTCAGCAAGTTGTTTTGTTTTGTCATCTCCAAGTCGCTGATTAATATGAAGATCGTCAGGTTGCTCTCCTTCTTCATCTGCAGTTCGGTCGCCAATCTCAATATCACCAAGTGGCTTTAATTCAACATCGCCAGGTAGCTTATCAATGTCAAAATCGCCAGGTGACTCTCTTTCCTCATCAGCAGTTAGGTCACCAATCTCAAGATCACCAAGTGGTTTTGATTCAACATCGCCAGGTAGCTTATCAATGTCAAGATCGCCAGGTAGCTCGCTTTCTTCATTAGCAGGTAG